>Ga0255755_1003507_pt1 | contig 12001 bp, 13 predicted proteins | sample 011ome_18_FD_179955 | JGI IMG/M metagenome (GOLD analysis project Ga0255755, IMG submission 179955) | Coastal salt marsh microbial communities from the Groves Creek Marsh, Skidaway Island, Georgia - 011501BT metaG (version 2) | ecosystem: Environmental > Aquatic > Marine > Intertidal zone > Salt...
GAATTTATAAATCAAGAGTCAACAATTGGGAGTGTAGCTTAATGGATAAAATTAAAAAAGGTCTTGGAAGGGGTTTATCTTCCTTAATTGGTGAAACAAAAGTAGAGGTTCAAAAAAATCAATTACCAATAACTGACCTGATACCAAATAAATATCAGCCTAGAAAAAATTTTGATGAGGCAAACTTGGAGGACTTAACAAATTCTATAAAAGAAAGAGGAATAATACAGCCAATCATAGTTAGAAAATCAAATAATGAAAATTCAAAATTTGAAATAATTGCAGGTGAGAGAAGGTGGCTAGCTGCACAAAGAGCAGGTATTCATAATGTGCCTGTGGTAATTGCAGAGGCTGATGATTTAAAATCTTTAGAATTTGCTATAGTCGAAAATGTTCAAAGACATGATTTAAATCCATTAGAAGAAGCTCAAGGTTATAAAAGATTAATAAATGAATTTTCTTATGATCAAGAAAAGGTTTCAAAATTTATTGGTAAAAGTAGAAGTTATATAACAAATTCTTTGAGAATACTCACTTTACCAGATGAAGTGATAAAATTAATAGAGTCAAATAAGTTAACGACAGGACATGCTAAGATTTTAGTTGGCCTGAATAATGCAAATTTTGTTGCTAATAAAATTGTAGACAATAAACTTTCAGTAAGACAAGCCGAAAACTTTGTTCAATTATTTAAAAAGAAAAGACAAAAATCAAAGATCACAAAAGACAGTAATATAATAGCTCTTGAACTTTCTGTATCAAATAAAATAGGATTAAATGTAGAAATACAAAACAACAAAAGAAATAAAGGAAAAATTTCTTTTGAGTATAAAGAACTAGATCAACTAAATAAAATTATAGATGTAATTAAATCTTATTATTAAGCACAAATGGATTATTCTAATAAGTTAATAATTTATCTAAAAATAATTATAATAATTTTAATTTTTTTTGGACTATGGAATTCTTTAGTTATTGGAGGTTCGTGGGATGAACCTTTTCACGCTACAAATGGAATACGTCGATTGCGTTATTTAATTTCCTTTGGAGAATACCAAAATTATCAGTATGCTAATAATCAATTTTATCCAGGTCTATACGATACTCTTAGTAGCTCAATTAGTTACGTAATATATAAGTTTTATCCAAATTTTTTTGGAAACTTTTTTTTTAATATTAAACATTTTATTAATTTTATTTTTGCAGCTTTTTCAATACTTGGTCTTTATAGGTTCATAAAATTATTTTCAAAAAATGAACTTCTAGCTTTATTAAGTTCGTTACTTACTATTTTAAATCCTTTCTTCTTTGGTCACATGGGAATTAACCCAAAAGATACAATAATATTTTTTTCTCTAATATGGTTTTTATATTTTTTTTATAAATATATCTCAAGAGAGAAGGATTTAAAAAATTTAATTCTTTTTTCAATATTTATCGGCTTTGGATGCGGTATTAGAATTTCTTTTTTGGGAATAATTTCACCAATCATATTGTTTGGAATTATTAATTATATTAAAATATTTGAATATAGCCTAACAAGATTCTTAAAAAAAAAGATATTTGATATAATTATTTGTATAATAATTATTTTATTTTTTACATTGCTTACCTGGCCACATTTACATCAGGGTAATTTCACCATTTTTCTTGAAACACTAAAAAATTCTATTTCTTGGGGAGCTGGACCAAAACTGGGTTTAATAAATGGAATTTTCTATGAAACATCAACACTCCAAAAACATATTTTTTAAGTTTTTTATTATTCAAAATGCCAATTTATCAATCATTATTATTTTTTATTTCAATTATATTTATTTTCTTAAAAAAAGAATTTTTCAAAAAACACATAAATCAATTTTCTAATTTTATTTTTTTAAATTTATTTATTATCTTTTTTACAATTTTTCTTTCAATTATTTTAAATGTTAAAATTTATGACGGAATTAGATTATTTTTATTTTTGATACCTTTCTTTTGTACAATCTCTGCATTTAGCATTATTTATTTTTTTCATAACTTTAAAAAAAATTATCTAAATTACATATTATCTAGTGTGTTTATCCTTTTAATAACCTTGTCTTTGAATAGATTTATTATTCTTACTCCTTATCAGTATTCTTATTTAAATTATAATTTTTTAAGTTTAAATGGGGCTACAAATAAATTTGAAAATGATTACTGGAATACTTCTTGGAAGGAATTAATAAAAAATTTGCCAGAAGAAATTAATGGAAAAAAATTTAACAAATTTAATATAGCTTTGTGTGGAGGCGATGCCAATATTGCACAATATTACTTGTCAAAAAAGTATAAAAAATTGAACATAACACCTGCTAGAAAAGCTGATTTTATAATTATGACTAATCGAGCAAGTTTTGATGCAAACGATAAAAGAACTTGTTTTGATGTTTACAAAGGAATAGATCTTTTTTATGTAAAAAGAGGAAACTTGATATTATCTAAATTTACAAAATTAAAATAAATATTAAGTAAATAAAGTATATTTAAATTTTAGTTTCAGGAGAAAACTGGTTTAAAATAAAATCTGTAATCAAATTAATTGGATTGTTCAGATTTTTTTTAATTTGTAATTCAATCTCAGTTAATTTGAAAATTAGTTGCTTAATTTTTGTTGAGCTCCATTTTTTGATTTGTTGCTTAGTTATCTCTTTTTCTTTCCAAAAAATTGGTGGTTTTGCTGATGAGATGGTTAAATCTATATTTTTATTAATCTCAAATGTTTTTGATAAGGTTAGCAATTTTTTTGCTTTTAATATAAAAAATCTTGTAATCATAATACAGTCTTCATTGCTAAAATTATTTTCATTTAAGATATTTATTATCTTTTTTTTGTTTTTAGTAAGACAGCTATCTACAAGTTCAGAAATACTGTGGTTTTCGTTTAAATTGATTAGTTTTGATATATTGTCACTATTAATTTGCTTTCCTTTTTTGGTAAAAAATTCAATTTTTTGAAGTTCATTGATAAGTTTTTCTCTGTCCTCACTGCATTTGTTTACTATTAAGTTTATATTTGAGGATGAAATTGAAATTTTTCTCTTTCTTAAAAAATTATAAGCTAATTTAGATAACAATTGAACGTTATCAGGATAGAAGGGAATACAAACTAAAGTTTTATCTTTTTCAAAATAAGATCTTAATTTTGATTTTTTTTCTAAATTATCTGAATTTAAGACAATTATTATATCTTCGAGATTTTTTAAATGTAGGATCTCAATTATTTTTAAAATTTTATCTGTAGCTCTTTTAATTAAAATAAATTTTTGTGGATCAAAAAGAGATTTAGATAAAATATTTTCTATAAAATTACTTTCATTATCTAAAATTTCTTTTTCTTCATAGATTGAAATATTATTTTTGTCTTTATTTAAGATATTAAGAGCTTCGTTTTTTAAGCCCTCATTTTTTCCATAAAAAAGTAATAAACGATTAATATTTTTATTTATTTTATTAATCTCATAAGACCTTAAAATCATTAATTAATTATTAATTCTGACACAAGTTTATTTGATATAGAGGAAGCAAAGTTTTGTTTAATAGTTTTTTCATATCTAGCTTCTTCAAACTTATCTTCTTTAATCTCCATAATTTTTTTTTCATAAATTTTAATTTTTTTATTTGATGGTTTGATTAAAAATATTACTTCAGTTTCTAACTGATAATTAGTTGCTTCACCAACTTTATCTTTACTTAAAATAATCTTTTTAAAAATACTGTTTGCTTCAATATAAATTTTATTTTCAATTTTTTCATTTTTATATTGACTCAAATTTGATTTTAAAAAATTATTTAGTTCTCTGTCTCCAGTATAAGTAACTTGCTCAATTGAAAAATTTGCTTTTGTATTATTTTGGTAAATTGGTGTAAAGCCACAGCTAGATAACAAAAATATTAGGGTTAATATTATAATATTGTTTTTCATTTTAATCAGTTAATATATTAATTAGCTTATTGGGGATAAATATTTTTTTTAGAATTTCTTTGTTTCTTAAATAATCATTTAATTTGCTGTCCTGTTTTATTTTATTTATTAGCAAATTTTCTGTTGTATCTTTTTCTGAAATAATAATTTTTCTGGTTTTACCGTTAAATTGAACAATAAATTTAATATTTTCTTCGAATAAAAACCTTTCTTCTACTTTTGGCCATGACGGATCTTGCTTAATATTTAACATTTCCAAACATTCACTTGAAAAGTGAGGTATTATAGGGCTTATCGTAAATAAGATTTTTTTATAATTATCGATTAACTTTTTTTTTTCAATTTTATTAATAATGACTTTGTTTAAAGCTGAGTAAGTTTCATGTAAATTGGCAATTATTTTATTATATGAAAAATTCTCAATATTATGAGTAATTTCTTTAATAAATTTATTAGTTATTTTTTCTATATCATTGTTTTGGTTAAGTGCATGATCTGCTTTTATTTCTTGAATAATTTTTTGATTTAAAGTCCATAATTTTTGTAGAAATTTATAAGATGAGTTTATTCCCTCATCTGACCATTGCACGTCTTTTTCTGGTGGACTGTCTGATAATATAAATAATCTTACAGCGTCTGCTCCATAATTTTTTATTATTTTTTCTGGATCAATAGTATTTTTTTTTGATTTTGACATTGATTCTGAAGGTCCAATTTTTACAGGCATTTCTGTATCTTTTAAAAATTTTTTTCCTTCCTTAGTAATCAGTTCGTCAGGACTAACCCAATTGTTATTTTCATCTTTATATGTTTCGTGACAGACCATACCCTGAGTGAATAAACCGCTGAATGGCTCTTTAATATCGAATGTATTGCTTTGATAAGATAAAGCTTGCATAAAAAATCTTGAATATAAAAGATGCAGTATAGCATGTTCTACGCCACCAATATATTGATCAACTGGCATCCAATATTTAACTTCATCATTGTTAAATCCGTATTCTTTATTTTGAGGTGAACAGAATCTTAGAAAATACCATGATGAGTCAACAAAAGTGTCTAGTGTATCAGTTTCTCTGATACATTTTTTTCCATCAATGGTAATATTTTTCCATTCTATCATTTCATCAAGTGGGTTTCCCGTTGAACTTAATTGATCAATTTTTGGTAGCTGCACTGGCAGCATATCTTTGGGAACTTTAATTGGATTATTATTTTCATCATATGCTATTGGAATTGGACATCCCCAGTATCTTTGACGTGAGATACCCCAGTCTTTCAATCTGTAGTTAGTTTTTTTTTGACCAATATTATTTTTTTCTAAATAGCTAATAGTTTTACCAATTGATTCATCGGGAACCTTCAGATCATTCAAAAACTTAGAATTAAATAAATAACCAGTACCTGTATATGCTTTTTCATTAATTGAAAAATCTTTATCTTTTTCTGGTCTAACAACTGGTCTGACTTTTAAATTATATTTTTTTGCAAAATCTAGATCTCTTTGATCGTGTGCTGGACAACCAAATACGGCTCCTAATCCATAATCCATTAAAACAAAATTAGCAAAATAAACTGGTACTTTGATATTTTCATCTAAAGGATTAATTGCTAGCAAGTCAGTTTTAAATCCAAGTTTATCAGCAGCCGCTATTGATTCTTCAGTTGTTCCAGATTTAGAGCATTCATTTTTAAATTTAATAAATTCTGGGTCATCTGTATAAAATTTAGCAATTGGATGGTCCACTGAAATTGCTAAAAAAGACATACCAAATAAGGTATCTGGCCTAGTTGTATAACATTTGATCTCCTCTATTTTCTTTTCAGACTGAATTTGAAATCTTATTTCACAACCGTAAGATTTTCCAATCCAATTTTTTTGCATTACCTTTACTTTATTTGGCCAATCTCTAAGTGTGTCTAAGCTTTCCAAGAGCTCTTTGGAAAATTTGGTAATTTTGAAAAACCATTGATTAAGTTTTTTTCTTTCAACTATTGCTCCTGAGCGCCATCCCTTACCATCTACTACTTGCTCATTAGCTAAAACAGTATTATCTACAGGATCCCAATTAACATAGCTTTCTTTTCTATATACTAGTCCCTTATCATAAAGTTCTAAGAAAAACTCTTGCTGATGCTTATAATAAGCAGGTGAGCAAGTAGAGATTTCTTTGTCCCAATCTATAGATAAACCAAGTTTTTTTAGTTGTGCTTTCATTACTGAAATATTTTCTTCAGTCCATGTCTTTGGGTCTAATTTATTTTGTCTTGCAGCATTTTCAGCTGGCATACCAAATGAGTCCCAGCCCATTGGGTGAAGGACGTTAAACCCTTGCAAAGCTTTATATCTAGCAAGCACATCTCCAATAGTGTAATTTCTAACGTGGCCCATATGAATTTTTCCAGAGGGATATGGAAACATTTCAAGGCAATAAAATTTTTTTTTCTTTTTATCAACTTTGCTGGAAAAAGTTTTATTTTTATCCCAATTTTTTTGCCATTTTTCTTCTATTAATTTAAAATTATATCGTTCCACAAGATTTTTTAAATTGGTTAAATTTTTTTTAATTTATAAAAGAATAGCTTAGTTATTTTTTTTATCTTTTTCTTCATTTTCTTTTTTATAAATTGTAGCTTTTTTTAAAATCTCTCGTTTAAGTTCCTCAACTATATTTCCGCTTTTGCTCACTATTTTGCAATCAATAAATGTTTTATTACATTTTTTATTAAAAACTTTAATATCTAAAGAATCTGATCTTATTTCATTAGTAAGGAATCTTATTGATATTTTGATACTTTCGTTTGAGCTTTGTTCTGTTGAATACCAATCAGAAATTATTATTCCTCCACTATAATTTACAGATGTTAGAGGCATAAAATCTAACACATCTAATGATGCTTTCCAAAGCTCATTAGAGCTTGCAAATTCAAAAACTCCACCTCCTTTGTTAGTTTCTAGTAAATTTCCTATTTTAAATCCTCTCCCTTCTTCAAGATTTTTTTTAACTCTTAATTTGGGATCATCTGGAAATTTTCTAGCATCTGCCCCTGGAAATTTACCGTTACAACCGTTAAGTAAAAATCCAAATAACAGTAAAAAGCTAAATATTTTATAAGTTTTGTCTAAATAAATTTTAATTTTCATTTTTAGCTTATACAGCATAAATTTTTTGAATAGGTTAAATATATAAATATGTATTAAAAAAAATGTTGTAAAAATGCAACACTTACGAATTTTTTCCTAAAATTATTTATTTTTTTAAAATATTTACAGTCAAAATGTTATGAAAACTACGTTTATTATTAATAATAACATTTAACAAAGGAGTAATTAATATGAACAAATTTAAAAAAATAGGATTAACTGCTTTAGCAGGTTCTCTTGTAGCTACTACAGCTTATGCTGGTGCAGTATCTGTTTCAGGTGGAGCTTCTATGGGAGTTAAGAATAACTCAGGTACTGACGGTGGTAAGTCATGGACTATGGGTAATCAATTAACTTTCACAGGTGGTGGAGAGTTAGATAACGGTTTAAACGTTTCTATTTCTTTCATACTTGATCAAGGTGATAATGCAGTATCTGCTACATCAAACGCAACTACTACATTAGCAGGTGCACCATTTGATTCACACTCAATCACAGTAAGTTCAGATTCTATGGGATCTATAACTATGGCTGGTGAAGGTGGATCTTCTGCACAAAATGCTATAGATACTACTGCAGCTGGTGACATCTTTGATAATGGTTTTGGTGCTTCAAGCCCAGCCGAGTCTGATAATGCTTCTGGTATGTTACTATACACACTTCCATCAATAGTAGATGAATTAAGTGTACAAGCATCATACTCACCTAGTGGAAAAGCAAAAGATTCTTCAACTGCTTTTAATTTAACTTATACAGGTATTGAAGGTTTATCTGCAAGTTATGGTTCAGGTGAATTATCTACAACAACTGCAAATGCTTCAGGTGATGCAACAACTGCGAAAGCTTCATACGCTATGGGATCTTTCACTGCAGCTTATTCTAACACTGATGTAGATCTAGATGGAACTGGTAACGATTCTTCTGTTTCATCATTCAAACTTTCATACACTGTAACTGATGACATATCAATTACGTACGGTGAAGAAACTCATGAGACAGATGGTTCACCAATTGATGAAGAGTATGAATCAATTTCAGCATCTTACACTACTGGTGGTATGACATTAACAGCGGCTCAGATTGATGCCTCTGGTGTTAATCACGCAGCGGGTGATAAAGAAAGATGGAAACTTGGTCTTTCATTTGCATTCTAATTTAATTAGAATTTAATTTTAAAAGGGCCCCTTTTTAGGGGCCTTTTTTTTAGTCTTTTATTGTTCAAAATAAGAGATACCAGCAAATTCATTTATTTTTAAAAGACGAAGTTTTTTTTTATTTTTTTTAGAAATTCCCCCTAAAGCCACAACTTTTTTATTTGATAGAACAGACAGTAGATTAAATTTATTTATACCGAGAAAATTTTTATTTTTCTTAAATAAAGATGATAGTAATATCTTTTTTACTTTTTGTTTTTCTTTTGTCCTAATTTCTTGTAAATTATGAGCTGATCCAATTATCACAAAATCTTTTTTCAATGAATATGCTAGATGTTTCATACTTTTGTTAAATGCAGGAATGTAACCTCCATCGAGCTTTAATTTTAATGCTAATTTAATGTTATTTGCGAGATAAAGTTTTAATGCTTTCTTTTTACAATATTTTTTAATTTCTAGGATTTGGTTCTCATCAATTTTTTTTGATGAATAATTACGGTAAACAATAATTGTATCTTTATTCTGATTATTAATATTATTTGTATCAAATTTATTTATAAAGTAATATTTAGTCTTCATATAACAATGCATTATACAATCAAAAATTTATTAGACATAGAGAGTAAAATTAATAATAGAGCAAAAATTATAGCAGTATCGAAAACTTTTCCAATTGATAAAATTTTACCATTAATTAAACATGGACATACTGATTTTGGTGAAAATAAAGTCCAAGAAGCTGCTGAAAAATGGACAGAAATTAAAAAAATAAATTCAAAAATAAAATTACACATGATTGGAAAATTACAAACTAATAAAGTAAAATTTGCAGTGCAAATATTTGACTATATCCATTCAGTGGACAATGAAAAGCTTGCTAAAAAAATTTATGATGAGAGTAAAAAATTAAATAAAAGGATTAAAATATTCATTCAAGTTAATATTGGTGATGAAGAACAAAAAGCAGGAATTAATAAAAAAGATGTAAATCAATTAGTTTCTTACAGTAAAGAAATTGGATTAAATATAATTGGTTTAATGTGTATTCCTCCAGCAAATATTAATACTGAGAGTTATTTTGAAGAAATGAACAAGTTAAATAAAAATCTAGGTTTTACTGAATTAAGCATGGGTATGTCCTCAGATTTTCTTATAGCTGTTAAACATTTATCAACATATGTTAGAATTGGATCTAGTATTTTTGGTCAAAGATTCTAGTAAATTTTTATTTTTGAATTTTTATTAATTATTTTAAGCATAATTAAAAAATCTTTTTCCTTTAAAGCAATACAACCTGCGGTAGGTTTGTAATCTCTAGTTAGGTGAATAAAAATACAACTTCCTTTACCAGCAATAGGTTTTTTGAAATTGTGCTTTATTGGAATGAAAAAATCATATTTATAATCATTTCTCTTTAGTTTTTCATGTTTAATCTTATTTTTTATTTTGAAAAGTTTATTATATTTTTTTGGAAAATTAACATCATCACACCAACCCATATCTTTTTTAATTTCCACACATTTTAGTAAAGTAAGTGGTTTTTCTTTACGATCTTTTCTAAAATAAAGGTTTTCAATTTCAAAGTCTCCTTTTGGTGTTTTTTTATCTCCCTCTTTCTTATTGCTAGTTGAACCATTTTTTCCAATACAACACCTAAATTTAAATTCATCTATTTCAAGTGTATGTTTATTTTTTATAAAAATTGTCATATTCTCTTTCTGTGGATATTAAGAATTTAATCATATATAAATTTATTTCGTTATATCATATCCTAGAAGAACTTAATTTAGATTTAAATTTTAGAATTAGTTTTATTGATAATGAGAATTCTTTACATAAAGAGTTAAAAAATTATAATAATTATTTAATTATATCCAACAAAAAGTATCCAGATATTAACAATCAATTTGTTTTAGACAATTTACCCATTAATATTTTTAAATTAACAGAAAAAATAAATATTCAATTTTTAAAACTTCAATTTAGCAGCCAATCTTCAGTAAAAGTAAAAGATTATACAATAGATTTAAATTCAAGAGAGATGTTAATAAATAATACTAAGCTTAAATTGACTGAAAAAGAAATTAATATAATTATCTATTTATCTAAATCAAACCAACCAGTTAGTATTAACGAATTACAAAAAAAGGTATGGAGCTATCAATCTGATATAGAGACCCATACCGTTGAGACTCATATTTATCGTTTAAGGAAAAAAATTTCAAGCAACTTTAACGATGAAGAATTTATTGTTAGCAAAAAAAATGGTTATCAAATTAAATAAGAAAAACCCAATCACTAAAGATTTATTTACAAAAAAATACAAAATAAAAATAGTAAAGCCAAAAAAAGGCAAGGGAAGTTTTAATAGAAAAAAAATAAAACTTAAAGTCTTGCTCCAATTTGCTGGATTACTTTTGATGACATTTCAGTACCTTTTTCAAGACACCCTTTTGTAGATAATTTATTAATATATCCGTGCAAAAAACCGGCAGCAAAGAGATCACCTGCACCTGTAAGATCAATAATTTTTAGATTTTTTTGTATATCACTTTCAACAACTTCATTACCGTTAATAGCAATAGCACCTTTTTCACCCCTAGTAATAATCAATAACTTGTTAAGTAGTTTTGAAAAGTTGATAACTTCTTCGAAATTTTTTGCCTCGATTAAGGAAGTAATTTCTTGTTCATTGGCAAAAGTTATATCGAGTTTATTTTTCACTAAATCTAAGAAATGAGGTTTATGTCTATCAACACAAAATTGGTCAGATAGTGACATAGCCACTTTATTTGCACTATTTATAGCTTTATCAAATGCTTTCTTAGGTTCCCCTTCGTCCCATAAATAACCCTCTAAAAATATTATTTCACTTTTTTTAATTACACCAGGATCAACATCATTTTCATTAATTTTTCCTGCTGTTCCTAGAAATGTACACATAGTTCTTTCAGAGTCGGGCGTGACCAATATTAAACAAGTACCTGTTGGTAAATCTTCCTTTTTTTTTGAGTAAAAATATTTTACGTTTTCTTTTTTTAAGCCTTCTTCGTATTTACCGCCAAAGTTGTCATCAGAAACTTTTCCAATAAAACCTACCTCGTTACCAAGTTGAGACAATCCAACTATGGAATTTGCAATAGACCCTCCAGAAACAGTTTTTTCAATTTTGAGATTAGTTAATAATTGTTTGAATTCATTTTCATCAAAAAACAATTTCATTGTACTTTTCGTAAGATTATTCTGTTCAATAAAATTGTCATTTACTTTACAAATGACATCGACTATTGCATTTCCTATTCCTAAAATTTTCATATTACGCTTTTTGGGTAATAACAGGTTTTTTTCTATTTGGGTAGCAAGTAGTGCATATTTTACATTTTAAACCATAACAATCTCTCGCTTTACAATATTCTCTTCCATAAAAAATTATTTGTAAATGTAGCTTAGACCAAGTTTTTTTGGGAAATATTCGTTTTAAATCTTTTTCAGTTTGAACTACATTTTTTCCATTTGTTAATCCCCATCGTTGTGCAAGTCTATGAATATGAGTATCTACTGCAAAAGCTGGATATCCAAAACCCTGAGACATTACCACGCTAGCTGTTTTATGGCCCACACCTGGTAAATTTTCTAATTCTTCAAATGTTTTGGGTACTTTTCCGTTGTGTTTTTCTAAAACTTGTTTTGACATTAAATAAATACTTTTTGCTTTAATTCTAAAAATACCAATTTTTTTTATTAATTTTTCAATTT
>Ga0255755_1003518_pt1 | contig 11976 bp, 15 predicted proteins | sample 011ome_18_FD_179955 | JGI IMG/M metagenome (GOLD analysis project Ga0255755, IMG submission 179955) | Coastal salt marsh microbial communities from the Groves Creek Marsh, Skidaway Island, Georgia - 011501BT metaG (version 2) | ecosystem: Environmental > Aquatic > Marine > Intertidal zone > Salt...
CTGAAAAATTTTTAAGTAAACAAAGCAAAGAGTGGTCAACGCTTATTCAAGAAATTGGTCCTTGTCGTTTAAAAGTTAGCGATGAGCTCTTGCCACATCAAAGTGTTATTAAAAGTATTTTTTTTCAACAGCTTCATCCAAAAGCAGCTTCAACAATTTATCAACGCTTTTTAGATTTATTTAACGATGTATTTCCCACAGAGCAAGACATCATTAAAAATAAAGATTTACTGAGCTCAACAGGACTGTCAAATCAAAAAGCTCAAACGATTCTATCTATTGCTGATGGCTATTTGCAGAAATTCATTCCTAATAAAAAAAAAATAAGGCTACTTAAAGACCAAGAGATCATTGAACAATACACCCAAATTAAAGGGGTCGGTGTATGGACTGTACAAATGATGCTTATTTTCAATCAAGGTCGCCCAGATATTATGCCAACTTCAGATTTAGCAATTCGTAAAAAATATTCTCTACTCACACAAAGGGAATGTCTCATCACCCCAACTCAATTGATGAAAGAAACCGAAAATCTAAGTCCTTATCGAACTATTGCAGCCTGGTATTTATGGCAAATGAAATAAATTTTATTTCTTAGCTTTTTTCTTTACTGAATCAGTCTGAGTGTGACAGGAGCTGCCTCTTTTATAAGCACATATGACTGTTAAAAGATCAATAATGAGCTGAAAAATTACTACATATGCTAGCACCTGAACAATGTAGCTGCCCCAATTGATTGAAACAAGATCCGTGACAGGTTGGCTCATTGAGTTTGCTCCAAGACACATAAAAAATACTCTTGTATTTTCATACAAAGTAGCACCATCTTGGACTACTGAAGTCACTGCAGGAACATAAGTTAAGGGTAAGAGTAAAAATATCCAAAAAAATACACGAACAAATGCACAACGCATGTTTACAACTCCTTATTAATTAGTAAATGAAAAATCTCTAACAAAATGACAAGAATAACCGCTGGGGTTCTTTTTTATGTAGTCCTGATGATCCAGTTGTGCGGCATAGAATGACTGAAAAGGGAGAACTTCCGTGACCACTGGATCTGGCCAATGACCACTTTTATTGACTTTGATTATGACTTCATTAGCGATCTGCTTCTGTTCATCATTGAGATAAAAAATAGCAGAACGATATTGAGTCCCAATATCGTTACCTTGTTGGTTTTTAGTTGTTGGATTATGCATCCGGAAGAATTCAAACAATAACTGATCCAACGATATAATTTTCTCGTCGTAAGAGATATAAATTGTTTCAGCATGGCCAGTTGATCCTGTTTTAACATCATCATAAGTCGCATTCTCCAATGAACCGCCTGAAAATCCGACCTCGGTATTAAGCACACCAGGAAGGTCTTGCAGTAAATATTCTAATCCCCAGTAGCAACCACCGGCTAAATAAATTTCTTTTTTTTGCATTGAAAAAACCGTAAACGATTGAGTAATCAGCAGGAGTCCTGCCAATAAAAATTTCATAAAAATTAATTACGCACAATCACCAAAAGCTTCAAGATATCTTGTCTGGCATTCTTTATCTTCGCTTAAACACTTTTCAATATCTTCAGGCATTGGTTTTTCTTTGGGTAATTTTTTATCTTTGGATAAGGTTTTCATTACCTCGAATCCACTAGTGTGATAGCTAGGCATCATCTTTCTCCTTGTGAGATGAAATTGTTATACATTAGCTTTTGGCTAAATCTATACGATTAAGGATATCAAAATTAGTTCAGGAAGGGCAAAATAAAATTAATTAGTTAACATGCAAGTTCCCTCTCGCATTCGAGATGAAAATTGTTTGTCTTGTTTTTCGAATTCGGAATAATCTTTCAACAACAAGTTGTATCGATTGAGATATGTTTTTTGGTAGTGAGCAACAGTTTTTGAATCTACATCTTGTGTGTACTTTTCACATACCAATTCTTCTTCGCCTAACTTACATTCTGCCAGACTGTAGTTGACATGATTTGTTTTTAACCCCGCCTGGTCATCATAAACCCACAACTCTTTTTGATTATCAGATGCCTGCTCTGCCCACTCACTGCTGGTGGTAAGTTTTAAATCACATTCAATATTGATTGTTTTGGCATGAGTCAAAGAAAAACAAAAAATTAGCAAAAATAAAGCACATGACTTTAGGGAAGTCATAAAAAAAATCCTTTAGTTATTTTATTAGAAAAAGGTGATTACCAACCTAATTCACAAATTAAATTTTCATCACCAAGCAGTTTTTCGCAACGTTCTGGGTAAATATAAAAATAACCAACGATTAAAAGCAGAATGATAATAATGTAAGTAACTTTTTTCATAATTCCTCCATATTTAATTTTAGAGAACCATCAGTTACATGATTATGATAATAAATCCAATGAAAAGTTACATTTATTTTTTTTCTTTATTTTTTTCTGGTGGCTTTTGTTTAGTTAACTTTTGCTTTTTTTCTTTTTCTTTTAGTTTTGCAAGCTCTTGCAACACCGTAAATCCGCTTTCAAAAAAATTTGCCATGAGATTTCCTTTTAATGATAGGCAAAGCTTATCAAAAATAATTTAAATTTTGTATCAGCATTTTCATTAAACCTATTGACCGAAGCTAATGCCTTGATAGGATTTTTGTATCTTAGTTATTTGTTAATTGTTATGAAAAAGAAATACCCCCGACCTAAAAGTACTGGTAAAAATCATTGGAATTATAAACATGGAAAATATACTACTGAAGAGCGGCAAAGACGGGCTGATTTTAATTGTCGGCTCCGTTTCCTGTGTGATATGGCAATCCATGGCGGCTTTATGTCAAACCCTTCTAAATTTTTAGGCAGACCTCCGAAGGACTATTTCAAACCTGACTTTAATAATGTGTGGCATAGGGTATGTGTGCACATTAAGATTAATGGTTTAGGCAGATAAGCTTATTTAGAAACTAGAAATCATTTTTTTATTTGGCGTATTCTCTTAAAGATACTAATATAAATATTATGAAGGTCTTAAATGTATAAAAAATAATGAATGAATTAATTATTAAAAGTTTTTTAATGAACACCTACTCACTGATTTGCCTGTTACCTGAAGAGATTAAAAAAATTTCATCGTCTTCAAATAAATTCTCAGACCGTGCCTTGTTTGATAAAACCATGGAGGACATTAAGGATTTTTCTCCCCTATTTACCAAAGAAGCACTTGATACAAGTTTAAATAATGTAAAAAATCTAAATAACAATGAATGTCAGATATACCTTAGTGCTTTAGAAGACAAATTTAAGAATATTACGAAAGCATCTGAAATTATTTCAAAAGAAGATACATCCTTTATCAATAGAGTAGAGATGGAAAAAGAAGATTTATTGAATAAATTTGAATAAAAAAAGCTCATAAATTCATGAGCTTTTTTACAGAATATAAATCAATCATTCATGGCTATTTCAAAATCTTCGGGTTCTTTCACTGGTAAATTATCTAATGCAATCTTCGCCTCTGTATTGCCCTGATCGGCAGATCGCTGATAATAATCTTTAGCTGTATCTAAATCGACAGAAGTACCCAATCCTTTTTCATTCATCAGTCCTAAATGATAATCTGCTTGAGGTAAGTTGTAATTAGAAGCCATTTGATAATATTGGTAGGCTTCCATATAGTCTGTTGCTTTTCCCATTCCATAAAAGTGAATATGCCCAATATTTAAGAATGCTTCAGGTTGATTGGTTTTTGCAGCTTTTAGGTAATGCTGTAAAGCTTTTTGATAATTTGGATAGACGCCATGCCCATAATGCTCCATCAGGCCTAAATTAAATTCTGCTTCAACTTGACCTTGTTTTGCTGCTTTTGTATACCAGTGATGGGCTTTAAGGTAATCTTTTTGGCGATCGTTATAGTGGTACTCGCGTGCCAAATTAAGTTGTGCTTCAGCCAAACCCTGCTCTGCGGCTCGCTGATAATATTGTATAGCTCGATCATAGTCATAATAGTCTCCGATTCCTGTCATCATTAGCTGTGCTGCATTGAATTGAGCTTCTTTTAAATCTTGATTAGCAGCTTCTTTAAACCACAGTAACGCTTGATCTAAATTTTTATCTACGCCTAAGCCATACCGAAACATCTGCCCCAACTGAAATTGAGCTTCCGCCATGCCTTCCACTTCTACTTCACAATTGTTTTTTGCAACAACTTGATTGGATGCAGCTTGTTTGAAATATTGAAATGCTTGCTGCTGGTTAGATGCAGTCCCAATGCCGTAGCGGTGCATCAAACCGAGGTTAAATTGAGCCTCTGGATTATTGGCTGCGATGGACGCATAATACTCAATAGCTTTTTGATAATCTTTATTAGTTGACAAGCCATAGCGATACACTAACCCTAATTTTGCTGTCGAATCTTGATTGCCACGAAGATGTGCTCGTTGATAAAGATCTAACGCTCTAGCTAAATCTTTGTTTAAAATTGATCCTTCAAAATAATGATTGGCAAATAAATGTTGAGCATTGCTTATGACACTATTGGTCATTTGTGAATAGAAGCCATTAAATTGCCCATTGGTAAAATTAGTTTGCCAAAAGGTTTTTTCTTTACATGGATTCTTTTCTTGGACTTTAACTTCTGGTGCTTGGATCTCATTCGTTGCGACTGCATTCGAGATCAAGAATACATTAGCAAGCACTGCAACAATTGTTTTAATTTTCATTTTCTAACCCTTAATTGATTAACTACATTAGATAGATGTAGCAATGATTAAAGGTCAGGGATTATTTCTTTTTACTTTTTTGATTAATTAAATATTCATAGTTCACGCGACCATAATCATTCCCCAACGCGGCAGCGCGCTTGTAATACTCAATGGCTTTGTCATGATCTTCTTCCCCATCAAAACCCATGTGATAAATCAAGCCGATATTAAATAAAAGGTTGGGGTTACTGGGATATTTTTTCAGCAAGATTAAACATCCTTCTAGATCAATTTGATCTGGATCACAGCCGTTTATATTTGTTGGCAGAGGATTGGTCAAATAGCGATGGCCAAACATAATGAAAGTGCCATTGTTGAACCATTTCTTCCAAAACAATTTGGGATCCTGTCCTTCTAATTCTTCCTGGGTGTGAGTAAGTTCTAATGGAAGTGGTTTGGTGAAATGAACATACTCTTTGGTGGCATAGACCCCTGAGACCCCAAGTATAAATGCAAGTATCCAATTTTTATATGTAAATAGTCTTTTTTGCTTTGGCATAAGATAACGATCTTGTAGAACTTTACCTATTCTTTTCTCAAAGGCTTGTTGACGTTTCTCCATCAAATGCTCTTCAAGGTTATCTTCTTTAATCATAATATTTCGAACCATACGAGCGATCACACGCCATTTAGGATCCATACCAGGTACTTTTTTACCTTGCAAAATACTCATAAAGTTATCTTGTATTTGTTGTTCACTCATGATGTTTCCAAATCTTTACATTCTTCAAAGTATGGGATCAATTTCTTTTTCGATTGAGATAAAAATTCTTTAGTTGCTGCATAAGATCGGCCTATTCTGATTGAAACGTCTTCAATAGAGACGCCCTCTTTTTGTAAATTAATGACATAGTGGCGATCTGGCATCTCTTCTTTAAATAATTTAAATTTTTCCTCAATGCAACTTTGCTGATCATCATATTTTTGACCATGACTGACCTTCACGTCTTCATCACCCGTAAGATTTTCAAGGTCTTCTGATGCAACACTAAACATGACATCATTTTTTCTATTTGATTTGCGATAGAACTCATTCATATTATTTCTTAGAATCTGCCACAACCATGATTCAAATTTACCATCCTCTTTAAGGGTGTCGATCTTTTCAAATACTTTAATAAAAGTCTCTTGAATCACATCATCGGCATCTTCTTCATTTAATCTATTACTCAACAAAAACCTGAAGGCTTTTTTATAAAAAAAGTTATTTAGAGACTTATAGGCAACATTTAGCTTTGCTTTGTCTTGTAATTGCTCTAGCACTTCCCCTGCAAGCATTCTTCCTCCAGTTTTGCTCTTATATAAATGTGATGCGGCAATACTCAATAGGTCAGGATTTTTTATTCAATTAATAAATGAAATTTTTTTCCTGACTTTTTTAAACTCACTCATCTATCAATTAAGGAGGCTAAATTCTCTCTTCACTACCTCCAGCACCATGGTTATCTGGTGTTTAATATGATAACCGCTTACTTCCCTGAAACACCGCCTGACTAGCCGGCGGTTCAAATAGGCTAGTCAATAATATTAATACCATCTTAACTATGTTTTAATTTAAATAAAATTTTTATTGTTTTATTTGATAAAGTAGAAATAAAAAAAGCTTACATGAACTGTAAGCCTTGTTTTTATTGGTGGGCCCACCTGGACTCGAACCAGGGACCAAAGGATTATGAGTCCTCTGCTCTAACCAACTGAGCTATAGGCCCTATTTAAAATTAATCTTTTCCTTCTAGGAAGCTTTTCAATCGATCAGATCTTGTTGGATGTCTTAACTTTCTTAAAGCTTTAGCTTCAATCTGACGAATTCTTTCTCGTGTAACATCAAACTGCTTTCCAACCTCTTCTAAAGTATGGTCTGTATTCATTTCAATACCAAACCTCATTCTTAAAACTTTAGCTTCCCTTGGAGTAAGCCCCTCAAGGATTTCATTAGTTACACTTCGAAGACTTGAATAAACTGCAGCATCATCTGGAGTCAATGTACCAAGATCTTCAATAAAATCTCCTAAGTGAGAATCCTCATCATCACCAATTGGAGTCTCCATTGAAATTGGCTCCTTAGATATTTTTAAAATTTTTCTAATTTTATCTTCAGGCATTTCCATTTTCTCAGCCAAGACTGCTGGCTCTGGTTCTTGGCCTGTTGCTTGTAAAATCTGTCTTGAAATTCGATTCATCTTATTGATCGTCTCAATCATATGCACTGGGATACGGATAGTTCTTGCTTGATCAGCAATGGAACGAGTAATAGCCTGACGAATCCACCATGTCGCATAGGTCGAAAACTTGTAACCTCTTCGATATTCAAATTTATCGACTGCTTTCATTAAACCAATGTTTCCCTCTTGAATGAGATCCAAAAATTGCAAGCCACGGTTAGTATATTTCTTAGCTATAGAAATCACCAAACGTAAGTTAGCCTCGATCATTTCTCTTTTAGCGCGTCTTGCTCGAGATTCGCCTCTCGTCATTTGGCGGTTAATCTCTTTGAAATTTTTGATAGGGATCCCAGAGAAATCTTCTAACTCTTTTAATTGCGCCTGTTGATCTAAAATCGAATGTTTTAGTTTTTCTAAATTATCAATGTAAGGCTTATCACCCTTCATTTCATCTTTTAACCATTTATTGCTAGTTTCATTTCCAGGGAATGATTTAATGAATTGAGTTCGTGGCATCTTTGCTTGATTTACACAAAAATCCATGATGGTGCGCTCATGTCCACGTATCTGAACAATAAATTGTCTAACTTTGTCACATAAGACTTCAACAAGCTTTGCTGAAAATCTAAAATTAAGTAATTCTTTTTGGATAATATCCTGATGTTTCTTATATTCTGGATCATCAATCCATTTATTTTTCTCACGCAATAATGCTAGTTTCTTATGTGCTGCTTTAATTTTTTTAAATCGCTTCAGTACTTCTTCAGTTAACACCTTCAAGTCTTCTGATGACATACCTTTGCCATTATCAGATGATGATGAATCATCATCGTCATCGTCATCACTATCTTCATCATTTGAAGATTCTTCTTCATTCATACCAAGAGCTTCATTCAGCTCCTTCTCGGCCTCTATATCAATCAAACCATCAACGAATTCATCAACAGATAATTCTCCAGCTTTGACCTTGTCACCCATTTGCATGAGGTCGTCAATGATTCCTGGACAGGCTGAAATGGCTTGAACCATATGCTTCAAACCTTCTTCGATTCTTTTAGCAATTTCAATTTCTTCTTTTTTATCTAGCAAGCCAACCTTACCCATTTCACGCATATACATCCGCACAGGGTCGGTTGTTCTACCAAATTCTGAATCTACTGTAGCAAGTGCCTGTTCAGCTTCTTCCGCAGCTTCTTCGTCAGTGACAGGAGCTGGGGCATCATCCATTAATAAATTCTCAGCATCTGGAGCTTCGTCATAGGTTCGGATACCCATGTCATGAATAATAGAAATAATTTCATCCACTTGATCTGTTTCAGATATCTCATCAGGGAGGTGATCATTAATTTCAGCGTGAGTAAGGTAACCGCGCTCTTTACCTAGAATAATTAACGCTTTTAACTGGTTTCTTCTATTTTCAGCTTCTTTTGGACTGGAAGCCTCATCCAAATATAAATCTTTTAGTTTTTTGACACGAGGTTTTCTTGTTCTTTTAGGAGTAGCTTTTTCTTCAGGATTTTTTCTTGGTCTTCCCATGCATGAATGCCTTAAATTAATTAACAGAACGACCCGACATCATAACAAATTCGGTCTTTTTCATCAATATGTTTGATATAACTTGGCTCGATTTTAGAATGTAATTATTTCTTATAATTTTTCAGAAATTCTTTTTCCTCACCACTTAATTCACTTAATTTTTTATTTTTAAGTGCTGCAAATTGCTGAGATTGTTGAGACTTGTTTAATTGATGACTAAAAGAATTTTGAATACCCTTAAACTCTTCAAGCAAATCAATATTTTCAGAATAGTCCATCATCTGTTTTTGTAATTCATTCAATATATTTTCATCCACTTTATTTACTAAAGAATGTAATAAGCTGGCAGTATTTCTGATATTTGAATCATTCTCTTCCAATAATTTTTTAATTTGTTTAAACAGCTCATCCTCAACTAAATTACTCTGAAAAAATACTTCATCATCACTATTAAATAACTCTGGTTTCATGACTAATATAAGAATATATTTACGCTTCGCTGTTAATGAATTCCTCGTCGATGGCGAATATTTGATTTGTTGTGAAGAAGAATAATTTTCAGCGGACTCGATACTCATCATCTTTTCAATTTCTCTCTGTGAAAAGTGAATTAAGTCTGCAATTCTTTTAATCAGAAATATTTTATATTTATTAGAATTTATTTTTTTATAAATTGGCTCAAAATTATTTATAAATTTAATCTTATTTTCCTGGCTAGTTAAATCATTCTTTTCAGTTAATCTTTTAACAATGAATTCAGTTAAGGGGGTAGCTTGATCGATGTATTTTTTGAAATCTTGAATTGAGTTTTTTGTTATGAATGTATCTGGATCTTCACCTTCGGGCAAAAATAAGAAATAAAATTCGTAATCATCTTCTAAAATTTCAACTGCAGTATTTAGTGCTTTCCAAGCAGCTTCTTTACCAGCATGGTCTCCGTCAAAACAAAAAGTAATTTTTTTTGAGTAGCGAATTAATTTTTTTAAATGATAAATGGTTGTTGCAGTACCTAAAGTTGCAACTGCATTTTGAATGCCATGTTGATATAAGGATATGACATCCATGTATCCTTCTACAATTAAAATATTGTTATCTTCTCGAATGCCTTTTTTAGCTTGAGGGAGGCCATATACTTCGTAACTTTTTTTGAATAATGGGGTTTCTGGTGAATTGTAATATTTGGGTTGATCCTCCTTGTTTATTACCCTGCCACCAAATCCAATAATATTGCCTTTAGCATTGATAATTGGAAAGATAATTCTATTTCTAAATCGATCATATATTTTTCCAGAATCGTTTTTTTGAACTAATCCAGCGGTTTGTAATTTTGGCTCATCATAGTTTTCAAATTCTTTTTTTAATCCTTGCCAATCATCAATCGCAAATCCAATCTGAAACTCACGGGCAACAGCTCCAGTTAATCCTCTTTGTTTTAAATAATTAATTGCTAATTCTGAAGAACGCAGATTTTTTTTAAAATGCTGATTAGCTCTCTTTAGAATTTCTTCTAACTTAAAATCATCTGCTTTATCTTTCTTTGCATTAGATTGATCATTTGGGACGGCTAACCCAAGCTGATTTGCAATTGATTGAACAGACTCAACAAATGTTAATCCGTCGTACTCCATCAAAAAACTAATGGCGGATCCATGGGCGCCACATCCGAAGCAATGATAAAACTGTTTGGAGGGGCTAACTGTGAAAGAGGGGGATTTTTCTTGATGAAAGGGGCAACATGCAACATAGTTTGCTCCAGCTTTTTTTAGTTTCACTCTTTGATCAACAACATCGACAACGTCAATTCGATTTAAGATTTCTTGAATAAATGACTCAGGGATCATCACATAATGATAACTGAAATTATTTCAATTTTTATAAGTGATTTATGAGAGTTTTTGTCTGACTAATTTTGACACTTCACCCATATCGGCACGGCCAGCTACTTTTGATTTGAGAACGCCCACAACTTTACCCATATCTTTCATATCAGCAGCCCCAGTTGTCGCTATTGCTTCTTCAATGAATTGATTTATCTGTTCATCCGATAATGGTTCGGGCATATATTTGGTTAGTACTTCAATCTCTAACTGTTCTTGATCAATCAAATCTTGTCTATTCGCTTGCTGATAAGCCTCGATTGAGTCTTTTCTTTGTTTAAGCATTTTTTGGATGACAGCTAGAATTTGGTCATCATTCAATTCAATCCTCTCGTCCACTTCTTTTTGTTTGATAGAGGACTGAAGAAGACGAATAGCTCCAAGACGAGCCGTGTCTCTGGCTCGCATGAAGGTTTTCATATCATCTGAGATTGTTTGTCGGATCGACATCTCGGAGGGATTAATACATTTTTGGAGGTAACATTTGGTTGCGAAGACGTCTATATTGTCTTTTTACCGCAGCCGCTGCTTTTCTTTTACGCTCCCATGTAGGTTTTTCGTAAAATTCTTTAGCACGAAGATCATTCATAAGACCTGTTTTTTCAACAAGACGCTTAAATCTTCGTAATGCAACGTCAAATGGTTCGTTCTCTTTTACTTTAATTGTTGTCATAAATTATTATTTGTTAATAGTTCGTTTAAGGTCCGCTATTTTAATGCTAATATCATTTTTTTTCAACAAAAATTGTCAAAATGTTAATCTTAGGTATTGAATCTTCTTGTGATGAAACGGGTTTGGCCCTATATGACTCAACATCAGGGCTAATCGGACATGTTTTAAACTCCCAAGTTGATTTGCATCGTTTATATGGTGGAGTGGTCCCAGAACTAGCATCACGCGATCACATTCGATTCATACTCCCTTTGTTAGATGAATTATTCAAAAAAACTAATAAAGATGTAACCGATCTTGATGCTATCGCCTATACCAAGGGTCCCGGGCTTTCAGGGGCACTTTTAGTAGGTGCCAGTGTTGCAGAAAGTTTGGCTATGAGTTTGGACATTCCAACAATCCCTATTCATCACCTTGAAGGGCACCTTTTATCTCCCTTTTTAGAAAATAATCAACCTGAATTTCCTTTTTTAGCATTGCTTGTCTCGGGAGGACATTCACAACTCATTCACGTAAGAGAACTTGGTGATTATGAAATTATTGGTGATACGCTTGATGATGCAGCAGGAGAAGCCTTTGATAAAAGTGCTCAACTCCTTGGCCTTGGATACCCGGGTGGCGCAGCATTATCAAAACTAGCCTCTACCGGATCTGCTTTTTATTCGCTACCAAAACCATTAATTAATAGTGATGATCTCAATTTTAGTTTTAGTGGATTAAAAACGGCGGTCCTAAATCTGGTCAAAAAAGAACAGCCATTGGATGATATAAAAAAAGCAAATATTGCCTATGCATTTCAAGAGTCCATCACCGATGTCCTCACCACGAAATGCTTAAAAGCACTTAAAGAAAAAAATTTGAGCTGCTTGGTTGTTTCTGGAGGGGTGGGAGCTAATAGACAATTGCGAGATAAGTTAAAATTACTTGCTCAAGAACATAGTTTTCAATTATTTTTCCCTAGTCTGGAATTTTGTACTGACAATGGAGCCATGATTGCTATTGC
>Ga0255755_1003533_pt1 | contig 11949 bp, 10 predicted proteins | sample 011ome_18_FD_179955 | JGI IMG/M metagenome (GOLD analysis project Ga0255755, IMG submission 179955) | Coastal salt marsh microbial communities from the Groves Creek Marsh, Skidaway Island, Georgia - 011501BT metaG (version 2) | ecosystem: Environmental > Aquatic > Marine > Intertidal zone > Salt...
CAATCAAATGAATTTCTACCAGCTCTGCTGCTACAGGACCGGAGAGCAATAGAAGACTTAAGAAAATGAGAGAGAAACGAGCAGTAAACATAGTGGTAATCCAAAATTCCTAAGAGCAACGGCTTTGTTTCAAAAACAGGAGTCAATATCTCATTAAATGCAGAGGTTCAGGACGCTAATAAGCCTCGCATCTCAGAAATAATTGACTGGGATCCGGCGGCCAGGATCCTAGCATCGGAGGACACGGTTACGAAGCGAAATCCTTTCGCGATTCGCGCTCTCGCGGCCGCGGTTGTTCCGTTGTGAATACCCGCCTTCAATCCATGCGCGGTGGCACGCTCTAGGATATGGTTTATGGCTTCGGCAGCAGGCGGATCAACTTCATCAAAAGTTGGCTTACATCCCAGTGATAAGGAGAGATCCGACGGTCCTATGTAAATAGCATCCAATCCCTCTACTTCCAAAATGGCATCCAGATTATCAAGGGCCTCCGCTGTCTCAATCATCGCGAACCGAACAATCGTGTCGTTTGCGTGGTCTGGATAATCATTACCACCGTAGATTAATGCTCTAACAGGACCGAAGCTTCTTCGCCCCATTGGCGCATAACTCGTGTATTCGACAAATCTTTTGGCATCTTCAGCCGTGTTTATCATCGGACAAATCACACCATACGCACCCATATCAAGGGCCTTCATGATAATCCCTGGCTCCAGCCACGGAACCCGAATAATTGGGACAGTCTCAGTGGTACTGATTGCCTGCAGCATAGAAATAAGGTTCATCTCATCATTAACACCATGCTGAAGATCAACCGTTAACGTATCGTAACCTTGATGCGCCATCACCTCAGCTGCAAAGCCGTTTGAAATCGTTAGCCAGCCATTTAATACAGGCTCGTCGGCGTCCCATTTCGCTCGAATTTTATTTTTTCTCATGGAGTAATCTCACCCAGTATCAAGGGGCCTCTTGACCCAAGTCCCACCATGATAGTCCATAAGACCAGTCGCTAATTCCTCTGGGGAGATATCTGCTTCGTCCATCGACTTAGGCACGTCTTCCACTCGTGCCTCACTATGCCAGTCCAGATGGCTAATTTCAGTGTTTCTCCAAAACGAACGAACATTGTTCGAAACTCCAAAGATAGTGGGACAGTCTAAGGTCTCGACCTCAAAACAACTTTTTATTAAGGCTGCAAAATCATCTGGGCTAAACCAGGTAGACATCATCCTGAGATCCGTGGGCTGATCGAAACATGACCCTATTCTGACAACCGCGGACTCGATCCCCTCTTTTACAAAGAATAACTTCGCGACGGCTTCTCCAAAGACCTTTGACGCTCCATAAAAACTATCAGGTAAAAATGGCTCATTTGGCGTTATTATTTCTTGTGTACTGTATGCGCCTACAACATGATTCGAGCTCGCAAAGATGACCCTTGGTCGATCGTACTTTGCCGCGGCCCTATAGACGTTGTAAACCCCCACAATGTTTGCAGGCATGATCTCGTCAAATGGTCGCTCGGTGGACACGCCGCCGAGATGAAGGATACCATCACAGCCTTGGACGAGTTGATCGACAAAAGCGGAATCTGCCAAATCGCCGATCATTATCTCATCCAAATCTGAGGCTGAAACGAAATGCCGAATATCGGTTAGCCGGAACTTTTTAGAAACACCAACAAGTCGTGGTCTAAGGAGATTGGCAACCCCGCCCGCGGCACCCGTTACTAGTAACCTTTTAAGCATGACATCCCCGGGTAACGGAGTCCTTTGAAAGTAACCCTATCGAGCCAATATTAGTGTCTAGGAACATCGCCGATCTCACTCATCTTTGCGTCTAAAAGGGCCCGCATACGGCTCACTTCATCTGAATAGTGGCTATCTCCATAACAATTGATTAATTCCAAGGGATCTTCAACGCAATCGAAAAACTCCCATTCAGGAGGCTCTGCCTCATCGGTCGCACCCGGAATGCCGAGTCCTTCGTTGTACCAATAAATCAGTTTGTATCTTTGATCTCGTAGGCCGTAATGGGCGTAGACGTTGTGTTGAAGATCCTTGTGCATCCAGTATCTGTGATACGCGACCTGCTCCCAGTTTAGTGGCGTTTTGCCCATCAGTAGTTTTAAAAAACTACGGCCTTGCATATAGCTTGGCGAAGGTAGACCAGCGATATCTAGCAACGTGGGTGCAAAATCCACATTGGAAACAATATCTGAGCAAACAACACCACCATCGATCTTCTCGGGATACCGAATTATCAGTGGCATTTGAAATGATTCTTCGTAGATGAAACGCTTATCAAACCAACCATGCTCACCAAGGAAAAAGCCTTGATCAGAGGTATAAACCACCACCGTGTCGCGGGCTAGCCCCATCTCATCTAAATAATCTAGGATATTACCAACACTCTCATCGAGTGAAAGAACGGTGCGAAGGTATCGCTTGATGTATCTCTGATATTTAAATTCTGCCAAATGCTCGGGATCAGAAAACTCAAATTTTTCACCCGTTTTCTTATCAATCAAGGTAATAACATTCGAATCTTTGGGGTTTGGGATTTTCCGTTCTTTACTCCCCGGCTTAATTGGCTGACCGACCTCGACTCCACCCTCAGGTTGCATAAGACCCAGATCATCGTACTTTAGATCTTCACGGATTCTTATTTTGGCTGCACCAGCAGCCTTGGCCCTATTGTCATAGTTGTCATTGAAAGTGTCTGGCAGCCGAACATCGTCTCGAAATTCATCATCATATTTCGGATGGTTCTCCCATTCCCTGTGAGGGGCTTTATGGTTGATCATTAAGAAAAATGGTTTCGAAACGTCTCTAGTCTCTAACCACTGGAGTGATTTAGTTGTAATGACATCGGTAACATAGCCGGTGCTGTTGGTTAGTCTACCGTTTAGATTAAATGCTGAATCGTAATAGTCGCCCTGCCCTAGCAGAACATCAAAGTGATCAAACCCCGAGGGTTCTGACGCCTTATCGTCCCCAAGATGCCACTTACCAATTATCCCTGTCGAGTATCCAGCCCGTTGCAGGTGCTTCACAAAATTTGGGAATATTGAACTGAGCTTCGTTTTTAGGGTGTAGACCCCGTTCACATGGTTGTAGGTCCCTGTCAGGATAGCTGCCCGAGAGGGAGCGCAGAGCGAATTCGTCGTGTAGCAATGTGTAAAGCACATCCCATCGGACGCTAATCGATCAATGTTTTTAGTATTGATGAGGCTTGAACCATAAGCGCTTATCGCGTTAACGGCGTGGTCATCTGCCATGATGAAAACAAAGTTCGGAGACTTCACTGCGGTACCATTTCCTCACGAAACCATAAACTCTTAATATTTTCGACCAAACAACTAGTAGTCGTTGCCAAATAGGCTGGACGGCTAAAACAATTAAAACAAATACCCTTTCTTTCGCTTAACCTTGGGGCCGGGCGACTTCCCGGCTAATACTTTACAACTTTCCCCCAAAGCGACTGACTTGGACCATGACCGGTCCGCGCATCCTCCATTTTGAGCACCCTTGAGTAATCAACCATCATATTTATATTCGGACCATATATTTCGATATATTTGCTCAAAACATCTTGATCATCCGCCTCAACCATAAATTGTGATAACGCTAATGGGCTAAGAAGCCGGTCGATTAACTGCCACCTGAATTTGTCTTTCTCCAAGTTTTCCGTAATACCCTCAGATTCCAATAAAATTTTCCAAGAACCTGCGTCTAAAAATCTTTGTATCTGTCGACCCAATCTCTCACTAAATATCATATTGTCGTGCACTTCCGAATGAGCGAAGGCAACCCCTACCTCGTTTATTACCTTTAAACCTCGCTTGGAAGCTACATCGATTAGGCGGCATATATCGTCATCATCCGCCGACCTAGCAATGCTCGAAATTTCAATAATATCCACCCCATAGTCGACAACCCTATCGAGATAATCATCGACCACCTTGCGACCACCATTTAGTGCCATATCCATCAACGGGTTGCCGATGGAAATCATCACATTGTTGGACTTACATGTGTCGAGGAACTTTAGTAACGAGCTCCGAGACATCTGGCCGGCCTGCTTCCCAGAGAGTTTGAAAATATCAACGATGTCGCTGTAGGCCAGCAAATAATCATCAATACATTGTCCTACCAACACCGGGGCTCTCACGTAGTTGATGCCCGTTTCTCTCGGTTTCTTTTCGCGTTCGAGAAACGGAAGATTAGGAAAAGATAATTCAGTCATGGGTATGTTCCTTCGGTAGATCCTAGTTAAGTTCCCCACCCAACCACCACGGCATATCGATAATTGTCCCGAGCAAACCATTGGGAAACTGGAGCGTGAGCAATGACGATAAGATCCATAAAATGAAGAGGAGCGAAAGCGAGATAGAAAAAGAGATTTTTAGGTCCCGCTTATCATGAAACAAAATAAACAGGTTAATAAAGAGTACCGAAGCTATCGGAAAACCAAAGATAAAATTCATTGCCAGATAGCCCAATATACTCAAATAGTAATATAACTGATTATTGAAGCCTGCTGCATTTTCATAAATGTTTGTATTAACGAACCGGAGGAATCCACCGCCAGCGAACGCTGGCTTTCTCAGGTCTGCTAATTGGACGGCGAATATCAAAATCAAAAGGGAAATTGATATCAGGCACACACCTATCGGAAAAAGTGTTGCTCTAAAATCCGGTATACCAGACACATCCCAAATAACAGCCAGGGGCAGACACATCAAGGCAAGCGATAGATATATTTGCTTTGACTTATTTTGAATCGATCGCGAGTCATAGTTGGTATTGAATCGCTGTCTTAACAATAAAAAAATCGTGGTAAAACACAACACGATCAATATTATCGCGACTGGTCGATACAAAAAAGATAACCCGTAAACGGCCTGTGTTTGATAGCTCAACAACTCAACTTTCGACGAAAGGAAAAAACCGATTAACAGCGCGGGCCGGGACCAGCCATAATGCTTGAAGGTGATCCCTACCAGACCAAAACCTAGAAGTCCTATAAAGTCGTACCAGTCACGATTCACGTTATAGGTAGCAAAAAATATTAGGGTAATCATCACCGGAGCGAGGATGTAATATCGGATCAGAGTGAGTTTTGAAATATGCGGTGCAAAACCGATACATAGGCCAGCACCTAAAATATTGGCTACGGCCAATGACCAAATCATCAGATATGTCAGGTCGAGATGTGTGGTCACCATATCCAACCCGGGCTCGATCCCGACAAGAATAAATCCTCCTAGAAGAAGCACCTTATTACCCGACCCGGGAATACCGAAGAGTAAAGTTGGAATTAAGGCACCGCCCTCCTTAGCATTATTTGCTGACTCTGGGGCGATCACCCCTCGAATATCTCCTTTACCCAACCGAGAAGTATCTTTACTGGTTTGTCTCAGATGGCTGTATGCGATCCAGTCAACCACCGTACCGCCCAGTCCCGGCAATGCTCCCACCACACAACCGAGTGTCGAGCACCGGATTACCAGCCACCAATTCTTAAAGACATCGCCTATCCCGGTAAGCCAACCACTCTCGATTCGAAGTGATTTCGCGATCGCACCCCTATTGTCCAATAAGCCAACGATCTCCGGTATCGCAAATAAACCCAAGCCAACAATTACAAGCGGGATACCCTCGATAAGGTAAAGCGTATCGAAGGTGAATCGAGGATCACCAGTGATCGGCGCAGATCCCACCGAACCTATTATTAAACCTAAAAAACAAGCAGTAACCCCTTTTACGAAGTTTTCCCCAGTGAGAGCCCCTACCATCAAAAGAGCCAAAACAATAAGGAGAAACTGTTCACCAAAACCGAAGGTCATGATGATAGGTATCGCGTAATAGATTGAGACCGATAGAACCATCGCGCCGAACACACCGCCCAGTAGCGATGATAAGAATGCTGCACTCAGAGCTCTTGCCGCCATTCCCTGTTGGGCGAGCGGGAAACCATCCATCACCGTGGCTTGGGACCCTGATGTTCCCGGCACACCCATCAATACTGCTGGAAACGTGTCAGAGGTGGTCGTCGGAGCCAAAACCCCTATCATCATGGCCAATGCGTAAGATGGTTCTAGGGCGAACACGAACGGCAGTACCAAAGCCAGACCGGAAGTTCCCCCGAGCCCAGGCAAAATACCGACAGTCAAACCAAGGAGGGTTCCACCGAACAAAAAGAGCAGATGAGTAATCTCAAAAAGTTGGCCCAGAGATGACAGAAATTGATCCATTATTTTACTTCTTGTCCATGATATAGGTTGGATAACCGCTATCAGTCGGAACTGATAACGGTCTCAAGATCACTGCACTCGATATACATAGCCGTTCTTTTTAAGAACAGCATTCAACTGCCCTTTCGTGCTGTCTGAGAAAATCGCAGCCTTTTTGAGAATTGGACCAGCTTCATCGCCAATTATCAGCGGGTAAGGCCCCAGAGCTTTTGTCGCTTTCTCTTGGAACTCCGGATCGTTGACCATCGCCGTCACAGCTTTTCGATACGCCTGAACAATCGCGTCAGGCGTACCCTCAGGCAGCAGCATAGATTTAGATGCCTGAGCCCAGGCGGCCGCTATCGAATAGTAAGCTTCCAGATCCGCGCCATCCAATTTCTTACCATTAACTTTTTCATACATCTCAGGAAATGTGAGAACATCAGGGGCAAGTGGGTTTCGGGAGATACTTCCATCCGAGCCTACGATACCGAGGGTCATAACGTCGACAACTTTACCTTTTTCAATCTCCGGCTTTACTTTTTTTACATAATTAGCGGCCCCGTGTGAACTCAAATGGATTTCGCCACGCAAAAATGCTTGGTACCCGTCCCCGGAAGATAGTCCAGGGATAGGACGGGCGTTTTTAATACCCAACTTGTCAAATACCCAGACATGAAATAAGTCCGCAGACGCCGGTGTTTTCAAAGCGTATAAAACAAGATTGCTGTCTTGCAGCTTTGAGATATCGCTTGTGCCGTCAGATAAGTCGCTCCGTGTGAACCAATGAGTATTCTGTGGCAGCAGGAGCACGGGTTTGTAAGCCCCGAGATTGTATTCCACTAACGGGTTACCAGTAGCGACGTTTACTATCACCGACGTTGAGCATCCAAAAAGATATGTGCCATCTGGCTTCGCATTTTTTTGGAAATAATTAGACCCTTTGATGGCACCGCCGCCCGGAATATGCTGGATCTGGACCATTGGATTACCTGGTAGATATTTCGTTAGGAAGGGTTGCAAGAACCGTGCAAAGCGACTCGTACCGCCACCCTCTTTAAAAGGAACAATCCATGTGACCGTTTTCCCCGAAAGATCTAGGTTTGCGGACACACTTGGTGACCATGCAAAGCATGAAACCAATAAACAAATTATGAGATTACGCATGCTATTTTCTCCGTATTATTTTTCTAGCTGACGGAAAAAACATTCCTTGGGGGGAACCTAAAAAGACACCCCACGGAACGCTGTTCTCCAAAGCCAACCGAACCACTTGGCTCTACAAACACTACTCTCAATTAATGAGACCGGTCTCATTTCCGCTCAAAAAAAACGGAAAGTCGATCCAAAAAAAAGGTACCAAAGAATTTACCGGTTCGTCAAGCCCGAGATTAACCGATTAGTCAAGCTCGGAAATCAAGACTCGCACTTGGTGATCGGACCACTAGACTCACGTATCACCAAGGTACATTCAACAATTTCATTTACCAACTCACTCGCGGCTGAACTGTGACTCTCAATCTGACTCAAAAGATTTTTAGCAGCTTGCACACCCACCTCGAAGCGATGTTTGGAAACTGAAGTTAGGGCCGGGGACGCACTTTCGGCTGAGAATAAATCATCCATCCCAACGACCGACAGATCTCGTGGAACATCCAACCCCTCAATCCGAGCCATTTGTAACGCAGCAAGACCGAGCATATCGTTAGATGCGAAAAGTGCAGACGGACGTTGACGTGAACGCATGAGGTTAACGATAAGTTCTTTGGCTACAAGAAATGTGTCACTCGCACGCGTCTTAAACGGCACATTAACGATCAATCTTTCTTCAACTTTTAACCCGGCATCTTTATAAAAATCTATGTAAGCTCGTTTACGGTTCGTGATTTGAGAAACCGATCCGCCCAGTAAAATCCCAATACGTTCGTGACCCATCGAGTGAAGATAGGTAAGCGCCTTCTTTACACCCCCCACGGTGTCGGTGCTAACAGTGTTGCGAACAGATGAAAATACTTTACTACTGGTCAAAATAACCGACGGCAGATTAGGGAGCTCTGACACATCAAGCTCACTTGACGGGTCCTGCAGAATCAGACCATCGAGCTGATTCCGAACAACCGCTTGTAAATTCCTCTTTTCTTTATTTGCGTCCCAATCACTATTAAATACGACTAAGTCATAGCCATGTTGCGCAAGCTCGTCCTGGATTCCTCGGATCAAAGATGGAGAGGACGGATTAGTGATGTCATGAACGCACAGCGCTATTAAGTATGTTTTTTTCGATCGTAGACTGGCTGCGGATAAGTTCGGGGAATAACCCAACGTAGCTGCTGCCTCTAGAATCTTATCCCTGGTCTCTTGCTTAACGTTTGCGGATTTACTTCGACTAAAAACGCGGGCAGCTGTGGCCTTCGACGTCCTTGCAAGCTTTGCAACGTCAACAAGCGTAGGGGCTTTTTTCATAGGATTGCTCATAGAACGCGAACGATGATAATTTAGAATTCGTGTACATTACAAAAAACCGCATCATTTGTAATTACAGTCGACCAAATTTGCTCCCGACAGCCCTAACTGAGGGTGTGGCTTAAATACATCGAGTTGACTTGGTACCTTTCTAATGTTATCCCTATGAGACCGGTCTCATTATTTGAAATTCAAGGAGATTTCATGGATTACGAAAAAACTGAATCAGGATTTCCTGCAGTACAGCTCAAACCTAAACCGAGAAAGCTTCGACAAACCTGGATCAAAGATGTGGGGTACCATGAGGCACCTCACTATCTTGAGAGGATGGGACTTCCAGAGCTGAATGACTTCTTGCAAGTAGCCGCTGACAGAATTGATTATGCAAAGCTCACGACTCCTCAAGTTCTTTACTCTCCTCCAGACTGGCTTTCAAGGAAGCTAAAGATGTATAGGGACTTCGATGTAGAGCCTTACCTAGACCACACATACTTTAAATTTGCTTATAAAAAAAACTGTGTCGAAGAGGCGATCAGACATGCACGGAAGCTTGGATTTTCGCTGATGGAGTTTATGAACACGGGCAACGATGTGAGCGAAACACAATGGATGCAGTGGAGACGTTTTGCAATAGAAAACTCGATGCGATTTATGTATGAGCATCACCCACTCAGGAACTGGAAAGAAGGAAGCCCAGATCTTGCCTCATCAGCAGACGAAATTCTGAATACGGCAGCCCCCTTTCTCGATGATGGAGCTGAATACATCGTTTTGGATCATGAGGAATTTGAGATTCAGGGGGCCCAAGCGAAGGTAGTTTTTAATCAGATAATCGAGCATGTTGGCCTGAACCGAGTCTGTTTTGAAGTAACCTCACCAAGAGAGGGGCTCAAGCAGTGGCTGGCTGACCTCTCAGATTACGTCAGGCTTTTTGGGCCCAATTGTAATACTTGCAACATCATGCCAAGCCAACTCCTGCAAGTCGAACCGATCCGCGACAATAACTTACTCAGGCAATTTTAGGACTGAGGCATTTATGACCCTAATTTCTAGTATCCAAACCCACATCTTAGAACACAAGCTGGAAACAGCGTTCGAAAGCGCCTCCATGAGTTTTGATCGTCGACAACATCTGCTTGTCGAAATTGAGTGCGAATGTGGAACAATTGGTTGGGGAGAATGCTTGGGTCCAGCGCCAATCAATGCTGCAATCGTCGATCATATGAAAAGCCAACTGATCGGAAAGAATCCTCTAGACACAGAGGTTATTTGGCTTGATCTCTACCATACATACCGAGATCAGGGGCAACGAGGTGTTATAGTTACTGCGATTTCTGGTATCGATGTGGCGCTCTGGGATATCAAAGGAAAACTTCTCAATCACCCAATCTCGACACTTCTAGGAGGACGATTCAGAGCATCGGTCCAAGTATATGCAACAGGAGCATTTCGGCGCGCGGGAGTGGATCGCATCCCCGACGTTGTCGCTGAAATTCTTCGCTATAAAAATGAAGGCTTCCAAGCAATCAAACTCAAAATTGGTTTTAATTCGAACGAGGACTTGGAATTGATCAGAAAAGTTCGCGAAGCTGTCGGTCCAGGCATGAGGATCATGATTGACGCCAACCACGGTTACGATGCGACGGAAGCGGTAGCGGTTGGTCGGGCTGCGAGCTCTTACAACATCGATTGGTTTGAAGAACCGGTATTGCCGGAGTTATTAGACTCCTACCACGAGGTGCGATCGAGACAACCAATACCAGTCGCAGGCGGTGAAACTTGGCATTCTCGCTGGGCCATGAAAGCGGCAATTGAAGCTCGCGCTGTAAATATTATTCAGCCGGACGTTTGCGGTGTCGGCGGGTTCTCCGAGTTCAAAAGGGTTGTCGATCATGCTCAAATGAATGGTGTGAGAGTGATTCCCCATGTCTGGGGCACAGGCGTCCAAATTGCTGCAAGCTTACAAGCGATCGCCGCGATACCGTTCGCGCCATGCAGACAAGAACCTTTAGAGCCAATTTTTGAATTCGATCGTACCGAAAACCCTTTCAGACAGGCAGTTCTCAAAAAACCCCTCGAGCATCAGAACGGGACGTTAAAAATCCCCGATCAACCAGGGCTTGGGATAGAGATATGTCGTGAATCTCTAGAACAGTTTAAATCCAAACCGTGAGTATTAAACGCACTGTTACCGGACGAGTATCGCGACACATCCTCCCCGAAGAAATAATCGACACACAAAATCATATTTATTCCCCACGCTTCGCCGCAATGCCCGGTGGCCCCGGATTACCTGTCGGTATGCCGGACCAGAAACAATACCGAGAATTATGTAGCTGGCTAGGCATTACGAAAACTGTTATTACCGTAGCCAATGCCTACCAAAGAGATAATGATTGTTTAATACACGTGTTACGAGAATTTGGAGCTGACGCTCGCGGTGTAGCAGCAATCTCTCCAAACATTACCGACCAATCGTTAATGGCTCTGATAGATCAAGGGATAGTCGGAGCAAGGATTATGGATCTCCCCGGCGGCGCCTACAATTTTTCCCACATAAAGAATTTGGACCAGAAAACGTCCGCAAACGAACTAATGATTGCCGTGCAGTTTGACGGAAATACAATTGCTGAAAAACTTTCGATATTGGTGGATTTAAAATCTAATTTTGTGATCGATCATCACGGGAAATTTTTTAAATCTGTAGAACCAAACGCCCTCGAAGTTGATTATCTGAAAAAGCTAATTGATCGAGGTAACTGCTGGTACAAATTCGCAGGATGCTACGAGTCATCAACTATCGGCCCCCCTCACTACCCGGATGTAGCCCTAATTGCTCGAGTGATTGCTAATTACGCACCTGAGCGCATTATATGGGGAACAAACTGGCCCCATAACAGTGCGAAATTACAAAAAGACTATCCCAATGATATGGATCTTCTAGATATAGCATTAGATTGGGTTCCATCTGAGCATCACAAAAAACTATTGTTCCATAATCCCGCAGAACTCTTTAGGTTCAACCTAAATCCATAGTAGGCCGCCGCCAAAGTTCATGAGTCCCAACAAAAAATAAGATAGAAACAACATCGGTCTTGTCATGTACTGCCTTAAACTCTAAACCTTTTCCATAGCTTTATATGGTTCTGCCGGGAGATGCAGTTGAATTTCTTCACCCTTTCGTACTTCACCAGTTTCTAACACAATACCCATCACACCAATCCTGTAGGGAATCTCGGTATCTTCCG
>Ga0255755_1003536_pt1 | contig 11944 bp, 11 predicted proteins | sample 011ome_18_FD_179955 | JGI IMG/M metagenome (GOLD analysis project Ga0255755, IMG submission 179955) | Coastal salt marsh microbial communities from the Groves Creek Marsh, Skidaway Island, Georgia - 011501BT metaG (version 2) | ecosystem: Environmental > Aquatic > Marine > Intertidal zone > Salt...
GCAAAAACCGCACCCCCATGAATGACACCCGTTGCGGGATCACCGATGAACCGTTCATCGTAATCCATGGACATATGTGCCTCTCCATCGCCAACGAAATCAATTTTCATACCCAGCGCGTGCGAATGTGGGATGGCATCAATAAAGCTTTGTGCAATTGCACGATTATCTTTTGTCATTTTGTCTTCCAAATCAGTCGCCCCACTATGATCGGGATTTTAAAAAAACCGCAAGGGCGATGGTTGCCCTTTTCCTGTCTTGCCCCTACCTTACCCCCAAGAAAGTCGAGGCGAAGATGAGCGAAGTTCGGTTAAATTTCAAAGAAATGTGTGCCAAGTTTGACGTAACACCGCGCACATTGCGGTACTATGAATATATCGAACTTTTGTCCCCTGATCGTGAAGGACGTTCACGCTTTTACGGGCCACGCGAATTGGCGCGCATGACATTGATCCTGCGAGGGCGCAAGTTTGGCTTTCAGCTTGAGGAACTGCGCCAGTGGCTTCTGATTTACGACCAGGACGGCACCAAAGCGCAGATGAATGTGTTTTTGGACATGGCTGATCGCAAACTTGCCGAACTGCGGGACCAGCAGGTTCAATTGTCGCAAACCATTGAAGAATTAGAGCAGCTGCGCCAAACGACAGATAAGCTTGTTTCGGGCTAAGTTGACGCAACGTTTAGTTTACGTCAACGTTAACTTTGTGAATTTTTGCGTTATATTCTGATTATCCCAACGGGGAGAATCGGAGATAACTATGCAAAATGACCAAATGACGATCCGCGAAATGTGCGATCTTTTTGATGTCACACCGCGTACTTTGCGGTTTTACGAAGCCAAAGAATTGATCGCGCCAATCCGCGATGGACAAAAACGTTTGTACACCAAACGGGACCGCGCACGGTTGAAATTGATCCTGCGTGGTAAGAAATTCGGCTTCTCTCTCGAGGAAATCCGTCAGCTTTTGGAAATGTATTACATGCAAGACCAACAGCAGACACAAATGTCAAAAACATATGAGTTGGCGCAAGTCCGTTTGCAGGAATTAAAGCGTCAGCGCGACGAATTAGACCAAACAATCGAAGAATTAGAAGAGCAACTTCGCTGGGGTGCCGATTTGATCAAAGGCATGAATATCTCAGCAAAAGCAACAGAATAGAGGTTATTAATGCCACATTACATCGCACCCACCAAGGACATGCAATACGTTTTAAATGATGTCCTTGATGTTAAAAATTCGTCCATTCCTGGGTATGCGGATTTGGACGCCGATTTTCTATCCGCCATTTTGGAAGAAGCGGGCAAAATCACATCACAGGTTTTGGCCCCACTGAATGCCGTGGGCGATCAAGAGGGATGTCATTTCGAAAATGGCGTGATCCGCACCCCCGCAGGTTTCAAAGACGCCTTTGAACAAGTGAAAGAAGGCGGCTGGACAGGCATCGACTGTGATCCTGAATTCGGGGGTCAGGGCCTGCCCTATTTGGTTGGAACGGCCGTTGGCGAAATGTTTGCAAGCTCTAACATGGCCTTTGGCATGTATCAGGGCCTAACGCATGGGGCCTATTCTGCGATCCACGCCCATGGGACAGAGGCGCAAAAACAAACCTATCTGCCCAATATGGTCAGCTGTGATTGGACAGGCACCATGAACCTGACCGAGCCCCATTGTGGGACCGATTTGGGCCTGATGCGGACCAAAGCAGAACCACAAGCGGATGGGACATTCAAAATTACGGGTCAGAAAATTTTTATCTCTGCGGGGGATCATGATCTGTCTGAAAATGTCATTCACTTGGTTCTTGCGAAAATTCCAGGTGGCCCCGATGGGGTTAAGGGCATTTCCCTATTCATTGTGCCAAAGTTCATGGTGAATGAGGATGGATCACTTGGGGCGCGCAACGCGGTCGCCGTTGGCAAGATCGAAGAAAAAATGGGCATCCACGGCAACGCGACCTGTGTGATGAACTATGATGGCGCAACAGGGTTTTTGCTGGGTGACGAACACAAGGGCATGCGCGCCATGTTCACCATGATGAACGAAGCGCGTCTGGGTGTCGGCCTGCAAGGGTATTCGCAGGCTGAAGTCGCCTATCAAAACGCGGTCGCCTATGCCAAAGATCGCCTGCAAGGGCGCGATGTAACAGGCGTTAAAAACCCAGATGGTCCTGCTGATCCGTTGATCGTGCATCCCGATATTCGCCGCAATTTGATGGATCAGAAAAGTTTCGTCGAAGGGGCGCGTGCCTTTACCTTTTGGGGGGCATCCCTGATCGATCAGGCCCATCGTGAAGGGGACGCGGACGCAAACGGTTTGATCAGTCTGTTGACCCCTGTGATCAAAGGGTTCCTAACAGATAAGGGATATGAATACGCAAGTGCCGCACAACAGGTTTACGGCGGTCACGGATATATCGAAGAATGGGGCATGACCCAATTCGCCCGCGACGCGCGTATCACCATGATCTATGAGGGCGCCAACGGTGTTCAGGCCTTGGATTTGGTGGGTCGCAAATTGGCCCAAGATGGGGGCAAGCATGTCATGGCCTTCTTTGAAATGGTCAAGAACTTTACCTCTGAAAACAAGGGATGGGACGAAGATTTTGATCTTGACTTCCTTGCTCCATTGAAAGCCGCATCCAAGGATTTGCAGGCCGCGGGCATGTATTTCATGCAAAACGGCATGAAGAATCCCAACAACGCCTTGGCGGGGTCCTATGACTTTATGCACATGTTTGGACATGTGTGTTTGGGGTTGATGTGGGCGCGCATGGGCAAAGCATCCATCGAAGCGCTAAAGAACGGGGCAGATGACGCCGCGTTCCATGAGACAAAGATTAAAACTGGTCGCTACTATATGGCAAGACAACTGCCCGCCACTGCCCTGCATTTGGCCCGCATCCAAAGCGGCGCAGATACAGTGATGGGACTGAGCGAAGATCAGTTTTAGGGAGATATAGTATGGGAATGCACCACTCAGATTGGATGACGGACGAGCATGTGATGCTGGCCGACATGACGCGTAAATTCATCACCGATGAATGGGAACAGCATTTTGATCGCTGGCGTAAACAAGGTGAGATGGACATTGAAACATGGCAGCAGGCTGGCGAACTTGGCCTGCTGTGCCCCTCGGTTCCAGAGGAATATGGCGGCGCAGGTGGCGATTTCGGACATGAGGCTGTGATCCTGATGGGAGGCAGCCGTGCGAACCTTGCCAGTTGGGGTCATGGCATTCATTCGGGCATCGTGGCCCATTATGTGTTGGCCTATGGAACTGAGGAACAGAAAAAACGTTGGTTGCCCAAAATGGTCAGCGGCGAATTAGTCGGGGCCTTGGCGATGACAGAGCCCTCCGGGGGATCAGATGTTCAATCCATCAAAACCCGCGCAGTGAAAGAGGGCAACTCTTACCGTCTATCAGGTCAGAAAACTTTTATCACAAATGGTCAGCACGCAAACCTAATCATCGTAGCCGCCAAGACAGATCCAAGTCAGGGCGCAAAAGGCACCTCATTGGTAGTTGTTGAAACCGATGGCGCAGAAGGATTCACACGCGGTCGTAACCTTGACAAAATCGGTCTAAAGGCGGGCGATACATCTGAGTTGTTCTTTGACAATGTCGAGGTCGCGCCAGAAAACATCCTTGGCGGCGAAGAGGGACGCGGATTTTACCAAATGATGCAACAGCTGCCCCAAGAACGGCTGATCATCGGCTGTGGTGCTGTTGGCGCGATGGAAGGTGCGATTGAACGCACTCTTGCCTATTGCAATGAACGCGAGGCCTTTGGCAATTCGCTGATGCAATTCCAAAACACCCGTTTTCAATTGGCCGAAGCGCAAACAAAAACCGTTGTGTCACGGGCGTTTTTGGACGAATGCATCCGCGAACACCTTAAGGGAGAACTCAGCGTCGAAAAGGCCGCGATGGCGAAATACTGGCTGTCGGACACACAGGGCGAGGTGTTGGACATTTGCCTACAAATGCACGGTGGATATGGGTTTATGCAGGAATATGCAGTTGCCGAAATGTGGACCGACGCACGTGTTCAGCGCATCTATGGCGGCACGAATGAGATCATGAAAGAACTGATCGCACGCGGTTTTGTTGAGAAAAAGAAGTAAAGTGCACATCAGGGATGCGCAGATTGGACGAAAACAATGACAATTAAACTTTATTGCTTTGGTGAAAGTGGCCACTCCTACAAAGCGGCCCTTACATTGAATTTGATGGGATTGGATTGGGACGCAATCAAAGTTGATTTCTTTGCGGGCGAAACCCGAAGCGAGGCCTATCGCAGCCAAGTCAACGAATTGGGCGAAGCGCCCGTTATGGTGGACGGCGATGTCAAATTAACCCAATCAGGTGTGATCCAACAGTATTTGGCCGAAAAAACGGGAAAATTCGGCGGCAAAACCAAAGAGGAAGAGCGCGAAGTGTTGCGTTGGATTTTGTGGGACAACCACAAACTTTCTTCGATGGCGGGCATGACGCGGTTCTTGATGAACTTCTTGCCCCCTGAAAAACAACCTGTAGAAACGATTGCGTTCAATCAAGGCCGCCTAAAAAGCGCCTATCAAATTTTGGACGCGCATTTAGCAGGGCGCGACTGGATCGTGGGCGATGATGTCACAATCGCGGATATGACCTGTTGTGGCTATCTCTATTACCCAGAACCCTTTGGATTTGATCGCGCGGATTGGCCCAACATTGATGCATGGTTGACCCGCCTGTCACAGCAACCCGGCTGGAAGGCCCCCTATGATTTGATGCCCGGCAACCCGTCTGAGCGCGCATAATCGGAGAAGATTGATGAAAGACGTATTTATTTATGACGCTGTGCGTACCCCTCGCGGCAAGGGTCGCAAGGATGGTGCCTTGCATGAAGTGTCCGCCCTGAACTTGACGACGACAGTCTTAAACGAGATTAAGAACAGAAACGCACTGGATGGCCACGCTGTTGAGGACGTGATTTTGGGCAACGTGACCCAAGTTGGCGAACAAGGGGCCTGTTTGGCGCGCACCGCCGTTTTGGCCTCTGATCTGGATGAGGCAATCCCAGGCTTGGCCATCAACCGCTTTTGCGCAAGCGGGCTAGAGGCGGTGAACCTTGCCTCAAACCAAGTCGCAGGCGGCGCGGGATCAGGCTACATTGCGGGCGGTGTCGAAAGCATGAGCCGCGTGCCCATGATGTCAGATGGTGGCGCCGTGGGCGTTGACCCCAGCTTTACCTTTGACAATTATTTTGTCCCCCAAGGGATTGGTGCGGACATCATCGCAACGGAATATGGGTTCACCCGCGATATGGCCGATGAAATGGCCGTGGAAAGCCAGCGTCGCGCCAAAGCTGCATGGGATGACAACCGTTTTGAAAAATCCGTTGTCCCCGTGCGCGATGTAAACGGTTTGACTGTTTTGGACCATGACGAATACATGCGTCCCACAACGGATATGCAAAGCCTTGGCGCACTCAAACCGTCCTTCAAAGAACAGGGCGAGGTGATGCCGGGATTTGATGCCATTGCATTGATGAAATATCCCCACCTTGAACGCATCAACCACATTCACCATGCGGGCAACAGCTCGGGCATCGTGGATGGGGCTGCGGCCGTTTTGTTGGGCGATAAGGAATTTGGCGAACGCTGGGGGCTGACCGCACGTGCGCGGATCAAAGCCACTGCAAAAATTGGGACCGACCCAACCATCATGCTGACGGGTCCAGTGCCCGTGACGCAAAAAATTCTGCGCGACACAGGTATGGAGATTTCGGACATTGATTTGTTTGAAGTGAACGAGGCATTTGCATCCGTGGTGATGCGTTTTGAACAGGCGTTTAATGTCGATCATGACCGCGTGAACGTGAATGGCGGTTCGATTGCCATGGGCCACCCATTGGGGGCAACAGGCGCGATGATCCTTGGGACATTGTTGGATGAAATGGAGCGTTCGGACCGTGAAACGGGCCTTGCCACATTGTGCATCGGGTCGGGCATGGGTGCCGCAACAATCATTGAGCGCGTTTAAGGATTTCTAATTATGACAGATTTTACAATGACAACAGATGCCGACGGCATCGCGGTTATTACATGGGATTGTGCGAACAAATCCATGAACGTGTTGAACTGGGATGCACTGCGCACCTTGGATGGGTTCATTGATACCGTCATCGCAGATGAGGCCGTCAAAGGGGCCATCATCACATCGGGCAAAAAAGATTTCGCCGCTGGTATGGATTTGAACGTTTTGGCCGATCTGCGCAATGCATCGGGTGATAATCCTGCACAGGGCATGTTTGATGGGGTCATGCAAATGCACCACATCCTGCGCAAAATTGAACGTGCGGGGATCGACGCCAAAACCAACAAGGGCGGCAAACCAATCGTTTCTGTGCTGCCAGGAACGGCCCTAGGGATTGGTTTGGAAATCCCATTAGCAACACACCGCATTTTTGCGGCCAATAACCCAAAGGCAAAAATTGGCCTTCCTGAAATCATGGTTGGCATTTTCCCAGGCGCAGGTGGCACAACGCGGTTGGTGCGCAAATTGGGCGCCATGGCGGCCGCCCCCTATTTGCTTGAGGGGAAAACACTTGCGCCTGCCAAGGCCAAGGGTGCAGGCATCATTGATGTGGTCAGCGATGATCCAATGTCCGAAGCGCGTGAATTCATTCTAAACGCCAAGGATGCCGATATCGTCAAACCTTGGGATCAAAAGGGGTATAAAATGCCAGGTGGCACACCTTACACCCCCTCTGGTTTCATGACCTTTGTCGGCGCATCTGCCATGGTGAATGGCAAAACCAAGGGCGCCTTTCCTGCGGCCAAAGCCCTGTTAAGCGCGGTTTACGAAGGGGCGCTGGTTCCGTTTGACACCGCGCTCAAGATTGAGGCGCGTTGGTTCACGAATATCATGATGAACCCCTCTTCTTCTGCGATGATCCGCAGCCTATTCATCAACAAAGGCGCCTTGGAAAAAGGTGCGGTGCGCCCCGCAGGTATCCCAGATCAAAGCGTGAAAAAAGTCGGTGTTTTGGGCGCAGGCATGATGGGCGCAGGTATTGCCTTGGTGTCCGCCCAAGCAGGGATCGACGTTGTCCTGATTGACCAATCCCAAGAAAACGCAGATCGTGGCAAGGCCTATAGCGCAAGTTATATGGACAAGGGGATCAAACGCGGCAAAGCCACCGAAGAAAAGAAACAAGCCCTGTTGGATCGCATCACCGCAACCACGGATTACGCGGCCCTTGCGGATGCAGACCTGATCATTGAGGCGGTTTTTGAAGACCCCAAGATCAAGGCAGACGTCACCGCCGCGGTCGAGGCCGTGATCCCAGAGGATTGCATTTTTGCTTCTAACACCTCAACCCTGCCAATTACCGAATTGGCCAAGGCATCAGGTCGCGCGGATCAATTCATTGGCATCCACTTTTTCAGCCCTGTTGAAAAAATGTTTTTGGTGGAAATCATTCGCGGTCAGGAAACAGGGGACCGCGCGGTTGCCAAGGCATTGGATTACGCACGCCAAATTCGTAAAACGCCCATCGTGGTCAATGATGCGCGTTTCTTCTATGCGAACCGCTGCATCATTCCATACATCAACGAAGGTATCCGCATGGTGGCCGAGGGCGTGTCGCCCGCATTAATCGACAATGCGGCGCGTATGCTGGGCTTCCCCGTGGGTCCGTTGCAATTGGTGGATGAAACATCCATTGATCTGGGCGCAAAAATCGCGCGCGCGACCAAGGCGGCGATGGGTAATGCCTATCCCGATGGCGCTGTGGACGAGGTCATTTTCTGGATGGAGGGCCAAGGACGCTTGGGTCGCAAGGCCAAGGCGGGCTTCTTTGCCTATGATGAGGCGGGCAAACGTCAAGGGTACTGGGATGGCTTGGCCGATCATTACCCACGTGCGGCGGAACAACCCTCACTTGTAGACGTGCAGCATCGTCTGATGTTCGTCCAAGCGCTTGAGGCCGTGCGCGCACTTGAAGAAGGCGTGTTGATGGACATCCGCGAAGGCGATGTCGGCGCGATCCTTGGGTGGGGCTTTGCCCCCGCAACAGGTGGACCGCTCAGTTGGTTGGACATCCTTGGATCGGCCTATGCGGCGGAACGTTGCGATCAACTAGTCGCCGATTATGGGGATCGGTTCACCTGCCCCGAACTACTGCGCGACATGGCCGCTAAGGGGCAAAGCTTTTATGGTCGCTTTGGCGCTGACGCAAAAGCCGCCTAAGAAAACCAAATTAAACTCCCAGGAAACGTCGTCCTTCAAGGCGGCGTTTTGATATTCGACCACATGGTCGGTTTAAATAACGGACCCTCTGCGCAATCAGGGCAGCGCCTGCCTGGGTAGGCGCAATAAGCTGGTTGAACAAACTGCGATTACTCAGAACAAAAGGCTAAAGTTTCAAAGTTTTAACAGGGTGAAACCGCCTGCCAAGGGGGCAGGCAAGCACTGCCCGGCGGTGCCGCCGGACGGGACGCAAAAGTTAGGTGTTCGCGTAACGTAGAAGCCTTTAAAAGGCATACTCAAATCGCGCGATGTCATCTGCACATATCCGCGCCACATGATCGCGTAAATCATTTGTGTAATACGCGCGATAATTCTGTTCACGCGCGGATGCGTTGACGTTCCCAACATCAATGTGAAACCCCAGATGATCCTGAAGTGGGGCCAAATCCGATGTCAGATGTTCCAAGCGCACATACAAATTGCAATGATCTGCGCCAGATGGGCCCTGAACATAACTGCGATATTGGGACGCCTGTAACGGACGCCAAACATCGGGGTGATGCAAAACTCTGCGAAGTCATGCTCCGCCGCCGCCCGAACAACGGGATGATCAAAACTTTGTTCGCGCGCCCAGTGATAATAACTGACCATGCGATCCCACGGATTGCGCCCGATGGTAAATACGAAATAATCCTGCATTGCAGGTACATCCACAATCCCATCAATATCGCGCAGGGTGCTGTGTTTGCACAAACGCCCCGCAGGCGTAAGGTCCGCCAATCGTTTGCGCCGCTGCTTGGCCTTAGGCGTGTCCCCGATAATGATATCATCCGCCCTGACCCGCGCCTCAAGCGCGAGCTTCATGGATATGCCGCCTGTCTTTGGCGCATGAACAAAAATATAGCGCCGCCCGTGTGATATGATCATGTCACAGTTTTAGGCGCTTTCGCGCCCCGAGCGAAGAACAATAATCACGCCCCCCAAAATGATCAGCGCAAATCCCGCACCTTGCCAGAAATCAACCGTCTGTCCAAACAACATCAGGGCAAAGACACTGCCAAAGAGAAAGACCGAGTATTCGAAAATCGCAACGATTGATGCCTCCCCCACTTGATAGGCGCGGGTCATTAATCCAACCCCAACCAAGGATCCCCACGCCTGCAACAACAATATCCACCACGCAGGCCTCCAATCGCTTGTCCAGGGGCGCACGATGAACCCCGCGCTGCCTTCGGGCACCACTGGGTCTAAAAAAGCAAGCGCAACAAGGGCCAAACCTGCCAATACAAACTGCATGCTAAAGAGGGCGGCTAACATCGCGCTTGGGGTTTCTTGGCTGCAATAGTCGCGTGTTACAATCGCCCCCATCGCCCAAAACAATCCCGCAACAATGGGCATGGCAGAGGCCATTGAAAACCGATCCCCCCAAATGTCCAATACCATTAGGGCCCCAAGGAACGACAGGCAAACTGCAAACCATTGCGCCCGCGACACGGGGATGCCCCTAAAAAGCGCCGTGAATAGCAACACCCATATCGGTGATGTAAATAGTCCCGCTAAGGCTTGGGATAGTGGAATGAACCCAAGTGCGCCGAAATACCACATCATGCCAAATGCGATCAGACTACTGCGCAATAATACAGGTTTCAAAAATTTTGGACGCACAGATAGCACACCAAACACCGACAATAAAATCAGCGTGGGAACCGCAATAATCGACCGTTGTATTTGAAATTGCCACAGCCCAATTACCTCGGCCATGGGGCCGATGAAGTTGTCAACAAAGCCGATCATGGCCATGCCGCCAATCATCAACCATGCACCGCGTGCGTTTTGTGCCGAATTTAAACTACTCATGGGTCTTTTCTTTTTGGGTAAAGACAGCGTAAATCTATCGCCAAACCGACACTTTTTATGAATTTTGCACTTTGGGGGACTTATGGGCTGGTTAGCGGATGAAACAGGATTGGAAAAAAATGCGGCAAACTTTGTTGCTCTAACCCCTTTGTCATTTCTAAATCGTGCACGCGATGTTTTCCCCGACAAACTGGCGGTGGTTTATGGCGATCACCGTGTCACCTACCGCCAGTATCATGAACGCTGCACGCGTTTAGCCTCTGGCTTGGTGAAATTGGGGGCGCAATCAGGAGATGTTGTTGCAACGATCCTACCGAATATCCCCGCCCATACCGAGGCGCATTTTGGTGTTCCCGCCTGTGGTGCAATCCTTAACGCGATCAACACACGCTTGGACGTAAACACCGTGTCCTACATTTTTGATCATGGTGGGGCCAAGGTTGCGCTGGTTGATACGCAGTTCATCGAATTGGCCGAGGCTGCAATCGCGCAAAATGGCGGTACAGGCCCCACATTGATCGAGGTTCCAGATGCCACCGCAGGGTTCCCCGCAACAGGACGGCACACAACCTATGATGCGCTGTTGGCGGATGGGGATGCGGATTTTCAATGGATCATGCCAGAGGACGAATGGGAAAGCATTGCGCTGAACTATACCTCGGGCACGACGGGCCGCCCAAAGGGTGTGGTTTATCATCACCGCGGGGCCTATTTGAACGCCATGGGCCAGGTGATCAGTTGGCGCATCACCTTGCTCCCCCGATATCTGACCATCGTTCCCTTGTTCCATTGTAACGGATGGTGTCACACATGGATGATGCCTGCCGTTGGGGGTACAATTGTCTGCTGTCGCGATATCACGGCACCCGCTATTTTTGATGCGATCGCGGATGAAAAAGTTACGCATTTCGGCGGGGCCCCGATCGTTTTGAACATGTTGGTCAATGCCCCCGATGATCAAAAGCGCGACTTTGATCACATTGTCGAAGTCTTTACCGCAGGTGCGCCCCCTGCCCCCGCGACGCTGGCTAAGATTGAACCGATGGGATTCAATGTAACCCAAGTGTATGGACTGACCGAGGTATATGGCCCAGCAACCGAATGTACATGGGATAGCGCATGGGACGATCTGGGCACGGATGAACGCGCCACGATCAAGGCGCGACAGGGTGTTGCCATGCCCTTTATGGAGGATGTGGCCGTTTGGGATTCAGCGGGCCAACAAATTTCCCGTGACGGCACAGCGCAGGGCGAAATCGTCATGCGCGGCAACGGCACAATGAAAGGGTATTACAAAAACCCACAGGCCACTGCCGAGGCGTTTGAGGGCGGATATTTCCATTCGGGCGATATCGCTGTGCACCACCCAAATACCTATGTTCAAATCGCAGACCGCGCCAAGGACATCATCATTTCAGGGGGCGAAAACATCAGTTCGGTTGAGGTTGAAGGAACATTGATGGCACACCCCGCCGTATCGCTGTGTGCTGTGGTCGCCAAGCCAGACGAAAAATGGGGCGAAGTGCCCTGCGCATTCATAGAACTAAAAGAGGGCGCAGAGGCGAACGAGGCCGATTTGATCGCCTTCGCGCGCGAACGCCTAGCAGGGTTTAAAACACCCAAGGCTGTGGTTTTCTGTGAACTGCCCAAGACATCTACGGGGAAAATTCAGAAATTTGAACTGCGCAAGCAGTTTCAATAATCACAGTGATTGTTTGCATGGGAACGAAGGTGTAGCATTGTTCAAAAATACTGAGCAGACACTTTCGTTTTCATGACCGCCCTAAGCAAATACCAAAGATTAGAAGCATCCGCTCTCTGGCGCGACAGCATCAGTGGTCAGCGGCGTG
>Ga0255755_1003553_pt1 | contig 11894 bp, 9 predicted proteins | sample 011ome_18_FD_179955 | JGI IMG/M metagenome (GOLD analysis project Ga0255755, IMG submission 179955) | Coastal salt marsh microbial communities from the Groves Creek Marsh, Skidaway Island, Georgia - 011501BT metaG (version 2) | ecosystem: Environmental > Aquatic > Marine > Intertidal zone > Salt...
TTAAGCCTGCCCATTTCGCCTATTTATCAGCCGGTTTGGCTGTTTATTTCTTGGCGGCTTATTTCTTGGCAGCTGGCTTTTTCGCAGCTGGCTTTTTCGCAGCTGGCTTTTTCGCCGCAGCTTTCTTGGCAGCTGGCTTTTTCGCCGCAGCTTTCTTGGCAGCTGGCTTTTTCGCCGCAGCTTTCTTGGCTGGTGCTGCTTCTTCGGGTGCGGCGTACAGCGTATCTGTGTCGATTGTGACATCAGTTACCTTGGCCATTTCAAGAATGAAATCAATAACCTTGTCTTCGAAGATCGGGCCAGCAATTTGCTGCATCGCTTGTGGGTTTTTCTGGAAATATTCCAGCACCATCTGTTCTTGACCCGGATAACGGCGTGCTTCTTCAAATACCGCACGGCGGGTATCTTCTTCGGTCACTTCGATATTGTTTTCACGGCCAATTTCGGTGATCAGCAGCCCAAGCCGAACACGGCGTGTGGCAACTGCTTCAGCTTCAGCTTTGGCATCATCATCCATGCCCTCATCGACAGCAGGATGGTCTTTGTCGTGATCATGGTCGTGATCCTGCTCAGCCGCTTTCGGGTTCATCGCCCGTGCCACTGACTCATATTCCTGCTTGAACAATGATGGTGGCACGTCAAAAGCCTCGCCGTCAGCGAGCGCATCAAGGACATTTTTCTTAGTCATTTGACGCAAGGCTGTTTGGTGCTGACCATTGATCTGCTCGGCGATTGCGCCTTTTAGACCATCAAGATTTTCAAATCCAAGACGTGTTGCCAATTCATCATCAATGCTGGCATCGGCCTTTTCATGAAGCTCATTTAGTTTCACTTCGAAAACAGCCAATTTACCAGCCAGATGGGCAGCTTGATAATCTTCTGGGAAGGTTACTGGCACATCGATTGTTGTCCCTGGCTTTGCACCAACAATACCGTCTTCAAAACCCGGGATAAAGCTGTTTGAACCAAGCTCAAGCGAATGGCCTTCGGCAGTACCGCCCTCAAAATCCTCGCCATCGATACGACCAATGAAATCGATCATCGCAACATCGCCTAATTTCGCGGCGCGTGCCTTAGCAATTGGGGCCGTTGGGCGGTTTTCATCGGCAATGCGCGCCAAAGTTTCTTCAACTTCTTTTGGATCGCTGTCAATTTTCGGACGATCAACACTAACTTTGCCAAGATCAGGAATCGTAATTGCTGGCATGACTTCACATGCAAGCGATGCTTCGAGGTCTTTGCCATCTTCATAAGATTTGATATCGACCTGTGGCTGGCTTGCAAGACGAAGATCATTGCCTTCGATCGCCTGACGAGCGCCTTCATCAAGCGCTGCCTTGATCGCATCGCCGCGAACCTGATCGCTAAAGCGTGATTTCACAACCGACATTGGCACTTTACCCGGGCGGAAACCCGGCATTTTTACTGTTGTCGCAATTTCTTCCAGCTTTTTGGAAACTTCGGCGTCAATCTCGGCTGCGGTGATTACGATTTGATATTCACGCAACAAGCCTTCTGATTTGGTCTCAGACACATTCATCGAACCATTTATCCTTTATCTTGCCATGACCGGTCATCCGGCCGATTTGTGATATGGCGGCACAGCCATATCGCGTTTTCCCAGACCGGTTTGATCTTAAACGATCTAGGCCAAACTATTTGTTGCCCGTACCGGCCTAACCTAAACTCTGGGACAGACGGCACCGCCCGATCGGCATTCACCCTGTCACCTTAAACCTGTGCCGCAGACGCGGCAAAAATCCTTGCAATCAGATGGTGCGGGCGGAGGGACTCGAACCCCCACGACTTTCGCCACTGGTACCTAAAACCAGCGCGTCTACCAATTCCGCCACGCCCGCACATCATCATCTGCTTCTTTTGCCAACGTCTTTTATCCGCTTTGACAGCGCGGCCAAAGACGCCGGTTTCCCCATCAATTGTCAGGAGAAATGGGGCGAGTGACCGGTTTTGAACCGGCGACCTCCAGTGCCACAAACTGGCGCTCTAACCAACTGAGCTACACCCGCCATCAGCAACGCGCCCAGCTTTCCCCGAAAATCAAAGAATACCCAGCCCGAAACTGGACGCGAACATAATCCAAGCCTTGCCAGCATGCAAGGGGCTTTTACAGGTCTTTTTCCCATGCAAATGAAAGGCCGGTGATGCTTTTGCGAATGCGGCTTGATCGCGCCGTGACAACCTAGCCTTTTAGCGGCCGTCCGGGTTTAAAGACACCGCTTGCCGATGCGATCACCCGGCCATCGGGGGCCACAACCTCGCCTTCAGCAAAAAACACTGACTTACCGCCGCCTGTTCGCCGCGCCTTGGCAAGGGCAAAACCATCGTCTAGCTGCAGTGGCGCGATATATTGCGTCGTCAAAGACAGGGTCAGCCCGGGATACAGCCCGTCAGGTGCAGGCCGGTAACTGCCAGACATTGCCAATGCCACATCCAGCATGCTGGCATAAAGCCCGCCATGGACAAGCCCAAGCGGGTTAAGATGATCATGCGTCAAATCAACCTGAAGCGATGCCAGACCGTCCTGCCAGTCAAGAATCATGATTCCATTATGATGATTGAACCCGCCGGCTTGGTTCAATTGGTTGATCCGCTGATCTACATGCGCCTTAATCATGATCCGGCAATCGGAAAATCGCGGCCAAGAGCGTAAAATTCATCGTTTGGGCGCATCGAGGTCAAGCTTGCCATCCGGTTCGACAGCGCAAATAGGCCGGTAATGGCGGCAATATCCCAGATGTCATCATCGCTAAAACCATGCTGGTGAAGCACGGTAAAATCATCGTCACCTATGTCTTGGGACCGTTTACAGGTTTTGATGGCAAAATCCAGCATCGCCTTTTGCCGGTCGGTAATATCGGCCTTTTTGTAATTGGTCGCGATGGCATCAGCGATGGTTGCCGATTTTTCATAGATCCGCAGAATGGCACCATGCGCCACAACGCAGTAAAGACAGTTGTTTTCTGCCGAGGTGGCAACAACAATCATTTCGCGCTCGCCTTTGCTAAGGCTGGAATCGCGCCGCATCAATGCTTCATGATAGGCCCAAAAAGCGCGCAATTCATCAGGTCGGTGCGCCAATGCCCAAAACACATTTGGCACAAAGCCAGCCTTTTCCGAAACATCCTGAAATAGCTTTTGCAGATCGGCTGGCAAAGCCGCAAGATCTGGAACCGGAAACCGGCTGATGGCATGTGTTGTCATTGTGTCCTCATATTCAAGAATAAACGGCAAATGATCCGCGTTGTAACGCGACAATTTAGACAAGAATAGCCCATTAGAATATCGCTGGTTAGAATATGTCCACAATTAAAATACCGCCCGTTTCTTTTCCTGCGCCTAGCTGCGTCACCATATCTTTGTCTTTCCCCGATCGCAACTATGCCTAAAATTTAGGCAATATGCTTATCGTAAGGGCAGATTCGTCAAAATAGGCATCGGACCCCGTCACTCTCATCCGGCCGGTCTTGCCTTCGCCCTGTCGATTGTCCAGAAGAAGGCTAGTTTTCGCAACCATGCGCCAGCTAGCTGATTGGCGCTGTCTGAGTTACATGGCGGGCGATCGTTTTTGAAATGCAGACTCAGGCCCTAACAGAAAAGTGACAGGTTATGAAAAAAATTGAAGCCATTATCAAACCCTTCAAATTGGATGAAGTGAAAGAAGCTTTGCATGATGTTGGGATTCAAGGAATCACTGTCCTTGAAGCCAAGGGTTTCGGCCGCCAGAAAGGCCATACCGAGCTTTATCGCGGTGCTGAATATGTCGTCGATTTTCTGCCAAAGGTTAAAATTGAGGTCGTAATTGACGATGCCATGACTGAACGGGTGGTTGACGCCATTCAAAACGCGGCGCAAACAGGCCGCATTGGTGATGGAAAGATTTTCATCTCGACAATTGACGAAGCGATCCGCATCCGCACGGGCGAACGCGGTAGTGACGCGGTATAAGCACTGGTCTCGACCATGCCGAACCCAGACTAAACAGAGTTTAACGATTAAGTTTTAAATGACAGATAACGGAAGGATCCCTAAAATGTCTGACGCAAAAAAAATTATGGAAATGATCAAAGAACACGACATTACTTATGTCGATCTGCGCTTTACTGATATAGCCGGTAAAATGCAGCATGTAACCCAGCACATAGATACAATTGATGAAGATGCGCTGACCGAAGGTTTTATGTTTGACGGTTCGTCCATTGCTGGTTGGAAAGCCATCAATGAATCAGACATGACTTTGATGCCAGATCTGTATCGCGCTTACATTGACCCTTTCTTTGCCCAGCCGACATTGGCATTGTTCTGCGACGTACTTGAGCCATCGAGCGGGGAAGCCTATGAGCGCGATCCACGCGGAACAGCAAAAGCAGCGCTCGCTCATGTTGAAAGTTTAGGCATTGCTGATACTGCCTTTTTTGGCCCAGAGGCTGAGTTCTTTATTTTTGAAGATGTCAAAATTGACGTGTCGATGAACCGCGGGCTGTACTCAGTAGATAGCGTTGAAGGTCCTTACAACAGCGCTCGCAAATATGGCGAAGGCAATCTTGGCCACCGCCCCGGAGTAAAAGGCGGCTATTTCCCAGTGCCACCAGTCGATTCAGGTCAGGATATCCGGTCTGAAATGGTATCGGTTATGGCTGATATGGGCGTTGCAGTTGAAAAGCATCACCACGAAGTTGCGCCATCACAGCATGAGCTTGGCATCAAATTCGGCACATTGCTGGAAACTGCTGACAACATGCAGCTTTATAAATATTGCGTTCATCAGGTTGCCCATGCGTATGGCGTAACCGCGACTTTCATGCCAAAGCCAATTTCCGGTGATAACGGATCGGGCATGCATGTTCACCAGTCGCTTTGGTCAGATGGCAAGCCGCTTTTTGCTGGCAATCAATATGCTGACCTCTCAGAGGCTGCGCTGTACTATATTGGCGGCATCATCAAACATGCCAAGTCACTGAACGCTTTCACCAACCCGTCGACCAACAGCTACAAGCGGTTAATCCCGGGTTATGAAGCCCCCGTTCTTTTGGCTTATTCATCGCGCAACCGGTCAGCATCATGTCGTATCCCGCATGTGAATTCACCTGCTGGCAAGCGTGTTGAAGTGCGTTTCCCAGATGCGACAGCGAACCCGTATTTGTCTTTTTCGGCAATGCTGATGGCCGGTGTTGATGGTATTCGCAACAAGATTCACCCCGGTGATGCGATGGATAAGGATCTTTATGATCTACCACCTGAAGAACTGTCAAAAATCCCAACTGTTTGTGGATCACTTCGCGAGGCACTTGAGGCATTGAATGAAGACCGCGCCTATCTGACCCAGGGCAATGTGTTCACCGACGATCAGATCGACGCCTTTATCGAGCTAAAAATGCAAGATGTGATCCGTCTGGAGCACACACCTGCACCTGTCGAATTTGATATGTATTATTCATATTAAGCGATCGCAAAAGATAATCTGAAAAGGCGGGGCTGGTTCCCGCCTTTTTCTTTGCCGTCTCAAATCTGCCGTTTCTGGTATCAGCCATTTCTGGTATCAGCTGGTTTTGGGGCATTCTTGGGTATTTTGCCAGTCAATCACAATATATTGGCGTTTGAGCAACAGATCATTGCTAGATACGGTAGACAGACGCTATCCAAGGCCGATATAGTGGCGCAACGCCGCATTCCGCTGGCGACCGCCTTTAAACCCGATGAGTGATTGATGGCTGATCTTTTTGGCAATGCCGCAAAAACCGATGATTATGATGCATCCAATATCGAGGTATTGGAAGGGCTAGAGCCTGTTCGCCATCGTCCCGGAATGTATATTGGCGGCACTGACGACCGCGCCTTGCATCATCTGGCTGCTGAAATTCTCGACAATTCGATGGATGAAGCTGTTGCTGGCCATGCCAACCGGATTGATATTCATCTCGAATCCGCCGACCGATTAACCATTCGAGATAACGGACGCGGCATGCCAACGGGCAAACATCCAAAGTTTCCCGATCAATCCGCCGTTGAAGTCATTATGACAACGCTTCATGCTGGCGGTAAATTTTCGGGCAAGGCCTATGCAACCTCAGGCGGTCTGCATGGAGTTGGCGCGTCAGTCGTGAATGCGTTATCAAGCGATTTACTGATTGAGATCGCGCGTGACAAAATTCTGTTTCAACAGCGATTTTCGCGCGGCAAGCCGCTTGGCCCGTTGGTTGAAGTTGGCGCTGCCCCTAATCGCCGCGGCACATCGGTTAGCTTTACGCCCGATACTGAGATTTTTGGTGCTGGCGCAAAATTCCGCCCTGCCACCCTGTACCGGATGGCACGATCCAAGGCCTATCTATTTGCCGGTGTTGAAATTCGTTGGCGGTGCGATCCGGCATTGCTTGGCAATGATAATTCCATTCCGGCCGAGGCCAGCCTGCATTACCCGGGCGGCCTTGCCGATTATCTTACCGATGCGACCACTGACAAAGCCTTGATGATTTCCACCCCTTTTGCCGAAGCGGTAGAGCTTGACGGGCAGAAATTTGAATGGGCCATCACTTGGCTTGGTCCGGGTGAAGATGGCTTTTTCCACAGCTATTGCAACACGGTGCCAACACCATCAGGTGGAACACATGAAACCGGCTTTCGCCAAGCCATCGTTCGCGGCCTTCGCAGCTTTGGCGATTTGGTTGGCAATAAAAAAGCCGCTGATATCACGGCTGATGATGCGCTTGCTGGCGGCGCGATCATGTTGTCGGTGTTTTTGCGCGATCCGCAATTTCAGGGGCAGACCAAAGACCGGCTTGTCTCGACCGATGCAACTCGCCAAACCGAACAGGCCGTTCGTGACCGGTTTGATCAATGGCTATCAGCCGATGCCGGACGTGCAACATTTTTGCTGGATGCCGCGATTGAGCGCGCGGATGACCGCAAACGCCGCAAAAAGGAAAAAGAAGTTGCGCGGAAATCGGCGACAAGACGTTTGCGCCTTCCGGGTAAACTGGCTGATTGTTCGTCAAGCGACCATGAAGCAACCGAATTATTCTTGGTCGAGGGTGATTCGGCTGGCGGATCGGCAAAACAGGCACGCGATCGGAAAATTCAAGCGGTGTTACCCCTTCGCGGTAAAATCTTGAATGTCGCAAGCGCATCGACCGAAAAATTAAGCGCCAATCAAGAATTATCGGACCTGTCTTTGGCATTGGGCGTCAAACCGGGAAAGGATTTCCGGCTTGATGACCTTCGCTATGGCCGGATTATCATCATGACCGATGCCGATGTTGATGGTGCGCATATCGCGGCATTGCTAATGACCTATTTTTACCGCGAAATGCCCCAGCTTGTTGAGGCTGGACGGCTTTATCTGGCGCAGCCGCCGCTGTACCGGCTGACGCAAGGCGGCAAAACCGTCTATGCGCTTGATGAAGAACAGCGCGAAGCCAGCATGAAAAACATCTTTGATGGGCGCGGTAAGGTTGAAATCAGCCGCTTTAAGGGGCTTGGTGAAATGCCACCATCACAATTGAAAGAGACAACGATGAATCCGGCAAGCCGCCGCTTGTTGCAGGTTTCATTACCGCTTCGCGACTCGGTTGGCGCCGATTTGCGGCGTCACACTGACCAGCTGGTCAATACATTGATGGGCAAAAAGGCCGAATTGCGATTTGGTTATATTCGTGATCATGCCGAAGATGCGCTGGCTAATCTTGATGTATAGCGTTCCCCAGATTTTGAGGTTTTCATGCGTCCACAACTAGCACTTCGATTGATCGGTGGCGGGCTGGTTTTGCAAGGGCTGCTGTTTTACGGCTTTGCAACACCGCTGACGATCCAGATTTTCCCGGGTGCCAGCGATGAAGCGGTTCATGTTGGTATGATCATGCGGCGCGGCCTTGCGGCAATGTCTTTTCTGGCGGGTCTGGTCATTTTTCTGGTTCGCGACGATGGATATCGAACAACAAAACGCGTGTTATTCGGCTGTGGCATCGGATTTGCCGCCATTACCTTGTCACTGATTAAGATCCTTGCCGAACAGGCTGCGGTTATCCCACTTCCCGCAATCGCGCTTTATGGCTTTGTCGCGGTCTATGCGCTGTATATTTCGGTTCGCAAGCAGAAAACAGCCTAGCCGCTAATCGGCAGCGCGCTCGAATAATGACTCAATCGCGTTGGTGACGGCCTCGGGCGCCTCGATTGATGACAGATGTCCAATACCATTTAGCAGACATAATTCGGCCTGCGGCGCAAGACCGGCCATTTCAACCGACAGATTTGGCGGCGTCAAAACATCCATATTGCCACATAAAACAAGAACTGGCGCGGCAAAGCTGGCCAGCGTGTCACGCTGGGCGCGCCGCCCCATAATTGCCGTTTGCTGTTGGACAAAGCCAATGCGCCCAATTTCGGCTGCCATGGCCAGAACATCGGCAACAATCGCCTCATCTTGCAATGCCGCCTCAGATAATAGGCGCGGCATCAAACGGCGTGTGACGCCTTGAAAGCCTTTTTGTTTGGCAAGAGCGATTGCCTGCTGGCGTTGGCGTTGGCTTTCGGCGCTATCATCGCGGCAATTGGTGCTAAGCAATGCCATCGCTGCCATCCGTTGCGGTGCCAGCCGCGCCATTTCTAAAGCTACATAACCACCCATTGACAGCCCAATCGGCACCAAGGGGCCTTCACAAAGATCAAGTGCTGCCTGCGCCATGTCATGAATTGAGTCATGGCGCGTTGTATCAGCGATATAACCCTGATTTGGCAGGCTGGCGCGCTGTTTGGCAAAAAGCAATTCGGTACAAAGAAGACCGGGAATAAAAATTGGTGTGAATGACGGCATCAAGGGCTCGGTGGGGGTGATAGAATGAAAGATTGACCTGGGCAGCATTACTCTGTATCACCAGCAACGTTGAAAGCCCATAAAAACTTATGGAATTTACGGTAGATTGCCCGTTTGGGGTGCGAAGACATTTCCAGTCAACATCAATAGGGAACGTATCCTTGAACTTTTCAGATCTCGGCCTCAGTGACGAGCTAAGCAGGGCGGTAGCCGATCTAGGTTATACCAGCCCAACACCCATCCAAGAAAAATCCATCCCCATTGTATTGATGGGCCGTGATATTCTTGGCTCGGCGCAGACCGGCACTGGCAAAACTGCCTCATTCACCTTGCCGATGATTGATATTCTGGCCTCTGGCCGCGCCAAGGCACGCCTGCCCCGCTCGCTTATTCTTGCGCCAACGCGCGAATTGGCGGCACAGGTTGCCGATTCTTTCGAAAAATTCAGCTCATACCATAAATTAAGCATGGCATTATTGATCGGCGGCGTCAGCTTTACCGAACAGAATGCAGCGCTCAGCAAGGGTGTTGATGTTCTGATCGCTACGCCGGGTCGGTTGCTGGATCATTTCGAACGCGGCAAAGTTCTGTTGAATGATGTGAAAATTCTGGTGATTGACGAAGCTGACCGGATGCTTGATATGGGCTTTATCCCCGATGTCGAGCGGATCGCTAGCCTGTTACCGCGGATGCGCCAAACGCTGTTTTTCTCGGCAACATTGTCTGATGATATTCAAAAGCTTGGTGCCAAATTTGTGATGAATCCAAAGGTCATCGAAGTGGCTCCACCGGCGGCAACAGCCGATACGGTTGCCCAGCATTTGATTTGGACTGATACCAGAAAAAAACGCCAGATTTTGCGCGATATTCTGCGCCATGAAGCGGTCAAGAATGCGGTTATTTTCTGTAATCGTAAACGCGATATCGCCGAATTGATCAAATCGCTGACGCGGCATGGCTTTTCGGCTGTTGCCCTTCATGGAGACATGGCCCAATCAGCGCGCCTTGAAGCCCTACAGCGATTCAAAGATGGCGAAGTGCCGCTGATGATCGCTTCAGATGTGGCCGCACGCGGGCTTGATATTGCCGGCCTTAGCCATGTTTTCAATTTTGATGTGCCAAGCCATGCCGAAGATTATGTTCATCGCATTGGCCGGACTGGCCGCGCTGGCAAATTGGGGCGCGCCTTTACCATCGCTGCCAGCAAAGATGACATCAAATATATCGGCTTTATTGAAAAGCTAATTGGCAAACCTGTTCCGCAAATCACCGTTGTTGATGGCAAGGTTACTGAATCAGGGGCAAAATCATCAGCCTCAAAACCCGCAATCAGTGATGGTCAAGACGTTGCCAAAACCGACAGCGGCCAGTCAAATGCGGCCAGCGCACCAACAGAAGAAGCTGGTGAAAAGCCAGCGTCAAAGGGTCGTGGTCGCGGCAGAAATGTTAAGAAAACAGCCGACAAGCCCGTTGAAACTGACGCATCAAAAAATAATGGGCCGCAAAATGACGTGGTGCAAATTGATGCGATCAACGAAAAACCCGCTAAATCGGCAAAGGCAAAATTGGCTGGCAGTTCGGCTAGCGGTTCATCTGGCGTGTCTTCATCTGCGCAGGCGGCAAAACCAGCACCCAAAACAGCCGCAAAAAACAAAAACCGGTATCGCGATGATGAATTGCCATCACCGCCAGATTGTTCGGGAAATACTTTGGCTGAAACAGGCCATGTTCCGGCATTTTTGCGCCGCTAGCATCACGGCAAAACCGCGATTGATCATCGTCTGATTATCGCCGTCGGTCATCGCCAGTGATGATCGTCTAATCAAAACTATGCCATGTGGCACCATGACCCGCCTTTTACGCGGGTGACGGGCTATCGCCCAGCGCCTTATCAATGACCTCACGAAGATCATTTGATTGCGCCTGTTTTTGTATCTTTTGCAACACTGCGCCCATCTTGGCACGCCGATCAGGTGCATACTGCGCCATACGCGTTAAAGGCAAAGCCATCCTTGCCGCCAATTGCGGGTTACGCGCATCAATCTCAATCAGGCAATCGCCGATAAAATCAAAGCCTGATCCGTCATCAGCATAGAAATGCACCGGATTTCCCGTCATAAAGGCACCAAGAACCGACCGCAATTTATTCGGATTATTCGCATCAAATGCCGGATGCGCCATTAATTCACCAAGCCGCGCAATCGTGCCAGAGACAAGCGACATCGATTCCATCATAAACCATTTTTCCATGACAAGCGGGCTGTCCTGCCACCGGTCATGAAATGCCTGCAAAGCAATGGCACGCGCCGGATGGTCACAATGGTTCAAGGCCATTAATGCGCCTTGTGACAGGGTCATATTCTGGTCATGCACCTGGTTTGCAGCGCGTTCAATCGCGGCATTGTCACCGGCCGCAATGGCCAATCCCAACAGCCGGTTTAACAGGGCACGCCCACCATCTGTTTTGGCCATGATGGCCACATTTTCATCGGTCAGCGCAGATTTGATTTGCGGTGCCAGCATCCGCCCAAGAGCCGCCTCAACCGCCCGTCTTGCATGAAATAGCGCCACTGGATCGGCTGGCGTCATACGACTTTCCAGAACCGAAATCGCCGGAAGTGCCAAAAGCCCCGATTTAAACATATCCAGTAAATCTGGATCGGCGAGACTGTTGGCATAGGCCTTGGCGAGTGCCGCAATTGCGGTTTCATCAATGCCAAGTTTCGGATCATGTGAAATTGCCAGAATCTGATCGGCAAGAAGCGTTTGCGCCGCATCCCAGCGGTTAAACATATCAGCATCATGCGCCATTAAATGCAGCCGTTCAGATGACGATAAATCATCTTTCAAAATGACTGGTGCTGAAAAATTGCGAAGTAGACTCGGCACGATTTTTCCAGATGATGCCGGGAAAATCGGTTGGAGATGCGTTTTGCCAGTGACCAGAATGACCTGTTCATCAAGATAGGGCGCATCGGCAGACAGCCGGAATGGCACAATCGCCCCATCATCGCCAACAAGCCCAAGGCGAACCGGTATCGGCAGCGGCAATCGGGGTGTTTTTGCCATG
>Ga0255755_1003556_pt1 | contig 11888 bp, 10 predicted proteins | sample 011ome_18_FD_179955 | JGI IMG/M metagenome (GOLD analysis project Ga0255755, IMG submission 179955) | Coastal salt marsh microbial communities from the Groves Creek Marsh, Skidaway Island, Georgia - 011501BT metaG (version 2) | ecosystem: Environmental > Aquatic > Marine > Intertidal zone > Salt...
AAAAAGAAAATGAATTACTAAATTCGATTTTAGAATCTATAAATGAATTTCTCTTAGATATTCCTAACATTCCAGATGAATCAACACCTAATGGCTCTAACGAAAATGATAATGTTTTGGTTAGAAAAGTTGGAGATATTTTATCTACAAATACAGTTGATCATATTGATCTAACAAAAAAAATTGATACTGATTTGGCATCAAAATTAGCTGGTTCAAGATTTGCTGTGCTTAAAGGAAGTCTAGCCAAACTTCAAAGAGCATTAATTTCTTTTATGCTAGATATTGCCCATAAAAATGGTTATGAAGAATATTACTTACCCTATATGGCTAATAAAGATTCTTTAATTGGAACAGGAAACTTACCAAAATTTGAAGAGGATCTTTTCAAAACATCTGAAAATTTATATTTAATCCCAACAGGAGAGGTTCCATTAACTAACATCTACAGGGATGTTTTATTAAGTGAAGATGAACTTCCTATAAAACTTACATCTCATACACCATGTTTTAGGTCTGAAGCAGGAAGCTATGGAAGAGATACTAAGGGCCTAATAAGACAGCATCAATTTGAAAAAATTGAATTATTTAAAATCTCAAGTCCTGATTCATCTATGTCAGAGCTTGAAGGATTATTAAATAATGCTGAAGAGATTCTTCAATTATTAGAACTACCATATCAAGTCATTCAGTTATGCGCTGGTGATATCGGATTTTCTTCATGTAAAACATTTGATATCGAAGTTTGGATGCCTAGTCAAAATAAGTATAGAGAAATATCTTCATGCTCCAATTTTGGCGATTTTCAGGCTAGAAGATCTAATATTAAAATTAAATCAAAAGATGGAAAGTATTATGCTCATACTATTAACGGTTCTGGCTTAGCTGTAGGAAGGACGCTAATATCGCTTTTAGAAAATAGATTTAATGGGTCTAATGTAATTGAGCTTCCAAAATCTTTAGAGCCATATTATGGCTCATTAAATTTAGACATTTAGTTCACGTAAATTTTGTAATAAATTTCCAATTTTGTTGCACTAAACTTAAATTTAAGTTTAAACTTAGGTATAAATTTTTAATCGCGGGGATCTATGAATTTTAAGAACTTATACGTTACTTTATTAACCTTATCCTTTGTAGCATTTTCAAATGCTGCCTCAGATACAACATCATCAATAAGAGGTGTTATTACTGGTCCGGATGGCAATCCTGTTGCTAATGCAACGGTTTCTGTTGTTCATGAACCTTCAGGATCTAAAGTAAGCAAATCAACAAATGCTCAAGGTGTCTTTATTGCAAATAATTTAAGAGTTGGCGGTCCTTACAAGTTAACTGTTACATCTGCATATGGTAGCCAATCTTTAACAGATATTTATACAAAATTAGCTGAAACTTTTTCTGCAAATCTAGTTTTAGAGGAAGCTGAAAATGTTGTTACAGTTGGAACAAAAACTAATTTTAATGAAACATACAAAACTGGAGCAAGGTCTAACCTATCATCTGATGATCTAGCTTCAATATCATCTATTACTAGGGGGCTAAAAGACGCGGTGGCCACTGTCCCTTTCGTAAACGTATATAGTTTGTCATTTGAGGATGATGATCAAGAGGGTTTTACAATTGCTGGTCAAAATCCAAGGTATTCAACTTTCTCGGTTGATGGCGTTGCTCAGAATGATGATTTTGGACTAGAAAAACAAGGCTATCCAACTATTCAATCACCTATATCGTTAGATGCATTAGATCAAGTTACCGTAACTGTTACAGATTACGATGTTAGATATTCTGGAACTTCTGCAGGTAATATTAATGCTGTTACTAAATCAGGTACTAATGAGTTCAAAGGAACTGTTTTTTATTATAAACAAGATGACAGTTTGCGAGGTGATGAGGTTGATGGTAGAAAGCTTACTAATTTAGGTACATATGAAGAAGAAACAATTGGCTTCACTTTTGGTGGTCCAATTATTGAAGATAAACTCTTCTTTTTTCTAAATGTTGATGATTTTGAAAAAACTCAACCTGGTAGATATGGTGCGACTGGATCTGGTGCAGTTCAGGAAGTTGAAAATGTCTCAATTGCTCAGGCGCAAGAAGTTATAAATATTGCTCAAACTGTATATGGATATGATGCTGGTGGATATACAGGTTTACCTTCCACTTTAATTGATGAAGATCGACTTGGTAAGCTCGACTGGAATATTAATGATAATCACAGAGCAACTTATACACGCCAAGTTTCAACGAACAATATTGCTAGTGAATATGGAAGTTCAACTAATATATTATCACTAACCAGTGGTGGTTTTTTGAAAACAACATCCCTTGAGGTTGATACTGCACAATTATTTAGTAATTGGTCTGACACATTCTCTACAAGTTTGAAAGTTAGCGAAAAAAAGACTAAACAAAGAAATGATAATGTTGGGGGAAATGAATTTATGCGAGCTACCATTCTACTTCAACAAGACCCTGATGGAGAATGGAATGAGGGTGGAGCACAAATATTACTTGGTCCAGATCCCTTTAGGCATGCAAATGGTTTAGATACTGCTACAAGAAATATTGAATTAGAATTTAACAAGTTAGTAGGTATTCATGAAATTGTTGGTGGATATTCTCAAAAACAAGTAGATACATTTAACGAATTTATTCCATACTCTGATGTAGAACAGATATACGGAGGGGCAAGTGCCTTTGAATCGAAGACTCCTCTAGATATAGATTACAGAAATGCACCATCTGGAAATGCAATTGACGGTGCCGCTGTATATCAAAAAGAAGATTCTGCTTTTTATGTGCAAGATACAATGTATTTTCCTGGATTTGCAAATACAGGTGATTTAACTGTTATCCTTGGTTTAAGAAAAGAGAGAGTCAATATGCCAAACGCTCCTCGAGAAAATCCTGAACTTATACAAGCTCATGGTTTTTCAAATGCTAATTCACTTAATGGAAAAACTAATTGGTTACCAAGAGCAAGTTTTATTCTTGAGATGGATGATGATTTAGGAGTATTTAAATCGCCTACAATGAGAGGTGGTGTTGGTATGTTTGCAGGAGCCAGACCTATGGTTTGGGTTTCTGGAACTTATTCTAATGATGGTATAGGTATTCAAAATGCAAATGTGCCACTTAGTGCAGCTGCTGGATTTGATGGGTTTGATCAATCAGTATATAACCAATATATATATCAAATTGGTAGCTCAAACTACAGACCAGCATACGCAGATGTTTTAGATCGTAATTTTAAATTACCAAAAGATTTAAAAATTTCATTTGGTATGGACTGGGTCTTTGGTAATGATTATTACATGACTGCTGATTTTATTTATCAAGATGTTAAACAAGATATACATTGGGAAGCTATGAGGCTTGGAAATCCTTATTTCTCTGGAACCGTATACGATAAGTATAAAAATTGTGATGGAGAAAGTAACCCATTCATAAGTAATACACCCATTGGAACTTTTCCAGATGGTAGGGATGCATATATACCAACATATGCAAATAACTGTGGTAAATATACTTATCAAGACTTTTTTGATGATATGGGATATGACGTACTCGTAACAAATACACAACACGGTGATAGTAAGTTATTTGCTCTATCAATGGAAAAAGAGTTTGATAACGGATGGGATGTCAGAGCAAACTATACATACAGTGATGTTACTACTGTAGGCGGCCAGACATCTTCAAGAAATATATCAAATTATAAATATACGACTCATTATGCTGATTTTAATGAAGATATTGCAGTAAGATCTGGTTTTGCACGTGAGCATTCAGCAAGTGTTGTTGCCAGTTTTGATGCATATCATTTTGCAGGTTTAAAAAGTTCATATACTTTTGCATTAAATTATAGTTCTGGTGAACCTATATCATATGTTTATGATCAGTATAAAGATTGTGGTTTATGGGGTTTAGATACTGAAAGCTGTAGACCAGGTGGTGTAGCTATGTATGTTCCCTCTAATCCAGCAACTTCCTATTCTGATGGAGTTGATATGGTTGTACAATCTTCATACTACGATGACTTTATGGCATTATTAGATCAAACAGGATTGAATGCTTATGCTGGTGGATTTGCTCCTATAAATGAGTTTGAATCAAGTGCTAATACACAGCTTGACTTTAAATTTACTCAAGAACTTCCTGGTCTTGGTTTAACTGAAGGTGATAAGTTTATTTTAAGCTTAGATGTTCAAAATATTCTCAATCTAATTAACGACGAATGGGGGGTAATTGTAAAAGGTTGGGATTCTTCAATTCCATTAATTGAGGTGGAGCCTCGTCAAGCTGAAGACGGAACTTTGTATTACTATGGTAAGAAGCCATATTATTCTCCAAGACTTGGTGATAAAACTTCTTATTATAGAAGTTTATACAAGATTCAACTTGGATTTAGATACCATTTCTAATATTAAACTAAAACATAAAGCCCGCATATGCGGGCTTTTTTATTGATATAATTTCTTAATGAATACTGTACCTGAGATATCATTTCAATTATTAGAAAAAAAAGATCCTGACTCAATAAAGCTTTTAAATAATGCTCTATCTAGCCATGGTTTTTTTTCAGTTACGGATCATGGTTTATCTTCTTTACTGGCTGAAAATTGTTATAAGGCATCAGAAAAATTTTTTAATCTTGATTTAGAATTAAAATTACAATACCACCATAAAAATCTTAAAGGTGCGAGAGGATACACTCCTAATGGAGTAGAAACTGCAGTTGGAGAAAATGTTCCAGATCAAAAAGAATTTTGGCATCACGGACCAATTGTTGATGAAACATATGATAATCGCGTTCCTAAAAATTTATTCATTGAAGAATTAGAAGATTTTAATAAGCTTTATGATGATTTATTTATAAACCTTAATAACATTGGTGCAAAACTTTTAAGCGTAATTGCTATATCGCTTGAATTAAAACCTGAATTTTTTAATTCTTGGGTTGATAAAGGAAATTCATTATTAAGATCAATACATTACCCTCCTGTAAAATCAACTAATAATAATTATAGAGCTAGGGCTCATGAAGACATTAACCTTATTACATTATTAATTGGTGCTGAGGAGGGCGGACTTGAAATACAAAATAAAAATAATGAATGGATAAAAGTAATTCCATCATCAAAAGCAATTGTTTGTAATATTGGTGACATGATGCAAAGAATTACTGATGGTAGACTAAAGAGTACCACTCATAGAGTAATGAATTATGATTCACATGAATCTAAATCAAGATATAGTATTCCTTTTTTTCTTCATCCTGCTCCTAATATATTACTCAAGTCAATATACAATGAAGAAGATAAAGGTGTTTTAGCCCATGATTTTTTAGATGAAAGATTAAAAGCTATTAAGCTATACTAATCCCATGTCTGCATTTAACTTATTTCATATAATAATCGGTTTTGTTGGCCTTATTCTATTAGCAATTCCATTTTCTAATAATTATAAAATTATTAATTTTAGATATATTTTTTATGGGATACTATCGCAACTAATTTTAGCTGCAATCCTTCTTAAGGTTCCATTTATAATAAGTTTTTTCGAGTTACTTGGTAATGGAGTAACTATCTTACAAAATGCTACTGTTGAAGGTGCAAGTTTTGTATTTGGTTATCCGCCCTCAGATAGCGATTCTGTATATAGATCTTTATTAGAAACATTTGCATTTGGAGTTTTACCATACATTATAGTTATGTCATGTGTGTCTGCTATTCTTTGGTATTGGGGAGTTCTTCCATTTATTGTGAATTTAATTTCAAAAGCATGTCAAAAGCTATTTAATATTGGTGGTCCTGTTGGCTTGGGTGCAGCCGCAAACGTTTTCATTGGACAGGTTGAAGCCCCATTACTTATTAAACCCTATGTAAGCAAGCTTTCAAACAAAGAATTATTAATACTTATGACAGCAGGTATGGCAACAGTTGCAGGATCTGTGATGGTAGCCTTAATTTCAATACTTGAGGTGCAATTTGCATCAGTAAATTTAATTCAACATTTTTTAACCGCATCTGTTTTATCAGTACCAGCTGCAATAATGTATGCAAATATTATGATTCCCTCAAATGAAATAACAGATTCATCTGAGAGTTCAAATACTAAAGTTTATAACAGCACTATGGATGCAATCACAACAGGTACAGCTCAAGGTTCTAACATAGCTGTAAGTGTTGGAACTATTCTTATAGCTGTCATAGCACTTGTTTATATAGCAAACTCATTCCTTTCCCTATTAGGTGGCTATTTTGGAATCAATTTATCTATAGAGATGATTCTAGGTTATTTATTTGCACCTATCACTTGGTTAATGGGAATTCCTTGGAGCGAAGCTGTAATTGCAGGTGAATTATTAGGATTAAAAACCACATTAAATGAATTTGTTGCTTATCCTGCTCTCGCATCTCTAGAAGATGGAGTTATGTCAGAAAGATCAAAGTTAATTACTTTTTATAGCTTATGTGGTTTTGCAAACTTCTCTTCAGTTGGTATATTGATTTCTGGTATTGGAGCTATGGCTCCTGAGAGAAAAGATGATTTAATTAAAGTATCATTTAAAGCTCTCGTTGCAGCAACATTAGCATCTTGTATGACAGGGCTTGTTGTTGGTTGTTTTATTTAATTATTTAAAACAATAAATAAATTCAAATACGATGCAAAAAATAACCATAAAACATATGGGATAAATAAAAAACCTGATATTTTATCTTGATAGAACATCTTAAAATTTAACTTTATATTTAGATAAATTAATAACCATATATTTAACAATGCTACAAAAGGCATTTGAAAAGCAAAAAATAACCATGACCATAAAGCATTGAATATTAATTGAATCAAAAATAGATTTTTTGTTTCAATAAATGTTCTAAAAGCAGATATAGACATTAATAAATAAAGAATTGGCCAAACGATACCAAAAACATATCCTGGCGGATTTAACGAAGATTTAATTAATCCTTGATACCAATGATCATCAGCGGTATTCGATGAAGCAAGACCACCAATTATAAGTGCTAGAATTACAAATATAAAAACTGAAAATTTTGAGGAAAGAAACAAGATTTATCTTTTTCTAAAAAATCTAAAAATAGAATTAGAAATGTCTTTTAGGAAGGTTGAGCCTTTAGGTCTAGCCTCAATAAAAATATAGAAGCCAACAAATATAGCGCTTATTACAAAAACCCAAACTGCGTCGTATTCACCCATGGCGGTATTATAATTGTTTTATATTTTTATATCTCTTTTAATTTAACTTTTTTCAACAATAATTGAGCACACGGAGTATCCTGCACCAAATGAGCATATCACTCCTTTCTGTCCTTTTTTGAGATTGTTGTTCAAGTTGAAAGCAAAAAGTGATCCAACAGATGCAAGATTACCAAATTCAGTTATAGGCATCGGTGTAATATTTTCATCAAAGTCATCAGTGCCAAGAATTTTTGATGTTATTAATCTTATCATTTTACCATTGGCCTGATGTAACCAGAATTTTGAGATTTCATCAGGCGAAATATTATTTTTTTCTAATTGTTCAGAAATTAATGATGCAACAAGGGGGCATACGTCTTTAAATACACCTCTACCATTTTGATGAAATAATAAATCCTCATTATTTTTGCTATCAACAGCGGCTCTATTTAAATAACTATAGTTACTTCTAATATTATTAGAAAATTGCGTATGAAGTTTTCTATCAATTATTTTAAATGCTTTATCTGATGTGCTATCTTTTTGAACCACAGTAGCAGCACACCCATCACCAAAGATAAAGTGTTTATCTCTATGTGTAAAATTAACAAAAGGAGTAGAGACCTCAGGATTAATTACTAGGATAGTTTTAGCTAAACCAGATGCAATATCGCTGTATGCATTATTAATTGCAAATGTTGTAGATGAGCAACCTACCAACATGTCATATGCATACCCATTAATTCCTAATTCTTTTTGAATCTCAATAGCAGCAGCTGGATAATTTCTTGCTGCATGTGATGTACCCAAAATAACTGCATCAATTTTATCTGGTGTAATACCAGCTTGATTCATTGCTTTTTCTGCAGCTTGAATTCCAACCTCTGCATGAATAGATAAGCGATCAGGATGTTCATTATTAACACGAGGCATCATCCTATTGATATCTAAAATACCTTCTTTATCTATTACATATCTAGATTTGATACCAGATGCTTTTTCAATAAATTCTGCTGAAGAAAGTTCTAAAGCTTGAACTGTTCCATTTTCTATTTCTGATTTATTATTTATATTAAATTTTTCTACATACGAATTGTAGGAATTGACTAGTTCATCGTTAGAGATTTTTTCATTAGGATGCCATATACCTGTGCCAGCAATATAAATGTTGTGCATAATATTTTTATTTTTCTCTGTATCGGATTATTATAAATTATGGAACAACATATGACTAATAGTCTTTATTTTGAACATGTTACAGCTGACATAAATCCAAAAGGCGTTTTTATAATAAGCCATGGGATGGCTGAGCATATGGGTAGATATCAATGGTTAATATCACAGTTAAACAATGATGGCTATCACGTTATATCTCGAGATCATAAAGGCCATGGTGTTAATATTACCAATGGAGAGATCCCTGGTATGTTCTCAGATAATAATGGTTGGCTTAAAGTTAGAGATGATTTAAAAGAAACCATAAATCATGCTGAAAGAAAATTTTCTAATTTACCATGTTTTTTATTAGGTCACAGTATGGGTTCTTGGATTGCTTTATCTACTCTAAATAGTAAATCATCATTAAAAGCTATAATACTAACTGGCTCCTCAAAACTGCCTAAACTTGCAATAATCCTGAATCTTATAATCATTAAGGTTGATATTCTTATTAATGGAAAATTTAATAAAAGTACCATTATGGATAGATTGACCATGCGAAGATTTAATGCAGAATTCAAGCCGAATAGAACACCTAATGACTGGATATCAAGTGATGAAGAAAGTGTTAATGAATATACTAATGATCCTAATTGTGGATTTATTGTAACCTCAAGCCTTTGGTTGGATCTATGCAATGGGTTAATGATGATTTTTAATAGAGACTATTACTCTGATTTAAACAAAGATATCCCAATTTTAATAATTTCAGGCGAGCATGATGCTGCATCAAATAATAGTAAATTAGCTAAGAAATTAAAAGATTTTCTAATGTCTATTTTCGATAATGTAAATTTTAAAATCGTTAAAAATTGTAGGCATGAAGTTTTTACAGAAGTTAATAAGCTTTCGTCATATAATTATCTTATTAGTTACATAAAAAAGTTTTAACAATATTTCTTATAAATGTTTATCCAGCTTAAAGATCATAAAGCTCATGTTTTTATAAAAAATAATTTAGATCCTTCTAAAGAGAATTTTATTTTTATACCAGGTGCAGGCATGGATCACAGAACTATTTCAATGTTTAAATTTGCTGCATTAGAAGAAAAATACAACATCATTGCAATTGATTTACCTGGACATGGCTATACCACTGGCCCACTAATATATGATGTAGAGGGTCATACTACTTTTTGTATTGAATTAATCGATCATTTAAAACTTGTTAATAATGTTTTTGCTGGACATAGTTGGGGAGGTCTAGTTGCATTAGATCTATCTTTAAAAGCACAAAATAATATGACAATTTGTCTAAATATTGCTTATCCATTTCAAGTTGGTGATATTTTATTAGATCATGCAAAAGGTAATCTTGATCAGGCGGTAGAATTTTTAACAAAATATGGGGTGTATAAATTTCCAGAAGTTAAAATTAAAACTCAGGGATTTGGAGTTAAAGGATCTGGTTTTTATGGTCGGAGTAAAGGTGAAATTAAATCTCCTTATGGAACAAAAACAGTTGAATCAGACCCTGAAAGAGAAATAAAACTTTATCCATTAAAAAGATTATTTAATCAGGCTCAAAAAGAAATTAGTTCAATAGATTTAAAATCATGTAATAAATTTAGATTTGAAGAAACTCAATTATCAAAGCTAAAAAATATTAAATATATTTTTTGTGATAAAGACAAGTTAGCAAGATACAACTCTGAAAACATTATTTTAAAAAATCTTGAATTAGAAAAAGATATTTTTATTTTAAGAGAAACTGGTCATTTTCCTTTTTTTGAAGATCCTAATCAATTAGAAGCTACTTTAATAAAAGTTTTAGCATCCAATGTTAATTAAGTCTAAGTATGAATATCCGGTTCTTGAAAGAGTTGACCTTGAGATAGGTCGTCATTATCTCGATTCAAATCAGAAGCCTGTTCCAAGTGTTACAACTGTATTATCAGGGACATCAAAATCAAAAGATGGACTCATTCAATGGAGAAATAGAGTTGGTGAAGAAGAGGCTGAAAGAATAATTAAACAAAGTACTGATATAGGAACAGCTGTCCATGAAGCAATTGAAAATTATTTAAATGGAAAATCTTGGAACAATTTTGAGGAAACGCATGATCAATTATTAGCTAAAAACATCTCAGATAAATTTATCAAAGATGGCTTAAATGGCATTACTGAAATATGGGGCCTTGAAGTTGGTTTATTGCTTGATAATTTATACGCAGGCACAGCTGATTGTATCGGTGAATACGAAGGAGTTCCAACTCTTATAGATTTTAAAACTGCTAAAAAAATTAAAAAAAGAGAGTGGATTGAAGATTATTTTTTACAAGGTTGTGCATATGCAAATGCTCACAATGTAATGTTTGGAACAAAGATTGAACAAATAGTTATATTAATGGTAGATAGAAATGCTATCTTTCAAGAATTTATTGTCAGGCCAACAGAGTTCAACTTCCTTACAAGAAAATGGAAAAATAGATTAATCGAATTTAATAATAAGTATAATGTTTAACTTTTAAACATATATAAAAAATATGAAGCCATTAATTTTAGATTCAGCCTTAGGTACAGAATTGGAAAATAGAGGTGAGTATTTGCCAAGTTTTAAGACATCTATTTGGTCTGCATATTCGCTTATACATAATCCAGAAATAATTAAGCAGATTCATATAGATAATATAGAAGCCGGTGCTGATGTTATAACTACATCTAATTATCAAGCAACTCCAGAATTATTAAAAAGAGAGCCAACAGCTCCTGCATACGAGGACTTGGCTAAACGCTCCCTTGAACTTTGCAAAGAGGCAGTTATAAAAACTGGATCTAATACTAAAATCGCAGGCTGCTACCCACCAATACACGTTACATTTAGACCAGATTTAAGCTCAAAAGAAAAAACACTTAGGAAGTTTTATGAAACTCTAGGTTCTATATACAGTAATGAGGTTGATGTAATTATTTGTGAAACAATGGCATCGATATATGAAGGTACAATAGCTGCTTCTACTGCCAAAAAATACTCAGATATCGTTTGGTTAAGCTGGACTACTAGAGGCAACAAGTTAAATAGACTCCCAAGTACTGAACTATTAGATTTAGCTATCGAGGAAGGACTTAAGCTAGATATAGATTGTCAATTAGTTAACTGTGTTCATGCAGATACAGCAAGCCTCGCAATAGATAAGCTCGCGAAAGAAAAAGCTTTTGGTATATATGCTAATTCATCTATTTATAAAAAAAATAAACTTGAGGGTTTTGTGAGTGATTCTGATGAATGGCATTACCATAACCATCAACCCATAAAACCTGATCAATATAAAGATTTCGTTGTCCAGTGGATAGAAAAGGGTGCTTCAGTTGTTGGCGGGTGTTGTAGAACAACAACCGAACACATCAAAGAAATTAAAAAAATTGTAGAAACTTTATGAAACAGATAATTGCAATCGGTGGCGGTGGATTTGGTAGAGATATTGGCGAACTTAAAATTGAAAAATATATAGTAAAACAATCTA
>Ga0255755_1003580_pt1 | contig 11834 bp, 10 predicted proteins | sample 011ome_18_FD_179955 | JGI IMG/M metagenome (GOLD analysis project Ga0255755, IMG submission 179955) | Coastal salt marsh microbial communities from the Groves Creek Marsh, Skidaway Island, Georgia - 011501BT metaG (version 2) | ecosystem: Environmental > Aquatic > Marine > Intertidal zone > Salt...
CAGTATCAAAAATTCTAATTCCAAATCGGGTATGCTTATTTTTACTACCAGGTACATAAGCAATCCCAATTCCACTTTTATTTTCTTGAACGTCACTGAATGTGACTTCAAACAAAGTTAGTTCAATTTTATCTATTTTTGCATTTGACATGTTATTAACTCTTTTGATTAATATCTTTATATATAAATAAAATTAAATTTATTCATAAACTTCTTAGTTTTTAAATAAATTATTTTTAATTAAAAAAAGAGAGAAATTATTTCTCTCTTCTTTAACTAGATTTGATTTATGACTATTACTTACTCATAAATTTTCCTTTGATGTCATTGTAAACCCCTTGCTCTAAATTTAATAAATCTAGAAACTGGGAAGATGTATAATATTTCGGAGCAAACCCAAAGTTATTACCAAATTTCTTAAATTCAGCACTATTTGCAGCTGCTGCTATAAACTTTTCAAGTTTTTGTATTACTTCTTTAGGTGTTCCTTTGGGAGCCCAAAGACCTCTTGTAACACCAACATCAGCAGGAACTCCCATGTCTCTAAGAGTTTTAGTATTCTGAATTGGTGGGTAAGTGATTTTTGCCAAAGAACCACCAGTCCCAATAACATTTAGCAAGCCTGCCTTTACTTCGTTAAGTAAAACTGGAGAGTGAATAATGCATATGTCAACTTCATTAGCGATTGTAGCTTTCTTTAACATTGCTCCACCATCATATGCAACAATTCTAAACCCTGCATTTTTATATCCATTAACAGCATTGGCTAAAACATCATGGGCGCCAAATTTACCTCCAATACCTGCTATTAAAGTTCCTGGGTTTGCTTTAGACTTTGCTATGACTTCTTCAAGTGATTTATAACCCCTGTCCTTGTGAGCTAAAACATAAGTCGGTGTAGTATAAATACCACCAACAGTTTTTAAGCTACCGATTGCTTTAAAAGGCATTTTTCTAAAAGTCGACAAACCAATCATGTCAGTTGAACCAGTTAGTAATAAAGTATAGCCATCAGGTTTAGATTTCATAACCTGAATGATACCCTTGGAGCCAGCGCCACCATTTACGTTTGTAATAACAACATCTACACCTGCTGCTTTACTAAAAGCTCCTACAAAGCCACGAGCAATTGAATCTGTGCCTCCACCAGCTTTATAAGGAACTATGACTCTTATTGCTTTTTCTGGATACGCCGCAAAAACGAAACTGCTAAGGGTGCTAAAAATAAAAAACATCCCTAATATTAAAATTCTCATATTCTCCTCCTATAATTTTTGTTTTGAAAGTTTTCGCCTCAATAATCCTTGCTTAACTTCATTAAAAACAAGGAATGCTATAATTCCAATCATTATAATTCTTGGCCAAGTATCAATAAAAGTGGTCCAATCTGCGTTAGCTACTTGTAAAGCTACTCTCGTATTATATTCTATAATTGGTCCCAAAATGACTCCGAGAACAATTGTGACAACCGGAAAACCTCTTTCTTCCATTAAAAAACCAAATACACCAAGAAAAATAGCAACATAAACTGGGAAATATTCATTATAACTTGCAAAAGCACCCATTGTTGCAAAAACCATGACAAAGGGAAATAAAATTGACCGGTGTTGCCTTAATACATAAACAAAAAACCTTATAGCACCCATTGCAATTACAAACATAAACACTCCAGCCAATAATAATCCAGCTAACATTCCATAGACAACTTCCGCTCCTGTTTTCATCAGAGTTACACCAGGTTGAAGACCATGCAAATAAAGAGCTCCAATCATTATAGCGGTAGATGCATCACCTGGTATACCAAGAGTTAACATAGGCACCATGGTACCCCCAGTAGTAGCATTATTTGCTGTTTCTGGTGCAACGACACCATCTGGCTCACCCTTGCCAAAATCTTCAGGGTTTTTAGAATTATTTTTTACCGTTCCATAGGATAGCCAAGTGGCGCCATCTGCTCCCACACCAGGAACGGCACCTATAATAGATCCAAAAAAACCTCCAATAGACCATGCCTTCCACCTTTTTAAAAAATCAAAAGTTGAGGGCAATTCTATTTTAAATTTTGTTGTAACAAGTTCTGAAGTAGATTTCATAAGTGATAAATCGGATATAACCACGGCAAAACCAAATAAACCAACAAGTGCAGCTGCAAAGGGAACTCCTGATAACAGGTCTAATGAGCCAAAAGTAAATCTCTCAATTGCATCAGTTCTATCCATGCCCATAGAGCCTATCAATAAGCCTATACAAACACCTATAAAACCTTTTAACATTGATCCTCTAGTAAAAGCAGAAACCATCACTAGACCCATTATGGCAATTAGAGCAATATCTGCATTTGAGGATTTAAGAGCTATCCCAGAAATAAAAGGAATACATGTAACAGCTATTATCCAGCTTGTAACCCCACCAAAAAAAGAAGAATAAGTTGCATAGCCTAAAGCTAATCCAGATTGGCCTTTTTCAGCCATAGGAAAACCATCCAAAGCAGTGCAAGCTCCAGCTGGTGTACCAGGGGTTCTAAGTAAAATTGCAGAAAAGGAGCCACCTAATTTAGTTCCTACATAAACCCCAATCATTGTGAGTAGTGCTGGGAGTGGTTGTAATGAATAAGTAACAGGTAATAAAATTATTATAGCCATTGGAGAACTAAGGCCAGGAAGGGCTCCAACAAGTAAACCTAAAAAAGTTCCTAAAAATAATAATAGTAAATTGAAGGGTTCAAAACAATTAGCGAAACCACCCATCAAACCTTCAAACATATTATCTCCTATATAGGCAATTTAAGAAAATAAACAAACAGAGCATAACTAAAGCTCCCACCAAGTGCCGAAAGTACAAGCATTAATGCATAATCTCTTCGGTCATATAAAAAAAAGCCAAGAAAAAGAAAAGTACTTGTTAGTAATAAAAAATTAATTTCACCAAGAAAAAGAGCATAAATAATTAGTAAAATAACAGTATTCACTCGTTTTAAGTAGAGTGATTTATTATCTTTAATCGACTGAAAAAAATAATTGAAAAAATTATAATTTTCTTTCAATGCAAAAAATTTTAAAAATGAGTTAGCTAAATATATTAGACCAAGAACAGTCAAAAGTGTTGCCACACCAAGTGGATAGGTGGCAAAATTCATACCATCAGTTCCCATATCAAGTGAGGAGCCAGCTGGATTATAAGTAAAAAAAGCACCAACACTAATTATTAAAATAACAAACCCTATTAAAATATCTTTAATGATATCTGATTTTTTTTCTTTTTTTGTTTTATCAGCTGTAAGCATTAAATCTAACTAAATTTTGGTGTTTGACCTGGCGCAGGTGAATATCCAAAATCACCTCTTTGTCTAATGGCATCTATGCCACCATGTTTGATTATTTTATCATTCTGCTCTTTTTTAGCTCTTTTATTCACTTCTTCTGGATCACAAATTTTTATCAATTCATCATAAAAACTATCCAGTATATGTTTAAATTTTTTATCCTTATATAAATCATTTTCCTCATATGGATCTATTTCTAAGTCAAACAATTGAGGATCATACCCTTCTGCAAAATAAACATACTTATACTTCCCTTTTCTAAGCATAAATGCTCCTACCGGAGAGGCCGCAGCATGATACTCTGAGAGGACTACTCTATCGTAATTATCTTTTTCAACAGCTATTTCCAACAAAGATTGTCCTGGTAAATCGTTATCTTTATGGTTTTTATTTAAATTTAGACTATCCACAACAGTTGGAAAAATATCTACTAAACTAACAGGGGTTTTTATCCTTTTAGATTTCGGTACATTTGGACCTTTCATAATCATAGGAACACCAGCAGATTCTTCAAACATAGTGCTTTTGCCCCACATTCCTCTCATTCCAAGTGCGTCACCATGATCAGAAGTATAAATAACATTAGTGTTATTAGCAAAACCTGAATTTTGCAAAGCATCTAAAACTAAACCAATATTATGATCAAGAAAACTACACAAACCAAAATAAGCAGAAGTTGCTTTTCTAACTTTTTCATCATCAAAGTAATCGTCATAATTCATACATTTACGCATAGCCAAATAATAAGGGTGTTGGCTCCTTTTGTTTTCTTCGTATAATAATGGCCAAGGAACCTCGTTTTCAGGATACATGTCATAAAATTCTTTGGGTGCAATAAGAGGAAAATGAGGGCAAACAAACGATACAAAAAGTACCCAAGGTTTATCATTAATTTTTCTATTACTAATCCAATTTCTTGCGTCCTCAGCTATTTTTTTGTCGTAATTAGAATAAGTTGTTTCACCACTTCCAACATCTTTTGCCATGTTAGCTGCACCCTTCCTCACTGGAAGTTCTTGTCTAATTAAGCCAAGTAAATCTCCTACACCACCAACAACATTTAAAGGATTAATTTGCTGAGAAAAACCAGTAGGCGCTTGATCATCTAAAAAATGTAACTTTCCTATTGAAACAGCATCACAATTATTTTCAACTGCGCGGTGTCCCCAGCTTGGTATTTTCCCGTCATATGGATCAGCATTATCCCAGTATCCTATTTCTGCATTGAACCGTCCGGTTGCTAGAATTGCTCTTGATGGAACACAAATTGGGGAATTACAATAAGCATTTTCAAAAAGAACTCCTTCATTTGCTAATTTATCAAGGTTTGGAGTTTTAACATGACTATGACCTGAAACACCGAGCATTCTTTTGTTATGCTCATCAGAAAGCAAAATAAGTAAGTTTTCGCTCATTATACCCCCCACTTTTTAATTAATATATAAAACTATAGACAAATAAAAATAATAAATATAATTTATAATTTTTATATATGCATAAAATAAAGTTATGGAAATTTGAATTTAATAGAATTAAAAACATTTCTAACGGTCATAGAAGAAAAAGGCATTACTTCTGCATCTAAACGTTTGAACATTACCCAACCGGCCATTTCTAAAAGATTAGAAAATTTAAAGGTAACGTTTGGAATAAAAGAGTTATTCACAAGGCAATCCGGTGAGCTATTAATAAGTAAAGATGCCCAGGTATTAATTCCTTATGCTAAGAACATAATTGCACTGTACGAAAATGCACAGAACGAGGTGAATATCCACACTAAAGGCAAAAAGGGAAGTATAGCAATTGGATCAGGTGCGGGTTGGATCACAAGCAACCTTCCGTCTGCTATAGCTAAAACAATTATAAAATTTCCAAAGATTCATGTAGACTTCAATGTAGACAACCCAGATCTTCAATTGCAAAACTTAATTGATAATAAAATAGATATTCTATTTGCAAGGAAACCAGAATACCTAGAAAATTTTGAATATAAGTCTCTAAGATTTGATAAGTATGTTGTCATTGCTTCTAAAGATCACCCATTGATAAAGAAAAGCAATACACTAAATGACCTTATAAATTTTAATTTTGTAATAGTTACAACATCTCAACAAACTGAAGATCTTTTTTTTAATATTTTTGCATCAAATAATATACAAAAACCTCAGATTTCTATTACTACTAATTCATTAAGAATGGGATTAAATTGCTTATACCAATCACCCCTTTTGTTATTTACACAGGCAAATATATTTGAAAGTTACAATGACCCCCGGTTAGCAATTTTAAAAATTCAAAACTTCAATATCACTAGAGAAACAGGTGTAATTACCAGAAGAGGATATAAAAGTTTGTTTTTCGAAGAATTAATCAAAAATTTGAATTTAGAAAGTAATTTCTAATTTTTTATTAAATTTATCAATAAAAATATTTTAGTATTTTTATATTGGATAAAATCGATAAATATTAAAAAAATTTTGTGGAGAGGCTTAAATGAAAAATAAAATAATTGAAGCTAAAATTTTTAAAGCAAAAATTTCAACAAAAACAACATGGGTATTTATCTTATTAAAAGACTCCAATAATCTTGAAGGTTGGGGAGAAGCAACTTTGCCAAATAAAGAAAAAGATTTATTTAAAATTAAAGAAAATATTTTTCAAATTATTCTAAATAAGTTTTATAATAACCTTTACGAATTAAAGTCTTTGTTACCTTTTCAAAATATTGTTGAGGCCTCAATCAGTTCTGCAATTATGCAATCCCTTTGGGACATCCAGGGGCAGATAGAGCAAAAAACAATAAGTAAAATTTTTGGGCAAAATCAAAAATCTATTAAAATATATGCAAATTTTAATAGGTCAACAATTGATAGATCTTTAAATGGAGTTGAATTGAACTCCAGAAAAGTTAAAGAAGAAGAATTTGAATTTATAAAATTTGCACCTTTCGATGAAGTCAGTCCAACCATGACAACAAAAGAAATGATAGATAGTATGAAAAATGGATTGGAAAGAATAACGACTATAAGAGATGTTTTTGGAAAAAATACAAAAATCATGATTGATTGCCATTGGAGGTTTAATTATGACTCTACCCTTCAATTATTGGATGATTGTAGAAAATTTGATCTTTATTGGCTCGAATGTCCAATTGCTGAAAATATGGGCAACTTAACTTCAATAAGAAATTTAAGAAAAAAAGCAAATTCTTTGGGAATTAAACTTGCTGGATTGGAAACAAAAATTCTTAAAGACGGATTTCTTGAATATGTAAAAGCTGAAACATACGATGTGATGATGCCTGATATAAAATATGCAGGTGGACCTGATGAAATGCTTGAAATTGAAAAGTTTATGATAAAAAGTAATATTGACTTTTCACCACATAATCCGAGTGGTCCAATTTCTCATGCCCATACCTTGCAAGTATGTTCAGCAGCAGATATAAACCCTCTAATGGAGCATCAATTTAAAGAAAGTGCTTACTTTGATTCATTGTTAGAAAAACCTAATCCTGCTATAAAATTTGGCATGTCCAAAATTCCAGATTTCTATAACGGATTAGGAGTGAAAATTAATAAAGAACAACTAAGAAAACTGCGCTAATTATTTAACAATCTGTTCTTTAAATAATGATTTTATTTCTTGATTTGTAAAATTTAAAGATTTCAAAATTGACATAGTGTTTTCTCCAAGAACAGGAGGAGCATTATCAGCTTTCACGGAGTTTTGATTAACCTTAAACCCAACACTTGGCACTTTATAATCTTTACCAATATTTTTTATATGTATTGGATTCCATAACCCTCTTAGTTTAAATTGGTCTTCTTGCAATGCTTCTGGAAGAGATCTAATTTTCCCAGCAGGAACACCATACTCATTTAAAAGAATTTCTAAAAATTCTGCAGTTTTCATTTTAAAGATTTTTTGTAAATCAGTACGCAACTCATTTTTATTTTTTTTTCTATAATCACTAATAATCCACTTATCTTTATCAAAAAAAGAAATTGTATTTAAAGCATCACACAATGAGTTGAATTGATGATCATTATTAGCAGCAAGAAGTATTTGGGATGTTTTAGTATTAAACAAACCTGACGAAGGCGATCCACTTTGCGCTTCATTTCCCATAGGTTCGGGCACCCAACCTGAATTTAAATGTTCTGTAACCATGTTAGCCATTAAAAGAAATGATGTATCTAGCATAGAAACATCTAATCTAATTGCTTTTTTATTTTTTTTTACTTCAAGCAAAGCTGATGTTATTGCGAATGCAGCATTAAGTCCTGTAGAATAATCTATGTAAGGTGCACCCACTTTAGTTGGCCCAGTATTTTTTGTTCCTGTTGTAGTCATAATTCCACTCATACCTTGAACTACATGATCATAAGCTCCTCTTCGGCTAAAGGGTCCATCTTGACCAAAAGCCGATATAGAACAATAAATTAAACTTTGATTTAACCCAGACAAATGATCCCAATCTAAACCTAATTTCTCAGCTTTGCCAGGTCTCATGTTCTCAACAAAGACGTCAGCAGATTTTATCATTTCATATAAAATGTTTTGGCCTTTTTTTGTTTTCAAATCAACTTGGATAGATTTCTTATTTGAATTTTGTACTAAGTAAGTGCTACCCATTGATTGGCTATTAAGATCATTATCCATTCCGCCTGATCTAGTCCAATCACCATTTAGCATATTTTCTATTTTAATTACCTCAGCACCTAGTAAACTTAATTGGTATGTACAATATGGCCCAGCTAAAACACTTGTTAAATCAATAACTTTAATTCCATTTAGAGGTTTGAACATAGTAAGGCCAAAGAGTATAATTAAAAAATAAGTATGATCTTATTTAAAAAAATTCTATTAATAAAATAGAAAAATTTATGAAGGCCATAACTTTTTATTATGCATTGAAAAAATTAGAAAGGTACGCTACCATTAATTGTAACACGCCTACCCTTTCTTTCGTTAGGAAAATAGTCCCAAAGGGCTTTATGAATTGTGCACCTATTATCCCAAAAAGCCATGTCATTTTTATTCCATTTATAACGTATTTGAAATTCTGTTTTTTCTATATGACAAAATAAATAATCTAAAATTAATTTACTTTCTTGATCTGCCAATCCTTCAATACGAGTGGTAAAAAACTTATTTACATAAATAGCTTTTTTTCCCGTTTCAGGGTGGGTTCTAATTATAGGATGAATTGCAGAAGGATATTCTTTATTCCTATCAACTTCATTTTTATTTTGATATCTACCTTTATAAAAATGTTCTGATTCGTGAGATGCTTTTAATCCACCCAAAAAAACTTGCATTGGTTTACTGAGAGCTTCATAAGCCAAATACATATTAGCAAACATAGTGTCACCTCCACACTCAGGAAGAACATGAAGTTGGAGCATTGTTCCCAGAGGTGGCTCTATGTCACAAGAAACATCAGAATGGAAGTCTTCCGCTCCATTAGCTATCTTACTATTTTTATCAGTATTTATTTCAAAAATTTCAGGATAATTTTTCATTTTAGGGGCTGCAGGATGGATATGTAAATCTCCAAAACATTTACCTAACTTAATATGATTTTCTGGTGAAATTTCAGATTGATTTTGAAAAAATAAAACTTGAAATTTATGAAAGGCATCTCTTATGCCTTTTAGCTCTGCATCAGATATACCAATAGACAGATCTATATTTGTTATAACTGCTCCTAAATTTGGTGCATAAGGTTTAATATTTAAAAAATTATTCATCACATTTAATTTGTTCATATATTATCTACCCTTTTTCTCTAATTTAAATTTTATTTTCAATCAATTTAACATTTTTAATATTGTTAATTGTATACCCATAGCCAAGAGCTTTTATCCTTTTAATTGTTGTTTCTAACAATGAGTTTTCTTTATCAACACGCTTTAACCAATTTATAATTTTGATATCGAATACCTTACTATAAACAATAAATAGAGTTATGGGCTCTTGGCTGTTCTTGATATCAAGTAAGAAGGCTTCGTTACTTTTAATCATACCATTTACTATATCTGATTTCATATTAAGATTTTGGGATTTTTTTTCATTTAAGTTAAGGTTAGAAAATTTTAATGCCCATAAAAAAACTGTGTCTTTTCCAACATTAGAAACTTCTAAGTGTAAATTACATATATGATCTATAGCCTTACTACCTAATAAACATTTTAATTTATTAGACTCTAAATCATTATATGGAATAAAATTTAACCTCATTTGCTTATTAATTTCATTTGACTGTAGGGTTTGTATGTAATCATAAAAATAAGCAACTAGCCGTTCAGTTAAATTACCATATCTATACGTTTTTAAAGTCGTAAGTAATAAACTATAATTTTTATTGTCATTTAAATTAAGTAAAGGAGAAGTTTTTTGCCAAACATTATTGAACATAATAGCAAATAAAATTATTACAAAGATAACAGAAAGAAAACTGAGTGTTTTTTTTGATTTTTGAAAAAAAGATAACTCTTTAATTGGTTTTAATATATTTTTTAAATTTAAATGATCGAAAAGATCATATAAATTATTAAAGAATAAAACTTTAATTAAGTTAATTTTTATAGACTCTTTTAAAAATTCATTATTTGATAAAATACTGTTAAAATCGTCTTTATTTTGTATGCTTAATATTATACTAGTTCGAATTCCATTTTCTGTACAATTTTTCAAAAAATTCATTGAGTTATTAATTTTTTGATCGAGGTAATTAATTTTTTTTATTTCTAAATTTGAATTGATAGTTCCGCTTGCCCAAATAATTTCCCCTGTTTTCTTTGTTAAAAGCTGATTTTCATTTGAGAAATTTAAAATATTATGTTTTGAAAATATATGAGCTATGGCAATCCCCAATTGCCAGCTTTTTCCATTATGAATTGGTTTTGTAATATCTATCCTAAATGAAGAATGTCCTACTAGTTTATCAATTATTCCAGTCGGACTTTTAACGAAAGAATTATAAGAAGGACTAATTGGCAAAGCTTCTAAATTATTATTTTCACATATAACTGAAGAAACTAAAGGGTCTTCTTTTACTATATCATTAATACCTACTACATCATTAGTAGTAGGTATAATAACTGTATATTTTTTCACCTTATAAAAATCTCTGCATTAGGATTAGTAATAAGGGTAAAGAAGTTGTCAGATTTTTTTATCAAAATTTGCGCCTGTTTATCATTTAAAGTTGGGAGCTTTATACAATCACTTTTATTGTCGCAAATAACATATAAATTTGAAAGTTGTAAATCAATATCATTGATGATTTTTATAATTAAATAATATACATCTTCATTTTTATTTGATTTAACTATCTCAATTTTAAATTCATTTGATGATCTAGAATAGACTCTTTCATTAGATGCGGCATTTAATTTTTCTTGATAAATACAGCCTTCATTTTTAAGAATTAAGAAATACGCATCAGAAAAAACTTTGTTTTTTAGAAATTCATTGATTTTATTTTGATATTTAAGTGGGTTTAAGTAAACGTCCCAAACCTTATTAATGTTCAATTTTGAATTAAGTCTTGATGCAGAGTAATTTTTAGATAAATTTAAATAATTTAATGCCATAAAGGTGTCTGAAATTTTGTCTTTATTGTTCAACTTAGACACCTTCTTTAGAATATAATAATTTAAAATGTTCAAAGAATAATATCTTATCCTCATTAAATTTAGATTTCAGATCATTTACATTTAAATTTAAACAATTAATAAACTTGAACAAAAATTCTTTAATAATAGAAAGAGTATTATAAATCTCAGTCATAGTTTTGATATTTTCTTCACTATTTAGGTTAAAATCAAAACCACTTCTTCTAAAAGACATAGTACTTTTCTTTGATTTGCTTATAAAATTTAAAAAACTTTTAAAATCAGACTGAAATTTGCTTGAGTTAATAAAAACTTTAAATTCTTCATTTAAATTAGCTAACTTCTCTTCTCTATATTCATCAGGAGTATAATTCATTCTTTTTTTAGTTAGTTCTCTAAAAAGGTCGATATCATCTAAAATAGGTTCAAAATCGAGTTTCTCTTTATTCTGATTTATGAAGTTTTCAAATAAAATTAATTCATCCTTGTTTAAGTAATTTCTAATTATATCTATAACTTTTGGAGATTCAAAGGACCAAAGTTTATAAAATAAAATTTCACATATAAAAGAGTTATTATTGATAATATTTTGTATTATTTGTCTTTGATCATAATATATTGAAGTATCAAAATATGAATGGAAAAAGTTATTTAGATCTGATTTTTTTCTTCTTTGGTTTTCTATAATCTTATTTTGAATGTTTCCAAATGAACAAACCCTTAATATGGTTAAAGGGAGTTTCATAGATAAATCGTCATATTTAGAAAAAACTTCAATCTCACTCAGCTCTTTTTTCTTTAAAATATTAATTTTATCAGACTGCCAAACGCAGAGCTTATTAAAACTTTTTGAGAACTTATGCTCATCACTTGAAGTTATTTGTTCA
>Ga0255755_1003582_pt1 | contig 11831 bp, 10 predicted proteins | sample 011ome_18_FD_179955 | JGI IMG/M metagenome (GOLD analysis project Ga0255755, IMG submission 179955) | Coastal salt marsh microbial communities from the Groves Creek Marsh, Skidaway Island, Georgia - 011501BT metaG (version 2) | ecosystem: Environmental > Aquatic > Marine > Intertidal zone > Salt...
TTAAGTCAATGAAACGTGGTTCAGTAATTGTTGATGTTGCAATTGATCAAGGTGGATGTGTTGAGACAAGTAAACCAACTACTCATGGTGATCCAACATATATTGTTGATAATGTGGTTCACTATTGTGTTGCAAACATGCCAGGTGGAGTTCCAAGAACTTCAACACTTGCATTAAATAATGCAACTTTACCTTTTTTAGTTAAACTTGCTAACAAAGGTTATAAAAAAGCTTTAGGAGAAGATAAAAACTTTTTAGCGGGATTGAATGTACACAAAGGCATGGTTACTTATAAAGCTGTAGCAGATGTTTTTGGACATGAATGTGTTGCACCAGAAATAGCTGTAAAAAACTAAATTTATTTATTATTGACAATAAGGCCCTAAAAGAGTTTAAAGCTTATTTAGAGCTTTTAAGTACTTTTGATTAGACTCTAGCTCAGTGTAGTTCTTTAAATGTTGTATTCTAATTTTATTGCTTAATTTAAATCTTTTATTGAAAAATTTTTTAATTTTCTTTTGAAGATCATTTTCATCATTTGTTTTGAACGATATTCCAAGTTTACCATTTTGAATTACCTCCATGTTTCCCCCTGGTGCATCACTACAAATTGGAAATACATTATAATTAATTGATTGAACTAAAGCGTTTGGTAACCCTTCCCAAAGAGAAGCATTAATAAATAAGTCAGCATTTTTAAAAATTAATTTTTTATTTTGCTCAAAACCTTTTAATGAAATTATCTTATTCAAGTTATTTATTTTAATAAATTTTTCTATAGATTTTCTTTCAGGTCCATCTCCATATAAGTAAAATAAAAACTTATATTTTTTATTTAGATTTCTAAGAGCTTTTAAAATTACCAGGATACCTTTTTCTTTTGCTAATCTACCAACATAAATAATATTGAGTATTTTTTTATAATTATTATTTTTGTTTTTTTTAATTATATTTTTAATTGAAGGTGGATGAATGCAAATTACATCATTTAATTGAAATTTATTTCTAATGTATTTTTTTTCAAATTTAGAATTTGTTATTATTAAGTCTGAAAATTTATATAAAAATTTAGCTAAAAAATAAATTATCTTATTTTTAAATTTACTTCTTAAACTGTTTGAATAATTCAATTCAGATATAGAACTTCTCTCTGTTAGGATAACTTTAATCTTATTTAAGTTTAACAATGAAATAATTGAAATTATATTAGCATAATTAAGATTTGATATAAAAACTAGTTTGTCAAAATTTTTTTTAGTCTCATTAATCACTAATTTTCGAAGTTTAAAAATAGAAAAAAGGGTTTTGGATGAGTCTATTTCAACTATTTCACAATTAATTTTTTTAAAGTCTTTTTTATAAGAATTTTTTCCTAAAGAAATAATCAAAATAGAAAAATTATATTTTACCAAAAATTTTGAAAGTTTAAAAATAGACTCACCAGCACCACCTAAAGTGAAGCTAGGTAGAAAAAAAATCAATCTTTTTTGTTTTTTTTTTAAAACCATTAAATCAAAATAGTATCTGTTTAATATTAAGAATATAAAATAAGTTTATTGATTTAGAAGTTTATGTTTTTTTTTACATTAAAGTATAATATTAGCAAATAACTAATTTTCTTAATAATGCATAAAATTTTTTATTGGTCTCCATTTACTACAAGTAAAATTGCTACTGTTAAAGCAGTTATGAATTCAGCAGAGTCATTAAATAAATTTTTTAAAAATAATCAGTTCAAAATATGTATAATTGACGCTGTACATGAGTGGAAAAATTTTAAAAAAAAAATTAAAAAAAAAAAAATTGATTTAATTTATTTAAATAGAAATTCATTTTTAAATTCATTTAATAAAGATGGATTTTTAAGAAGTAGATTTGCATATTTTTATATTTTTTTTAAATCTTTTTTTCCATTAATTAAGACTCTTCAAGAAAAAAAACCTGACTATCTTATAATTCACTTGATTACATCTTTACCATTATTTTTATTTATTTTTAAAAATTTTAAATCAAAATTAATATTAAGAATTTCAGGTTTACCTAAAATGACATTTTTCAGAAAACTCCTTTGGAAACTAGCTGTTAAGAATGTTTATAAAATTACATGCCCTACTTATGGTACATTTCAAGATTTATCAAAATTTGATTTTTTGAGAGAAAAACTTTTTGTTCTAAACGATCCAATAATTAATATTAATGAAATTCAAAAGTTTCGAAAAAAAGAGATAACAATTAATAAGGACTTAAATTATATCGTTTCAAACAAAAAATTCTTACTATCAATAGGAAGATTTTCTAAGCAAAAAAATTTTCTTTTTTATCTAAAGTGTATTCCTGAAATTTTAAAATTAGATAAAGAATTATATTTTTTATTCATTGGTCAAGGAGAGGATAAAAATAAATTTTTAGAAATTTCAAAAAAATTAAATATTTCTGATAGAATTTTTATCATTGATCATACTAAAAATGTTCATTATTTCATGAAAAAAGCATATGCTTTAGTTTTACCTTCATTATGGGAAGACCCCGGATTTGTATTGGTTGAAGCTGGTTATAATGGATGTCAGGTTATATCAAGCAATTGTCCAAATGGACCAACAGAAATTGTTGGTAAAGATGGTGGATATTTATTTGAGTCTAACTCTAAAAAAAGTTTAATTAAAACAATTAGTATTTTTTTAAAAGATTCAGAGAAAAATAAATTGTCAAAAAAAATTAACTTAAAAAAAAGATTAAAAAAATTTACTTCTTTTTACCATGCATCAAATTTAAAAAATAAAGTATTAAATTTAAAAGATTAATTTATTTGTAAAAGTGAAAAAACTTCCCAAAAATTCTAAAGTTGTTGTAATTGGTGGAGGTGTTGCGGGATGTTCAGTTGCTTATCATTTAGCTAAATTTGGCTGGAAAGACACTATTTTATTAGAAAGAGATATTTTAACGTCTGGTACAACCTGGCACGCAGCTGGTTTAGTAGGTCAACTTGGAGCTACTTCTGCAATTACAAAACTTAGAAAATACTCACTCAATCTTTATAAAGAACTTGAAAAAAAAACTGAGCTCTCAACTGGACTAAAACAAAATGGAGCAATCACAATCGCCAGTTCAAAAGAAAGACTTCAAGAATTATTAAGACAAGCAACTTCTGCACAAATATTTGATGTAAATATTGAAGTTTTAAATAAACAGCAAATTAAAAAATTGTATCCAGTAATTAATGATCAAGATATTTTGGGTGGTGTTTATATGCCAGAAGATGGCCAGGCAGATCCTGTAGGTGTTACTAATGTTTTGGCAAAAGCTGCTAAAATGGAAGGCGTCAATATATATGAAAAAACAATAGTTACTAAAATATTAGTTAAAGATGGTAGAATAGTTGGAGTTGAAACCCCAATCGGCAAAATAGCTTGTGAATATGTGGTTCTTGCAACAGGAATGTGGTCAAGACAAATTGGAGAAGATATTGGGGTTAGTATCCCTCTGTACCCTAATGAACATTTTTATATAATAACTGAAGCTATGAAAGATCTTCCAAAAGATCTACCAGTTTTAAGAGATTATAACGATTGTCTTTATCTAAAAGAAGATGCTGGAAAAATGCTTGTTGGTATTTTTGAACCCGAAGCAAAAAATGCATTTAAAGATAAAGGAATCGTACCATATGATTTTTCTTTTGGAGAGTTTCCTGATGATTTTGATCATTTTGAACCATATTTAGAAAAATCTTTCAAAAGACTTCCGATGCTTGAAACCGCAGGAATAAGAAAATTTTTTTCAGGACCTGAGTCTTTTACTCCAGACACACAATATCTATTAGGCGAAACTTTTGAGGTTAAAAATTTATTTACCTGTTGTGGATTTAACAGTATTGGAATCGCAAGTTCAGGAGGAGCAGGGAGAGTAACAGCTGAATGGATGATCAACGGTTACATGAATGAAGATTTATATTCATTAGATATAAAAAGATTTCAAAAATTTCATTCAAATAAAAAATTTATAATGAATAGAGTTTCAGAAACATTGGGAGATCTTTATGGTATGCATTGGCCTTATAAGCAACATAAAACATCAAGAAATCAAAGATTACTACCTTATCATGAAGAATTAAAAAAAGCAGGAGCTTGTTTTGGTCAATCAGGTGAATATGAAAGACCTATGTGGTATGCATTAAATGATATAAAACCAAATTATGAATATAGTTTTAATTATCAAAATTGGTATCCATCAGCTGAACAGGAATGTAAAAATACAGTTGAAAATGTTGGTTTGTTTGAACTTTCACCGTTTACAAAATATGAACTTAAAGGTGAAAAAGTTTATGAAGAGTTACAAAGGTTATGTACCGCTAACATAAAAGATGAAATTGGAAAATGTATCTATACTCATATGCTCAATGAAGGTGCTGGAATTGAAACAGATTTAACAGTTGTTTGCATTGATAAAAATCATTTTAGAATAATAAGTTCTGCGGATGTAAGAACACATGACAAAGCACATATACTTAAACATTTATCAAAGGACGTTGAATTTAAAGATGTTACAGACGATTTAATTTGTTTAGGTGTTTTTGGCCCAAAAAGTAGAAATTTATTGTCACAAATTACAAATGAAGATTTATCTAATGAAAATTTTAAATTTGGAACAAGTAAAAATATCAAATTTGAGTCAACAAATGTTTGGGTGCAAAGACTTTCTTATGTTGGTGAGTTAGGATATGAAATTTACGTACAAAATAAATATGCAAACAAGATATATAATTTAATTATAGAAACAGGAAAAAAATTTAAACTTTCTCATTGTGGTGCTCACGCAATGGATATAATGAGAATGGAAAGTGGATTTTTACATTGGGGAAACGACATATCCCCTGCAGAAAATCAATATCAAGCAGGTTTGAATTTTACAATTAGTTATAAAAAACCTTTTAATTTTATTGGTAAAGAAGAGCTACTTAAAATTAAAAATTACAAACAAGACAAGAGATTTGTCATGCTTAGTTTAAAGAATAGCCAACCAGGGTATCCATTATTATTTCATGAAGAACCAATTTATTTAGATAATGAAATTATTGGAAAAACTACATCAGGTAATTATTCGTTTAATTATAAAAAAAATATTTCATTTGGTTATATCAATTCAAATTTATCAAATACAGAATTAAATGGATCAGAGCTATTTATTGAAATTGAAAAAAAAAAATATCGAGCTGAAATTCTTTTAAATCCTTTAAAATCAACAAATTTTAAAAAAGTTTAAATAATATTAAATTGTTTTTTTTTAAATAACTGGTTTAATAATTATAATGAAAAAACTACAGTTGAAGAAATTTGATTATCAAATTAATAAGGATCATAATCATACTTTTAAAAATGAAGTTGTAAAAACTACCAATATTAATATTCTGTTAAATAGAGTTAGGCAAAAAAAAAAAATTGAGTTAAAAAAAAAATTAATATTATCAATCCTCATGGTTAGCATTTTATCTTTAGCTGGCATCTTAATGTTTGTTAATTAGTTAATTAATTAGTTAATAAAGTTAATAAATATCTATTAAATTTATGGAAAAAATTAATATTATATATTTGTTACCAGAAATGAAAGGAGCATCCGGTGGAGCAAAAGTTATTTACAATCATTCTTTAATTTTAAATAGTTTAAATAAAAATGTTAATTCTAAGATAGTTCATTTAAAAAAAAAACTTTTATACAAACTAGAAGAATCACTATCAAAAAGAATTAAATTATTTGAAAAAAAATATTCTGGCTGGAATGGAAAAAAAATGAAAATAAGTAAAAAATTTAGGCCAAAAAAAAATTGGTATAATGATAAGATTCTAGTTGGAGAAAATCTAAATTTTGATCAAAAAAAAGATTTTGTTATCATTCCAGAAATTTGGGCACATTTTGCCACCGACCTAAAGTTTGCTGAAAAAGGAATTAATTACGCTATTTTTGTTCAAGGTTTTTATCATATGAATTCTACAAATAATTTTGATCATTTAAAAAAATCCTATGAAAATGCTAAATTGATAATCACAACATCTAAATATAGTATCAGTTATTTAAGAACTATGTTTCCAAGTATTAAAAAAAAGATTTTTAAAGTTAATTTATCAATAGATGATAAAAAATTTAGGATAAAAAAAAAATTAAACCTAATAACATACATGCCTAGAAAATTACCTGAACACTCAAGCTTATTGCTCTTTTTTTTAAAAAATATATTACCAAAAAATTGGAAAATTTTACCACTAATTAATGTTTCAGAAAAAAAATTAATTAGTACTCTGTCAATTTCAAAAATATTTTTATCATTTTCTAATTTTGAGGGTATGGGTATCCCACCAATAGAGGCTGCTCTTTCTGGAAATAAAGTTATTGGCTATGTAGGTGGCGGAGGCTCAGAATATTGGAAAAAACCTATTTTTATAAAAGTTGAAAATGGTGAAATAGAAGATTTTGCAAAAAAAATTATTAAAAATATTAAATTTTATAAAGACAACTGGATCAAAGATACTAAAAAAAATAGATTACAACTTTCCAATTATTATTCTAAAAAATCAGAAAAAGAGTCATTAATTCTCTTATCAAATAAAGTTTTAAAATTTTTTGATTAAATTTAAAAACTTGATTGCACAAAAAAATAAAACCATTATAAATCAACATTAATTTAATGGCGGGGTAGCTCAGTTGGTTAGAGCGCAGGACTCATAAGCCTGAGGTCAGTGGTTCGATCCCACTTCCCGCTACCATCAAAAAAAAATTACAAATAAAAATAAATTTTTCAAATTTAATTTAAAATTTTTTTAAGTTTCAATAGACTCATAGTTTGATTAAGGGGTAATTTAATTTTGTTATTAGCTTTAATTTTAATTACTTTTCTATTATTTTTTTTAGCAAATTCGAAAACAGATTGAGATTTTCCACCAACATTAATTATACCTTTTTGATTAATAATTTTAGGTAAAATCTTAATTAAATCTTCATGATACATAAAATTTGATCTTAGGTTTGAATAAGCTTTTTTATGAGGAAAAGGTTTTTCAGTCATAGTGACTCTTAAAATTAAAGAATTTTTATACATTGTAACAGCACACTCTCCACCCAATTTGGACCATGCATAATTATTTATAGGTAACACTGGATCTTTTTCACTATAGTTACCTTTTTTTCCTTCATAAACATATCCTGTAGAAAAATAAATTAACTTAATATTAAATTCATTACATACATTAACCACATTAGCTGTTCCTATTATATTTAAGTTTATACTTTTAGAAATATCTTTAACATGTAAATCCATCGGCCTAGATAAACCAGCGCAATGTATAATATATTTAGGTTTTATTTTCCTAATATATTTTTTCATTGAATTTATATTTAAAATATTAAATATTTTTTTTGAAGGGAATAAAATATTTAATCTTTTGTTTTTTTTTTGTAAAACTTGACCAAATCTTCCGTTTCCTCCAGTAACAACAATTTTTTTATTTGAATGTGAAATAGTCAATTTTTTAATTATAATTAATGTTTAATAACTTTATTTTTAATCAATTCATCTAATGTTTTTGCATTTCGATCTTTCTTAGTCATTATTAGTTTTCTCTTAATCCATTTAATTTTTAACTGAGGATCATTATGTTTTAATACATGTTCATTGCCAATAGACCTATATTCTGTACAACTATAGCATACTATATTTTCTTCATCTAATGTTTGAAATCCATGTGCAAAACCTGGAGGCAAAAAAATACTCTTGCAATTTTTTTCACTTAAAATTATAGAAAAAGTTTTGCCGAATGTTTTAGACTTTTTTCTTAAATCAACCGCAACATCTAGAATCTTTCCTTTTATAACTGATATAAATTTTCCTTGAGGTTTGTTATTTTGAAAATGCAAACCTCTTAAAATATTTTTTTTTGATTTAGAAACAATAGTAAATTTAAATTTACATCCTATTACTTTTTCTGATAAAAGTTCTCTGAGATAACCTCTATTATCAAAATGTTGTTTACCATCTATAATTAACAAGTTTTTAATATTTGTTTTAGACAATTTAAACATTTAAATTAACTTCTTTAGATATTTTGAATAATCACAATTACCATAGAATTTTATTGATTTTTTTATATTATTTTTATTAATCCACTTATTATTAAAAGCTATTTCTTCTAAACATGCTATCTTCACTCCTTGCCTATTTTCAACTGCTGACACAAAAGCACTTGTTTTGTAATAATCATCCATTGATCCAGTGTCTAGCCAAGCACCACCTCTTCCTAAAAAATCAGCATATAAATTTTTGGATTTTTTATATTTATTTAATAAATCTACTATTTCAATTTCTCCTCTTTTTGAAGGTTTAAGTTTTTTTGAATATTCTACAACTTTATTATCAAAAAAATATAATCCTGTAATAGCTAAATCTGAAATAAATTTTTTTGGTTTTTCTTTAAGAGAAATAATCTTTTTTTTATTATTTATTTTAGCAACCCCAAATAATTCAGGCTTATTAATTTTATGCAGTAATACTTTTGCACCTTTTTTTAATCTAGATGAATTAATAAGATTTTTAGTTAAGTTTTGGCCATAAAAAAAATTATCTCCTAAAATTAATGCAACATTATCTTTACCAATAAATTCTTCACCTACAATGAATGCATCAGGCAACCCTTTTGGTGTAGGTTGTTCTTTATAGACAATTTTAATACCAAGATTGTTTCCATTAGGTATTATTTTTTTATATTGTTCAAGTTGTCCTTTATTTACTATAATTAAAATTTCTTTTATTTTTGCAAGCATTAAAATAGATAATGGATAAAATATTAGAGGTTTATCATAAATCGGCAAAAGTTGTTTATTTACAGCTTTGGTAAGTGGGCTCATTCTTGTTCCTTTTCCACCAGCTAAAATAATTCCTTTTTTTATCATTATATTTTTCCAATTCTTTTAACAATATCCATTTTAGATATAGATTTATAGTATCTATAATTTTTCAGATACCACAAAAAAGTTTTTTCTAATCCTTGTTTTAAGTTAACTTTAGTTTTCCAATTTAATTTTGTTAATATTTTTTTACTACTAAGAGCGTATCTAAAATCATGTCCAGGTCTATCTTTTACAAATTTAATCCTAACATTTTTTCCAATTTTAATTTTTTCTTTCGCAATTTTTATTAATAATTTGGAAATTTCCAAGTTATTTAAATTTTTATTAGAACCAATATTGTAGAATTCTCCAATTTTACCTTTTTGAAAAACTTTTAATAATGCTTCACAATGATCTTGTACATAGATCCATTCTCTTGAATTTTTCCCATTTCCATAAATAGGTAAACTTTTATTGTGAAGTATGTTGTATATTAGTTTTGGAATAAGCTTTTCAGGATGTTGTTTTGGACCATAATTATTAGAACAATTTGTTACAATAGCTGGAATCTTGAAGGTTCTCACATAAGAAGAAATTAAGTGATCAGAAGCAGCCTTGCTAGCAGCATAAGGTGAGCTAGGTCTGAATGGAAAACTTTCATTAGATCTCCCCTTTAATATATCTCCATAAACTTCGTCTGTTGAAATATGTATTAATTTAGTCTTATAATTTTTTGAAAATTTTCTAAAAATTTCAAGTAAGTTAAAAACACCTACCACATTACTTTTGATGAAGCTTTCTGGGCTATCTATTGATCTATCAACATGAGTTTCTGCAGCTAAATTAAAAATACAAACTGGCTTATATTTAAAAATAATTTTATTAAGTTTAGATTTATTGTTGAGGTCACATTTTAAAAATGTGTATCTTGAATTTTGAATGTATTCTCTAGTATTATAAAAATTAGAAGAATAAGTAACTTTATCTACATTTATTACAAAAAAATTTTTTTTTATCAATAAATCAATTAGATTACTGCCTATAAAACCTAAACCACCTGTAACTATGACTTTTTTCATTACTTACCATCAAAACATTTTAATTAATTTTTTTTAAAATCTTATTAATTTCTTCCGAAACTCTTTTAGCATCTGAAATTGTCATTTTTGTATGCATCGGTAAAACAAGATATTTATCTTGAATTATATCCATATTTTTGAATTTTTTATTCTGTGAGAATTTTTTAAAAATAGAATATCTGTCATTTCTGAAGTGTACTTGGTTAGTCTCTATATTTTTTTCTCTAAGTTTTTTTTGTAATAAATCTTTATAAGGAGTAATAACTGTAAATAGCCACATGACTTCCTCAGCATTTTTGTCTATTGATTGCACACACTTAATTTTTTTGTTTTGGATGATATATTTTAGATAAGTTTTATAGATTAAATTTCTGTGCGATTTAATAGATTTATATTCTTTCATTGAGTCTAATAATAAGCAGGCACCAAGATCTGTAAGTTGATATTTATATCCAACTTCTTTTATATCATTTTCCCAGGTACCACCTTGTTTTTTTGGTCTATCTATACCAAACCATCTTATTCTTTTTCCTTTTTTTTCGTGAAATTTATTTCTTACTGTTAGCGCCCCTCCATCACCAGAAGTTATATGTTTAATTGCTTGAAAACTAAAAATTGTAAAGTCAGCGTATTTGCTAATACTTTTTTTTTTATATCTAGCCCCAAGTGATTGAGCAGCATCTTGAATTAAAATAATCTTATTTTTTTTTGCAATTTTGTTTAGCTTATCTAAATTATTTAAAATTCCTCCATAATTAACAAAGACAATTGCTTTAGTTTTTTTTGTTATTAATTTTTCAACACTTTCAATAGAAATATTTAAAGTTTTAGGATCAATGTCTGCAAATTTAATTTTAGCACCAATATATAAAAGTGGAATGTTGGTAGCTGTACAAGTGAAAACAGGACATATTATTTCGTCATTCTTTTTAATATTACCTAGGATGTATGCTAGGTGCAAAGCATCAGTGCCAGAGCCTACTGCTATAACTGGCAATTTATCACAAAACTGATAAGAAAATTTTTTTTCAAAATCATCTACAAGAGGCCCTTGTCCAATCCATCTACTTGAAAGAACTTTAGAAATTGATTTTTTAGCATTTTTTGGAATATGAGGATAGAATATTGGTATGGATTTACTTCTTGCTTCTAAAAGAGGGTAGTCTTTAAATTTATTTTTCATTTATTAAAAGTTTATTAATATTTAATTATAATTTATATAATAAGTTAATGACACACGATTTATCTAATTATTGGAAGTTATACAATAATGAAAAAAAACAATTATTAAAAAAAGTTATTGATTTCAATAATAAAAATAAATTTAATTTTTTGGAAAATGAAAATTATAATCATATTCGAGACATATTGTCCTTAACGTTGTCAAATATAAAATTTGAAAAAAAAAAAGCAAAAGTTCTGGATTATGGAAGCAATCTTTTGACTATATCTAATCTAGTTAATAAGATTAATATTTCAAAATTTAATTTTGTAATTTATGACCCATTTTTAGACTCTAAACAAAATAAATATAAGTTAAAAAATATAAATTACAAATTAGTTAATGATTATAAAAAAATTATTAAGGATCAATTCACTCTTATAAATTTTGGATCTTCTATTCAGTATCAGCATAATTTTTTTACAAACTTTGAGCAATTTAATTTGAGTAGAACAAAATTTATAGTTTTTACATCAACACCTTTTTCATTATCAAAGACTTATTTTTCTAAACAATCAAATCATACCAATTTAATACAAAAAATTTATTCTTTTGATTATGTAGTGAAAAAGTTTAAATCAAAAAAATTTAATTTAATTTTTAAATCTAGAAATGAAGATAAATACATAGCTTGTAAAAAAAAAATACATAAAACATTTTCT
>Ga0255755_1003583_pt1 | contig 11830 bp, 11 predicted proteins | sample 011ome_18_FD_179955 | JGI IMG/M metagenome (GOLD analysis project Ga0255755, IMG submission 179955) | Coastal salt marsh microbial communities from the Groves Creek Marsh, Skidaway Island, Georgia - 011501BT metaG (version 2) | ecosystem: Environmental > Aquatic > Marine > Intertidal zone > Salt...
AAGCAGTGAGGTGTGCTATTCGATTTGGTTTAGCGACTGATGCCGCAATTGCAAGTCGATCCGTCTTTGCTAGGAAAAATTATTTTTATCCTGATTTACCGAAGGGCTATCAAATTAGTCAATATGAACTACCCATCGTGAATCATGGAAAGTTAACCATTAAAGTTGGTGATGAAGATAAACAGGTTCGTATTTTAAGAGCTCATTTGGAGGAGGATGCGGGTAAATCTGTTCATGGTGTGAGTCAGGGTAAATCAGGGATTGATTTAAATCGTGCAGGTACCCCTTTACTTGAGATTGTGACGGAACCTGATATGAGTTCAGCAGATGAGGCGGTAGCCTATGCTAAAAAATTGCATGAGTTGGTTCAATGGATTGGTATTTGTGATGGCAATATGCAAGAGGGAAGTTTTAGGTGTGATGTTAATGTTTCTGTGAAGAGAAAAGGTACTGACAAGTTAGGTACACGGCGCGAAATAAAAAATTTGAATTCATTCAAGTTTATTAAACAAGCCATTGATTATGAGGTTAATTGGCAAATTGAAACCTTAGAGGATGGTGGAACGATTGAACAATCGACCATTTTATTTAATCCTGATACGGGTGAGACAAGGGCCATGAGAACCAAAGAAGAGGCTAATGACTATCGTTATTTTCCAGATCCTGATTTACTACCTTTAGATGTTAACGATGACATGATTAATGAAATTAAATCGACCATGACAGAATTACCGGCCGAGGTGAGTCAGAAGTTACAAAAAAATTTAGGTTTATCTGAGTATGACGCCAATGAAATTACTGCTGATCGTGCAGTGACTGATTTTTTCATGCAAGTAGTTGAAAAAGGTGCAAGTGCAAAAATTACGGCCAATTGGATTTTAGGTAATCTCTACTCGCGTTTAAATGAAAGTAATGTAGAGATTCATGATTGCCCAATTTCAATGGATACCTTTGCTAATTTAATTAAAAGAATTGATGACTCAACTATTTCAAATAATGCTGCTAAGAAAGTTTTTGATCGTATGTGGCATGATAACCAATTGACGGTGGACGCAATTATTGATGATTTAGGTTTAAAACAGATTAGTGATTCAGGCGAAATTGAGTCTTTAGTTCAACAGGTTGTTGATTCGAATGCTTCGATGGTTGAAGAATTAAAATCAGGAAAAGATAAAGCATTTAATGCTCTAGTGGGCCAGGTGATGAAATTATCCAAAGGCAAAGCTAATCCTTCACAGGTAAGCGATATTTTAAGAAAGAAAATTAGCTAGCCCCGTATTGATTTTGATAGTTTTTAAGATCATCTAAAATAGCTTTGAAATCTTGATCATCCTTTACATAATCAATAATCTCATTAAGACTAATAATTGAAATAACTGGGATTTTATATTTTTCCTGAATTTCTTGAAGTGCTGATTTTTTATCATTACCCTTCTCTTGTCGGTCAATGGCAACCACAATCCCAGATGGAACACCTCCATGTTTTTTTATGATATCGATTGACTCTTTGATGGATGTTCCTGCTGAAATAACATCATCCACAATAAGAACCCTACCTTGAATGGGGGTCCCAATGATTTGACCACCTTCGCCATGATCTTTTTCTTCTTTACGATTAAAACTATAGAGGGCCTTATTTGTCTCATCACTTAATGCAATAGCTATAGAAGCAACGAGAGGAATGCCTTTGTATGCTGGTCCATATAGCATATCAAATTCAAGTTTAGATTCTTTGATTTTGCCAGCATAAAACTCACCTAATTGGCCTAGACTTGCACCATCATTAAAATTTCCTAAATTAAAAAAATAGGGACTGATTCTTCCGGCCTTAGTTTTAAATTGACCAAATTTTAGAACACCTTTTTCGATAGCAAGTTGGATAAATAATGAAGATTTTTTTGTCATAGTATAAAGTTTAATCTATGAAGATTATAACGCTAAATTTAAATGGAATTCGTGCAGCATCAAGAAAAGGTTTTTTTGAGTGGCTTCATAAAGAGCAGCCTGAGTATGTTTGTTTGCAGGAACTTAAAGCTCATGAAATTGATTTGACTGACACAATGATGAATCCTAAGGGTTATTTTGGCTATTTTTCTTTTGCCCAAAAGAAAGGTTATAGCGGTGTGGGTATTTATTCTAAAACGAAACCTGAAAAAGTCATCAGCGCCTCGGGTATTAAGCTATTAGATGTTGAGGGCCGTTTCATTCAGGTCTCAACTAAGACATTAGATTTGATATCGCTTTACTTGCCCTCAGGTTCAAGTGGTGATGAAAGGCAACAGTATAAATTTAAAGTCATGGAACATTTTTATAAATTTTTAAGTGCCAAAATTAAGACAGAAAAAGCAGTGTTGATATGTGGCGATTTTAATATTGCGCACCATGAGATTGATTTAAAAAATTATAAAGGTAATCGAAAAAATTCTGGATTTTTACCTGAAGAAAGAGAGTGGATGACGAATATTTTATCAAAGTTAGGGTGGGTTGATGTCTACCGCTCTCTTTATCCTGACAGAGGAGATGAGGGCTATACTTGGTGGAGTAATCGAGGACAAGCATGGGCTAAGAATGTAGGTTGGCGGATTGATTACCATTTAGCCAATCTTAAGTTTTATGAAAAAGCTAAAAAGGGTAATGTATTTAAAGCAGAGAGATTTAGTGACCATGCCCCTTTAATCATTGATTATTCTGATTGATGCCAAGGGGCAATCTTGAAAAGTAACAAAATGCCTGGAATAGCCAACAAAGCACAAAAAATAAAGAAATTTTGCCATCCAAAAAAATCAACAAGATAACCCGTTGAGGCATTTGTGAGTGTTCTAGGGACTGAAGCTAGGCTTGTAAAAAGCGCAAATTGGGTGGCTGTGTATTTTGGATTGGTTGTTTTTGCAATGTATGCAACAAATGCAGTGGTGCCTAATCCGGCTGCAAAAAATTCCAAACTAACTGTGATTGCAAGCACTAAGTTGTTATCACCCACATGGGCGAGCCATGCAAAACTTATGGTGGCCAACATCTGTAAAACTCCAAAGATCCATAATGCTTTATTAATACCGAGTTTAATCATCCATATGCCACCAAGTAAACCGCCCAAAATACCAGGCCATAGACCTGCATTCTTCGCTATGAGGCCGATTTCAGTCATAGAAAAACCCAAATCTAGATAAAAGGGTGTCGATAAAGCAGTTGCCATACTGTCACCAATTTTGTACAAGAAGATGAAAAGTAAAATAAGCAGTGCATTTTTTAAACCTTTTCTATTTTTAAATTCTTTGAAAGGTTCAATGATGGCCTCTTTAAGTGTTTTAGGCCTTGAGGAATTTAAATCAGGCTCTTTAATTAGGATAGTCATGACGATTCCTGGCAGCATAAATAAACCTGTAACTAAAAAAACATACTCCCAAGCAAAAATATCTGCAAGAATAAGAGATAAGGAGCCTGGAACTAGGCTTGCAATTTTATATGCATTTACATGAATGGCGTTACCAAGACCTAATTCATGGTCTAACAAAAGCTCTCGACGGTAAGCATCAATTACTACATCTTGGCTGGCACTAAAAAAAGCAATTACAGTTGAAATAGCAGCAATGACAGTAATTTGGTTTGAAGGATTAATTAATCCTGTCAGCGAAATTGAAATCAGTAAAAGTATTTGAAAAATAATCAACCAACCTCTTCGTCTTCCCATTGAAAAAGTAAATCGGTCAAAAAGGGGAGCCCAAATAAATTTCCAGGTAAAAGGAAATTGAATTAAGGCAAATAAACCAATCGTTTTAAGATCTAAGCCACTTGATCTAAGCCATGCAGGCAAGAGGCTAATTAAAATAAATAGGGGCAAACCTGATGTAAAGCCTGTAAAGATACATATGAGTGATTTTTTATTAAAGATTTGATCAAGACTTAACCGATGGTTTGTCATTATTTTTTGATGAGCCTATATAAGGCAAGTGCACCAAATAAATTAGGTAAAACATTTATAGGTTTATTGTTCGTGAGTACTAAACGATCAAGGACCTTCATCTTATATTTATGACAGAATTGATCAAAATCACTCAATGTGCATAAATGAATATTTGGGGTGTTATACCATTGGTAAGGAAGTTCATCTGAGATTGGCATATGTCCAAGCATGACTTGCAAACGATCTTTCCAATAACCAAAATTGGGGAAGGTAATAATCACCTCATTACCTACTCTTAACATCTCTTGCATGATTTCTTCAATATTGTGCATGGCTTGAAGCGTTTTAGACAGAATCACTGTATCGAAGGAATTATCTTCAAAGCCAGACAGGCCAGCCTCTAAGTCCATTTGAATAACATCAATATTATTTTTTAACGAAAGAAGCCAATTTTTTTCATCTTTTTCGATTCCAAATCCTTGGACATTATTATTGGTTTTGAGGAAATTAAGTAATGCCCCATCACCACAACCCAGATCAAGCACCTTGGTATTTTGACCTATCCATTCCGATATAATTTGAAAGTCAGCTCTTTTGGATTGATTAATTCTCATAGTGATGTATAAATCTTTTTAAAATAATTTTCTAAAATTGAATGATAGTGAGCGTCATTCATTAGGAAAGCATCATGACCACTTGATGCATGAATTTCAGCGTAACTCGTTTTTATTTTATTGTCTAAAAGTGCTTTTACAATTTCTTTTGATCGATCGGGAGAAAAGCGCCAATCACTAGTAAAAGAGATTACTAAAAAATCGGCACGTATTATTTTGAAAATCTTGCTTAAATTTTTAATATTACTTTTAGCAGGATCAAAGTAGTCTAATGCCTTAGTCATTCTAATGTAGGTGTTAGCATCAAACTCATTAGCAAACTTATCGGCTTGATAGTTTAGGTAAGATTCAATTTCGAATTCAGTATCAAATTTATATCTAGCACTCTTATTTTTAATTTTGCGGCCAAATTTAGCTCCCATTACATCATCAGAAAGATAAGTAATATGGCCTAACATTCTGGCTAATCTCAGTCCTCTTTTTGGGATTTGATTTTTGATGTAATAGTCCCCTTTATTAAATTCTGGATCCGTTAGGATGGATTGCCTTGCGACTTCATTAAAAGCAATATTTTGCGCAGTTAAATTTGCAGCCGCCGCAATCACAATTGCGTGCCTAATACATTCAGGATATTGAATGGACCATTGAATGGCTTGCATGCCACCAAGGCTACCGCCAAGTACCCCAGCAAGCTTAGTAATCCCTAGAGAATTAATTAAAGCTTTTTGGGAATTAACCCAATCGGGCACTGTTACAACTGGAAATTTTGAACCCCATATTTTTTTTGTCTTAGGGTTCATTGTTTTGGGCCCTGAACTGCCATGGCTACCCCCAAGATTATTTACGCCAATAACAAAAAATTTATTAGTATCCAGAGGCTTGCCTGGACCAATCAAATTATCCCACCAGCCTGGATATTTATCTTTTGTAGAATATTTACCTGCAAGATGATGATTGCCTGATAGGGCATGACAAACCAAGATGGCATTATTTTTTTTTCGATTGAGGACTCCATAGGTCTCATAGACCAATTCATAACTTTCAAGAGTTTTTCCACAATCTAATTTGAGGGGCTCAGAGCTGATAAAGGTCTTGGGTTTTACAATTCCAACTGAATTACTTTTACTCATGGTCGAATTATACTATCCGCATCATAATTTTTTTTAATTATTATAAGTAGCCGATATACATCGAAGCTTTCCATTGATGTCTTTATGCGAAAAAATATTATCGTATTGCTCTGTTAAGAAAAAGTTCTGAATTTGGTTAGCCTGATCGAAACCATGTTCGATAATTATACGACCCTCTTTTCTTAAATATTTTTTTGATTGATTAATAATGACTGTAATGTCAGCCAAACCTTTGTTTTCAGAAACTAATGCCTTTTTGGGCTCATAAATGATGGAAGGTTGGGTAAGATGACTATCATTTGCATCAATGTAGGGGGGGTTACTTACAATTAAATCAAAGTTTTTTTGAATGATATTTTGAAACCAATTGCTTTGAATTGATTTTATATTTTTAATATTAAATCTTTGCAGGTTTTGGCTAACAACCTTTAATGCATCCGGGCAGATATCACAGATGGTTATATCAGGCTCAATCATTTCAAGCGCTAGCGTAATACCAATGACGCCAGACCCCGTTCCCAGGTCTAAAATTTTTAAACCTTTTTGATTTTTATAACCATTAAGAACGATATCAATAATAAGTTCTGTGTCAGGCCTAGGAATCAAAGTGTGTTTATTGACATAAAATAATCGGCCATAAAATGACCACTCGCCAAAAATATGGGCTAAGGGCTCATGTTGAATTCGCCTCTCCAGAATGCCATATATATTTCTAACTTGATTATCAGAGATTTTTTTATTTTGATTAAGCAGAACTTCTTTCAGTGAAATCCCTAATGTATTTACAATTATCAGATTCTTTTCAATTTGAATTTCACGATTTGTTAGATCAATTTTTTTTAGGGAATCCGATATTTTTTTTTGTATATCCCCGATTGTAATTCCATTCATTTTAATCAAGCTCAGAGAGTAAACTTGCCTGATGTTCGGTTGTTAATGCGTCTATTAATTCATTGAGATCTCCATCCATAATAAAATCAATCTTATAAAGAGTAAGGTTGATTCTATGGTCAGTGATGCGACCTTGAGGGAAGTTATATGTGCGTATACGCTCGCTTCGGTCACCACTGCCAATTAAACTCTTTCTCTCCGAAGCAATTTTTGATTGCTGCTCTTGAATTTGACTGTCTTTAATTCGGGCAGCCAAAATACTCATAGCTTGAGCTTTATTTCGATGTTGGGATCGATCATCTTGACACTCAACGACTATACCTGTTGGAAGGTGCGTAATTCTCACAGCAGAGTCTGTTTTATTAATATGTTGCCCACCTGCGCCTGAAGCTCTATAGGTATCTATTCTTAAGTCGGCCGGATTAATGTCAACATCATTGATTTCATCAGCTTCAGGAAGAACAGCAACTGTGACCGCTGAGGTATGAATTCTTCCTTGGGTTTCAGTTTCTGGTACACGCTGAACTCGATGACCACCAGATTCAAATTTTAATTTTGAGTAGGCGCTGTGCCCTATTACTTTAGCAATAATTTCTTTAAATCCTCCAACCCCTGACTCGTTAGATGATATAACTTCAATTTTCCAATTCATCCTTTCCGCAAATCGGTTGTACATCCTAAAAATATCACCTGCAAATAATGCGGACTCATCTCCTCCAGTTCCCGCTCTAATCTCAAGAAAAATATTTTTTTCATCATTCGGATCTTTTGGAAGTAAAAGTTTTTGTAACTCTTCTTCTAATTCAATTATTTTTTCTTTACAAGAATCAATCTCATCTTGTGCAAAGGCTTTCATTTCAGGGTCAGATAACATTTCTTTGGCGTCTGCTAGATCTTGAGATTGCTTTTTAAATTCTTTATAAACATCGACAATGGGGGTGATATCAGCATGTTCTTTAGAAATTTTCTTGTAGCGTTCCATGTCATTTGTTGCATTTTCTTTACTCAATGCATCATTGATCTCATGGAGCCTTTCGACTAACAAATCCAATTTACTTTTCATTGATGTTTTCATTTTTAGTCTTTTAAATTAAATATTCTTTTTAAAAATTTGATTGCATCTTCATCATTTTTACTGGCATGCTCATTCAGAGCTTTTGTCGGAAAATGCATTAATTTTTTAGTTAAGCCTTTGGTTAATTTTTCAAGAACATCATCAATGGGGATACCATTATTCAATTCTCTTTTTGCCTTTTTAATTTCTTCTGACCGAGTTTTTTCGAATAAGGCACTTAATTCTTTAATTTGTGGTGAAATTATTTTTCGATTTAAACTACTTTCAAATTCCAATCGATTTTTTTCGATAATTAATTCTGACTTTTGAACTTCTTGCTCTCTATTTTTCATACCTTGTTGAGTAATCTCAGCTAAGTTATCAAAGGTATACAAGAAAACATCATCAAGCTGCCCAGCTTCCTCTTCAATATCTCTGGGTATGGCTAAATCAATCAATAGCATAGGTTTGTGTTTTCTAAATTTTAGGGCTTTCTCAATTAAGCCTAGGCCTATGATGGGAAGTTGACTGCTGGTCGAGCTAATAACAACATCAAATTCATGGATACAGTCATTAATATCACCAATTAAAATACTTTCTGCCCCGACTTTTTTTGCCAATGCGGCACCGTTTTTCAAAGATCTATTAGCAATAGTTATTTTTTTAGCATTATGTGTAACAAAATATTTTGTGCATAATTCAGTCATCTCACCTGCGCCAATGAATAAAATTTTAGTACCATTTAATTGCCCAAATATTTTTTTGGTAAGCTGCAGAATCACCGATGCAATTGAAGTGCTATTGGCACCTATCTTAGTTTGTGATCGAACTTTCTTTGCAGTCTCAAAAATTTTTTGAAAAAATATTGATAAATTTTTTCCCATGACACCAGTATATTCAGAGTGTTTTAGGGCATGTTTCATTTGCCCTAATATCTGGGTTTCACCTAAGATCATACTGTCAATGCCTGATGCTACTCGACATGCATGCTGGAAAGCTTCATATTTATCATAATGGTAAATATGTTTTTTGATTTCTGATAATTTAAATCCATGAAACTTAGCGAGCCATTGGATAACTTTTTCTTTTTTTGAGTTATTAAAATAAATTTCTGTGCGGTTACAAGTTGATAGAATACATACCTCTGATGCAACTTCATTTTTAAAATCAATTAAGGCTTGCGTGACGATGTCGCCAGAAAAAACAAATTTTTCCCGAACGTTTAATGGTGCGGTTTTATGATTAATTCCAAGAAGCTGAATTTGCATTGTTTAAAGGGCGTCTAAGCCTTATGTAATCTGATAAAAAAGGTTAAAATGCACATTTTACAATATATTCTTTTATAAATATTTGGGAACAATAAAATTATGGATAAAACCTATCGTATTGCACCAAGCATACTATCAGCAGATTTTGCAAAACTTGGTCAAGAAATTAAAGACGTTATTGCCTCTGGAACAGATATTGTCCATTTTGATGTTATGGATAATCACTATGTTCCAAACTTAACTATTGGACCATTGGTATGTAAAGCTATTCGACCACTGACAGATGCAATTATTGATGTCCATCTTATGGTCAAGCCTGTGGATAGGATTATTCCAGATTTTGCTGAGGCAGGAGCTGATATTATTACGTTTCACCCCGAAGGATCAGAACATATAGATAGAAGCTTATCCCTTGTTCGTGACCTTGGCTGTAAGTCTGGACTGGTTTTTAATCCAGCAACTCCCCTTGATTATCTTGATTACGTGATGGATAAGATTGACATGGTACTTTTAATGTCAGTGAACCCTGGGTTTGGGGGTCAAAAATTTATTCCTGAGATGTTAAAGAAATTATCTGAAGCTAGAAAAAAAATTGATGATTACACTCAAAAAACCGGCCGTGAAATATGGCTCGAGATAGATGGTGGTGTTAATCCAAACAATATTGCAGAAATAGCAAAAGCTGGTGCAGATACTTTTGTCGCAGGCTCTGCAATCTTTGGAGCTGGTAAAGATTCTGACCCTAATCGTTATGACTCAGTTGTGAAATCGCTAAGAGAATCTTTAGCCAGTGTGTGAATTTGAAAAATATTAAAAATACTAAGGCTATTTTTTTTGATCTTGATGGCACATTGTTTGATACAGCTCCAGAGCTGGTAGAGGCGATTCAAAGAATGTTAGATGAATTAGGTTTATCTCGTCTAGCTCACGATGAAATAAAATCATTCATCGGCCGTGGAGCTGATCATTTAATTAGAAAGTCAATTCTCGCAGCCGGTGGAAATGATCAAAATGATTTTGAAAGTGGCAAAGATCTTTTTCATGATTTTTATTTTCAATTGGCAGACAAAAGTAAGCCCTATGAAGGCGTTATGAATTCCCTTAATTCACTCAAAAATCATGGAATATTATTGGCATGTGTCACCAATAAACCCAAAATTTTTACAGATAAAATTTTAAGTTTTTATGGATTAGATAAGATTTTAGACTGTATTATATCTGGGGACGACGTTGCCCATAAAAAACCTCATCCTGAACCTATTCAATTGGCATCCAAAAATTTAGGAATTCAACCTTCGGAGGCTATTATGGTTGGGGATTCATGTAATGATATTGACTCAGCCTTTGATGCCGGCAGTTTTGTGGCTACGGTTCCCTATGGTTATCAATACGGCGAATCTATCGTGTCTCGAAAAGTAGATTTTGCTATAGAAAATATATCTGAATTAGCCTCTTTAGCTCAATAAAATGACTGCCTCAATTTCAAAAAAGCAATTTGAAGATTATAAAAGTAAGGGTTTTAATCGAATCCCTATCGTCTTTGAAAGCCTTGCCGATCTTGATACACCCCTATCCGTCTATGCAAAACTTGCCAATCTGCCCTACAGTTATTTACTTGAGTCAGTTGAAGGTGGAGAGCGCTTTGGCCGGTATTCAATAATTGGTTTACCGTCAAAAAAAGTTTTTAAAATTAATGGGCATGATATTTCTATTTTTTATAATCAAAAATTGATTGAAAAAATTGAGCATGAAAACCCACTGGACTTTATAGATAGCTACCTTAAATCATTCAAAATCCCCGAAGACGTTTATTTACCAAGGTATTCGGGGGGCCTAGCAGGATATTTTGGTTATGAAACTATACAATATATTGAGCCTAAACTCGCTAAAAATTATTTGGAAGATAAGCTTGGTTTACCAGATGTGCTCTTGATGCTTTCAGATGAGGTTATAGTGATTGATAACGTTTCGGGTAAACTTTTTATAGTTAATTATATCGACCCTAGCCTTGATAATGCTTATGAAAATGCTTTAAAAAAAATTGATGATTTATTAGCCAAATTATCAAAAGGGATTGATCTTAAAGATGAGTCTAATTTTGATCATTCTGAGCCAGTATCTGAGTTTGGAGAGGGTTATTACAAAGAGGCTGTTGATAAGATAAAAAACTATATTTATGAAGGCGATGTCATGCAGGTTGTTTTATCTCAAAGAATGAGCCAGCCTTTTAAATATAATCCTCTGAGTTTGTATAGGTCTTTGAGAAGCTTAAATCCTTCCCCTTACATGTTTTTTTATCATATGGAGGATCATTTTGTGGTAGGGGCATCTCCAGAAATTCTTGTAAGGCTTGAAAGTAAAAAAGTAACGGTCAGACCCATAGCCGGAACTAGACCTCGTGGTAAAGATGAAGCATCCGATGTTGCCCTGGAAAAAGATTTGCTTTCTGACCCTAAGGAGTTAGCAGAGCATGTTCAATTGATGGATTTGGGTCGAAATGATATTGGAAGAGTCTCCAAAGCAGGGTCAGTGAATGTCACAGACAATATGATGATTGAGCGTTACTCTCATGTTATGCATATTGTTTCAAATGTTGAGGGTTTGTTGCGAGAGAATTTAACCGCTATGGATGTTCTTAAGGCAACCTTTCCTGCAGGCACGGTAAGCGGCGCTCCCAAGGTGAGAGCCATGGAGATTATCAATGAACTTGAATCCTCCAAGCGTGGTGTGTATGCAGGAGCGGTGGGTTATTTAGGTTTTAATGGTGATATGGATGTAGCGATTGCAATTAGAACGGCAGTCATTAAAGATAATTTTTTATATGTACAGGCAGGTGCTGGCATTGTTGCAGATTCTATTCCTCAAAATGAGTGGGATGAAACAAAAAATAAGGCTCGTGCCATTTTAAGGGCGGTTGAATTAGTTAAAACTGGTTTGGAAAAAAATAATGCTATTAATGATTGATAATTACG
>Ga0255755_1003602_pt1 | contig 11791 bp, 10 predicted proteins | sample 011ome_18_FD_179955 | JGI IMG/M metagenome (GOLD analysis project Ga0255755, IMG submission 179955) | Coastal salt marsh microbial communities from the Groves Creek Marsh, Skidaway Island, Georgia - 011501BT metaG (version 2) | ecosystem: Environmental > Aquatic > Marine > Intertidal zone > Salt...
CTTAGTTTTGCTTGGTATGGGGCCCTTTTAACCAAAGAAATACCCCCACTGGCACAACCAGCAAGGGCAAGTCTTAAGGGAGTGACACCTTTGCGCAGGTGTCATTTGTTTGGCGTTTCGGTTCTTCAGTTATCTATAGGCAAGAGTCGTGCCATCAAACTCTTCAACCGAGTTTAGAGATTATATTGCCTGCCTTTAGGTGCGTGTAACGGAAAAGCATTTTTGCATCCCTATGACCTGAAATCAGGGCCACCTCGGGAACACTTAAGCCCAATTCAAAGAACCTACTTATGGCTTCATGGCGAAGGTCATGAAACCTGAGGTCACACAAGTCAGCGCGTTTCCGGAGACGCTCCCAAGCTAACCTAAAGGTATTGGCATTGATCGGGAATGGAGTAGGGGTGTCTTGCCGCGACCTTTGGCTACTCAAGAGTTTGACTGCTTTCGTCGACAAAGGAACTTCTCTGCTTGTTCCATTCTTGGTCAATGGTAGGTAGGCAAGCTGTCGCTCCAGGCTAATGTTCTCCCAAGTCAGACCAAGGATTTCGCCCCGTCTCATGCCTGTTTCAATTGCAAAGACAATGATAGGCCATATGTGAGGGTTAAGAGTTAGATTCGACGCTTGCTCCAAACGCTCATATTCACCTTTGTTGAGCCTTCGTTGTCTTGGCCTAGATGCTGGTGGCATCTTGATGAAGTCGACAGGATTGGAAGACAGCACTAAACCCCATTCATAAGTGGCTATCTTGAGGCAGTGTCTAATCAAGGTAAGGTCATAACGCGTGGTTCTAGCCCCGTCAGGTAGCCTTCTGTCACGAAAGGCCGCAATAGCTGATGATGACAGCTTATCGAGGGTGAGGGTGCTTACAGGGTCGTTAATGAGGCGATTGAGACGTCTTTCTTCAGTGGTTGCACCACGTTTACCTGGGGTAATCTCCTTGCAGTAACGTAATAAAAGCTCACCAAGCGTAAGGCTGTCAGGTCTCAGTAAACCGTAACTTCTGACCTCGAGTTTGTTCTCTTGCTCAGCCACCCATTTGATAGCCAAGGACTTTGCTCTAAACGATCTTGTGATCGTGCCGATGTCCTTGTGTCTGACGATTGCTTGCCATTTGCCGTTTCGTTTCCTGTATGTAGCCACTTTTGCCTCCAAAAGTGACACAGGAGTGACCGAATAACTTGGTTAGGGGCTAACCTATTGTAAAACATAAATAAGAGTTGGTTAGAGCAGCGGAATCATAATCCGCGTGTCGGGGGTTCGAGTCCCTCCTCCGCTACCATTTTTATAAATATTATCAATAATTTATATCTTCTCAAAAAAGATCTTGAGGCGATTTTTGCGTTGCACACCTCTTACACACTTTTTGGTTGGCTTTCAGTCCCTCAAGGCTAGGCTGAGTCTAACCACGATTGTGAGTTTTAGCGTATAATTCAGCAACGGTACGGCTCGCAGTTTTTTCAAAAAGTGCCGGTATGAATGCATGGATGATCGCCGCTATCGCTGCAAAAAGTAATTTTCCTGCGAAAGATAGAGCAAACCAACCGTGTTCAATATATGTTTCATTAACTTTCTTTGGATGATCAAAAAACAACTTTTTAAACATTTTGCGCCTCCAAACAGAGTGATTTTGCTAAATATATGCCATAAGGCAGTATTTAATTTTTAATAAAATCTTTTAAAATGCAATATATTTTTAATTTTTAGAGTATGAATGCAAAAATTTTTATAAAGCTCTAATTAAAATTTTTTATTTTCAATGCTATTGGCTCGCAAGAATCTACCAAGCCTTGATCAAGAGATGTTCAACAACTCCATAACATTTAGTTATGCAAGTGTTTAAAAATTAGATTGGCGCTTGATGCTTGAGTAATCCAAAATTTACATTCAAGCTTTAAGGAGGAAGAGATGATTAACTTCACTCGTATATTTGCAGTATTTGTTTCAATTACTCTATTTATAGGGGCCGCTAACGCCGCTGACATGACACTGCGTCTACACACGCTAGTCAAATCACCGCATCCCTACAATGACATGGCTAAATTCATCGCAACTGAGGCCTCAAAAAGATCTGGTGGTGCCATTAGTGTGAAAATTTTCGATGCAGGCCAACTAGGCAAAGACGACACGGTTCTTGGCGAAATGCAGCTTGGAACCATCGACATGATGGTTAGTTCAACGAATAACGCCGCTAAAAAGGTTCCGCAATTCCAGGTTTTCTCAATCCCATACCTTTTTGTTGATTACGCTGAAATGATGAGAAAAATTGGTCCGCAGACTGCCGCAGAAGCATACTTTCAGCAGGCCTACGTGGATAACAAGTTAGGAATAAGGCTCCTCGCATTGGGGGGGTCTGGCACCCGAAATCTATCGAATAAAAAAGGCCCAGTTAACGCCTTGGCCGATATATCGGGCTTTAAGATGCGGACGCCAGGCTCACCTATGATCGTGAAGACATGGCAGGCTTTAGGCACTCTTCCGAGCTCTGTTGCTTGGGGCGAACTTTATGCTGCGGTTCAGACGGGGGTTGTTGATGCATTTGAGAGCTCAATTCCCGGGTACAATGGAGCTAAACTTTATGAGGTTGCGCCATTTCTCAGCCTCACGGGTCATACCATTCAAGTCAATCATGTTTCGATAAGCGAGCGCACATGGCAAAAAATGACAGCAGAGCAGCAAAAAATTCTTACAGAAATTGCTCAAGAGGCTTCCGTTCTCGGCATAGAAATGGCGAAGAAATATGAAAAGGAGCTTGTGGCATCTTTACAAGAAAAACATGGTGTGACGGTTACCCGCCCAGACAAATCTGAATTCAAGTCCGCGTTGGCAAGTTTACAAAAAACCTTGGTTCGTGACCTGAATCTCGACGCAGCTGTGGCGGCTATCAACAAGTAACGACATTGCATTGCAACAAAAAAACAAGGACTGACATAAAGATTCTTTTTGTCAGTCCTTGCCCTCAACAGACTGGGCCCAAATTATGCTCCGTATTATTGATCAAATAGACCACACGCTGCGCGCTTTATTGGCGGCCATGTTCGCTGGATTAATCTTTGTTGTTGCATTCCAGGTAACGGCACGAAACTTACTGTTCATCTCTGCATCTTGGACAATTGAATGCGCACAACTGTTGTTTTCATGGTGTATTTTTTTGGGGGCCGGCTTGGCATTTCGTTACAGGCAGCATTACATCGTAGACCTGTGGCCTGCTGAAAGCCGTTTTGCTCCACTCATCAAAGTGTTCAATTACGTGACTACATTTGTGGTGGTTTACGTTCTTATTTGGCATGGGGCGATCATGAGCAACACTGGGCTCAACAGATTATCCCTCGGACTAGGTATTTCAGAATTTTGGTTTTATCTGCCCATACCAATCTGTGGTTCGATTATTACGCTGTTCTTAATTGAGGACTTATTCAAGGATGTTTTGAAGTGAACCCACTTGCTTTTCTCTTGCTCGCTTTTTTTGGTTTGATAGCAATGCGGGTAAATATTGGCTTTGCTCTGATACTCTCCTCAATTTTTATAATTCTATGGGAGGGTATGCCCCTCACATCTGTTGTTAACCAGATGTATTCAAATATTGAGAGCTTCACACTACTGGCTGTGCCCTTTTTTATGTTTTTGGGAAGAATATTAAACGCAGGCTCCATAACTGACCGCCTTTTAACTGTTGCTGATGCGTCAGTGGGTCATATAAAAGGTGGCTTAGGTCATGTGAACGTTTTCGTATCAATGATTTTTGCATCTTTATCTGGCTCTGCCGCAGCAGACACGGCATCTGTAGGATCAATCTTGATCCCCGCGATGAAAAAAGCGGGTTACAGCGCGGCTTTTGCAGCGGCACTTACTGCAGCGTCATCAACACTTGGCGTGATCATTCCTCCTTCAATCATTTTGATTGTTTACGGAGCTTTTGGGAATGTTTCGATTGGAGCGCTTTTTTTGGGTGGGGTAGTTCCTGGCCTAACTATTGGAGCTTTCATGATGATATATACATATATCATTGCAATTCGTGAGGGCTATCCAGCCAATCCTTTTCCGGGTTTTGTTGCTCTCGCTAGGGCCGTTTGGCGGGGCTTAGCAGCTATGTTGATCCCTGTATTTGTCCTAGGTGGTGTTATTGCAGGTATCTTTACGCCGACAGAAGCAGCTATTAGCGCTGTTTTATGGGCTTTGTTTTTAACCTTTGTGCTTTATCGTGACGTGTCTCTAGCAAATTTACCTAAGTTATTAACCAGCGCAACAATGGATTTTGCGGTGCCCCTTTTTACTGTCGCTGGCGCCGGCATATTTGGATGGCTAATCGCTTACCTCGGCGCTGCAGAAATTGTTGTTAATTTCATAACGTCGCAAACCACAAGTCCAGTTGGCATAATGCTGCTACTTATAAGTTTTCTTCTCTTGATCGGTACGGTACTAAACCCTATTTCAGCGGTGCTCATCTTCCTGCCAATTATCCAAGCGCTGGGAGATCAGGCAGGCATGGACCCCGTTCATATGGGTGTACTCACTACCATCTCTCTGTCTGTCGGTTTGATCACTCCTCCATATGGCATTTGCCTGCTCATTGCATCGCAGATCGGTGAAGTTTCGTTAGGCAAGGCTATGATTGCCGTTATCCCAATCGTAGCCATAACAATATTTGTTGCTGTTATGACAATCTTCATTCCAGATATTGTTTTGGCACTGCCAAAGCTATCCTTTCCAAACTTATTTTTGAGCTGAGGTTAAATGATAAAGCGGGTCACTCTTATCACCGGCGCTTCCAGTGGCATCGGTGCTGCGACTGCAAAAAAGCTAGCAGCGCCAGGCGAGACCTTGTTACTTCATGCACGCGGTGGCACGGCTGGCGAAAAAATTGAGCTCCTGCATACAGTTGCTGAAAGTGTTGTTAATGAAGGCGCTGAAGCACATGTTTACTTGACTGACTTAGGAAACGTTGGAGCGGGCAGGGATATTGTTAACTGGGCAATTGAAACTTGTGGTCAGCTCGATAGGGTCGTATCCAATGCTGGCTTCGCGCTGAACACGCGAGTTGGTGAAGTTTCGCGTGATGAGCTTGATAATTCGTATAGAGTAATAATGGGGGCTTTTTTTGACATAGTGGATAGTGCGCTCCCGTACCTAAAAAAATCAAAATGTGGCCGATTAGTTGCGACATCGTCTTTTGTGGCAAGTCAAGTTCCAGGTGGCCAACTTTTCCCGGTTACAGCAATGGCAAAAGGCGCCCTAGAGTCTTTCGCTAAGACCCTCGCAGTGCAGTTGGCAGCAGACAATATAACGGTTAACTGTGTTGTTCCCGGTTTCACTGAAAAAGAAAAAAACGGACATTCCGCCTTGTCCAGTGAAAGCTGGGCTAAGGCTGCTGCGATGACACCTAACCTGCGCCTTGCAAAGCCCTCAGACATCGCCGCAGCTATAGCTTTTTTTCTGTCTGATGAGGCAGGTCACATTACTGGACAAACACTTCGTGTAGATGGTGGGCTTTCATTGGTGTAAAAAGCATAAAATCAAGGTATTTAACCCCTGGAAAAGCCAATATTTTCAAACAGGAATTAAAAATATTGTATAATAAAAACAATAAATTATTAACCAAATCTCGTCACGTAAGCCTGTCGCATTGGGGGGCGTTCAAAGCAGAAGTGGAAGCTGGCCAGTTGGTTTCTGCGTATCCTTTGTGTGGCAGTGGTGCGGATGCAGAAATGATAGGCGCGATCCCAGAATTGGTTTACTCATCGAAGCGCGTTAATCAGCCTTTTGTGCGCGAAGGCTGGCTCAAGAACAGAGGTAACTTTAACGGTGTAAATCGCGGCTACGACAGGATGGTGCCCATAAGTTGGCAAGAGGTGCTCCTACTAGTTTCAGATGAGCTCGCAAGAGTACGTGATATTTATGGGTATAAATCTATTTTCGCTGGTTCTTATGGCTGGTCTAGTGCCGGACGCTTCCACCATGCCAGAACACAAACGCGCCGCTTCTTCGGGGCATTTGGGGGGTTTACTGACCAATATAGTAATTACAGTTGGGGTGCTGCTCAAGTTCTATTGCAACACATTCTTGGCACCGCGGATGCAGTTTCTGGTGGAGCAACCTCCTGGAGCTCGATTGCTGAAAGCACAGATGTTTTTGTTGCTTTTGGCGGATTAGCAGAAAAAAATTGGCGCGTGACTTCTGGTGGAGCCGGCAATCATCATATGACAAGGCATATCCGCGAAGCTGCTCGACGCGGAACAAAGTTTGTCATTGTGAGTCCCGTAGCTGACGATATTCCATCTGGATTATTAGCTGATTGGATTGCTCCCCGCCCTGGAAGTGACACTGCAATTTTATTAGGGCTTTGTCATGAGATGATAAAACGCGGCCGGGCTGATAAGAGGTTCCTCGCAAAATATTGCACGGGGAGTGAGGAGTTCCAAAACTATTTGATGGGTGTCGGTGATGGTATTGTGAAATCCTTGAGCTGGGCATCAAAAATTAGTAATGTAAGTCTACAAAGTTTAAAAATACTAAGTGACAAAATTAGCACTGGCCGTGTCATGCTCACTGCAAGCTGGTCACTTCAGCGTGCTCACCGTGGCGAGCAACCATACTGGGCTCTTATCGCATTGGCGTCAATTCTGGGTCAAGTTGGCTTGCCAGGAGGAGGGTTTTCATTTGGCTATGGCTCACTCAATGCCGTTGGTGAAGGTGCTTATAAAGGGCTAGTCCCCTCGTTATCTAACCTGGGCAACCCCGGCGGAACTGCCATACCAGTGGCTAGGTTTGCAGATATGTTAGAGCGGCCTAACGAAACGGTTGACTTCAACGGCGCTAAAATCACTTACCCAGATGTCAAATTAATCTATTGGGCTGGAGGAAACCCATTTCATCACGCTCAAGATTTGTTTCGCCTGAGTAAACTGTGGGCCAAGCCTGAAACAGTTATTGTGCACGAGCAATTCTGGACAACAACTGCTGAGAGAGCTGACATAGTTCTACCAGCGACAACCAGCTTCGAACGAAACGATATAGGTGGGACCTCCAGAGACCCACATGTATTTTTTATGCCTAAAATTATTGAGCCTGTGGCGAGTGCAAGGAATGACTTTGACATTTATAGTGATCTCGCATCAATGCTTGGTTTCCAAGACGCTTTCACAGAGAAACGCTCTGAAATGGATTGGTTGAGCTACCTCTGGAAAAAATCTGAAAACCAAGCTCATTTACTGGGTATTCAAGCACCAAATTTTAGACAGTTAGTGGAACAAAACTTTTGGCGCATTCCGAAACCGCCTGAGCCTGAAATTCTTTTGGAAGATTTTATTAGGGATCCTGAGGCCAATGCTTTACCTACACCATCAGGGAAAATAGAACTCAATAGTGAAACTATTGGATCCTACTCATATGCTGATATCAAAAGTCATCCCTATTGGCAAACTCCTAAAGAATGGATTGGTTCTGCCCATGAAGATGAAATAGCCCTACTATCTCGGCAACCACAGAAATTCCTTCACAGTCAGCTAAACCAAACTTCATTGGCAAAAAGGTATCCCCCAACCGTGGTTATCAACAGCGCAGAAGCAAAAAAGCGCCGTCTAATGGATAACCAAGTTGTAACCCTGAGATCCCGAGCAGGTGCGTGCTTAGCTACCTTAAAAATCTCAGAAAATTGCCGTGATGGCGTCGCAATTATGGAAACTGGACACAAATTTATCGGCGGTGAATCCGGTATTGATATGGGTGGTAATGCAAACGCTTTAACATCAGACTTTCCAACTTCAAGCTTATCGCAAGCTAGTGCTGCTCAAAGCTGTCTAATCACTATTTTGCCCGCAGAAAACTCTAATCCGTAATGATTGCATAATCAGCATCAGCCCTCATAACAATAAGTTATGGATACAGTCGATAAAGTCATTGGTCTTAATTTTTTGTATCGAATATTCTTTCATAACTGGAATAAAAAAAGAAAGTTTTCTCAACACGATCATGATTAGCTGATAGGAGCAAACATGGCACACCAAAAACCAAAAGGCTCATTCGTAGCTATCATTACGCCAATGAATAATGATGGTTCTGTGGATATTGATGGGTTTCGCTCTTTACTCAGATGGCATGAAGAAAATGGCACTGAGGCGATACTGTTCATGGGTTCGACAGGTGAAGTCTCTATGCTTAGCCCTGAAGAGCGTAAATTGATCGTCGTTGAAACGGCAAAAATGAAAACTGGGAAAATGCAGTTTTATTATGGTGTGACCGGTAATAACACTGATGCGACGATTGAACATACCAAGTTTGCAGCGGCTGAGGGCGCAGACGGTGTAATTTTTGCTGCACCATCTTATATATGTGCTGACAATGATGCAATCACAGATTATGCGCTTGAAATATTGGACTCCACTAATATACCTATGGGGTTTTACAATAATCCACCCCGGGTAAAAACTGATCTGCATTGGGAAAACTTGTTAACGCTGGCAAAACACCCAAACATGGTTGTGCTGAAGGAGTCTACCACACGTGTTGGGCAAGTTGCTCAAGTGTGTGCCGCTGGCCCTGACATGGCGATTATGTGTTGCTGTTCGCCAAACCTGGGCTTAGTTATTCCTACGATGGCTCTAGGGGGGCACGGTACAGCAAATATGACTGGAAACATCATCCCACAAGAAATGGCAACAATATCCAAGCCTTGGAAAACTGGAGAAGATGCTTTTGCTTGTCGCAAAGAGTGGTTAAACAATCTGGCAACTCTCCACTTTGCGTATGCCTCAGTAAATCCGGTATCAATTAAAACCCTAATGAGGGCTGCCGGGTTACCATCTGGGCCACTGCGCCGACCGCTTAAGCCAGTTCCTGGCGCAATACTTCAGAGAGGTATTGATTCGTTGGTTAATTCTGGCGCAGCGGCAAAGTATGGCTTTAAATTTGATACTTCAGCAATAGCTGCGGAGTAACATGAAGGTTGTAGTTCTCGGCGCTGGAGTGATTGGTGTCACCAGCGCGTGGTATCTTGCAAGGGCCGGGCACCAGGTCACGGTGCTTGAACGACGGTCAGATGTTGCGCTTGAAACTAGTTTCGGTAACGCTGGAGGCGTTTGCCCAAGTTTTGCTGGCCCATGGGCAGCACCCGGAATGCCAACCAAAGCACTTAAATGGATGTTTCAATCCGCTCCTCCACTCAAAATTTTCCCGAAATTCGATCATAAACAATGGCTTTGGCTAGGCTCATTTATTAAAAACTGTAACACTAAAAATTTTCAAGAAAATAAAGTGTATATGCAGAGAATAGCGCATTACAGTAAATCCTGTTTACAAGAAATTCGTTCAATATTGAATTTGAAATATGACGCCAAATCAGCGGGTGTTTTACAAATATTCCAAACAGAGAGTGAGGTCGTAAGTGGGGCATTGTCCGCGCAAATTTTATCAGAATTGGGCGTTGAACATTCGATCGTAGACCGTGCTCGCGCTGAGTCGATTGAACCCGCCCTGGCGCACTCGCAAACAAGAATAGTGGGAGGCTTGTTCTTGCCCGGTGATGAGATTGGCGATTGTCAACTGTTCTGCAAAGAAATTTTAGAAGCCCTAAAAAATTATGATGTAGATTTCCAATTTAATACGGAAGTTACAGATTTCTCAAGATCGGGTGGCAGAATAGATCACGTCATCACTACTGAAGGTCATCGGTCCGGTGATGCCTTTGTTGTCGCGTTGGGCCCATTTGTATCAAATTTGCTTAATAAACTGGATATAAACATACCCGTTTATCCTGTTAAGGGGTACTCAATTACAGGTGAGCTAATTGATCCAGAACGTGGGCCAATATCATCTGTAATGGACGAACACTCTAAGGTAATGATTACTAGGCTTGGCAACCGATTGAGGGCCGCAGGAGTCGCTGAACTAGCTGGTTTTGATCGGACTTTGCGGAAATCTTCAATCCTGGGAATAACGCGCGCAACTGAGCGCCTTTTTCCGAATGCAGTAAACTATAAAAACTTAAGTGTCTGGTGTGGATTCAGACCTATGACACCCGATGGTCCGCCAAAATTAGGTAAAACAAAATATAGCAACCTATTTTTAAATGTAGGTCATGGCTCTAATGGATGGACACAAGCGTGTGGATCTTCAAAAATCGTCGCAGATATTTTATCTCGCAAAAAACCTGACATAGACATTTCAGGCCTCACTTATACTCATTAGAGAAAACTGAACAATTTGAAACAGTCATAAGTGCGTAAATGGTTATGATTGGAAGATCGGGATCGGGATTTTTGAAGTTAGCTAAAAAATCAAAGCCAACTGAAGACATTCTTTAAATCACCTCTATGGCGGTGTTTTTTTCAAGAACAGATATGGTGTGTTGAAAAAACTCATCTGCAACTCTGCTCTTCGAGGAATAGTTAGCTCTAATTAAATGAAAGTCAAAAGTTGTTTTTGGTTCAAATGGAACCGAAATTAAAACTTCGCTCCCAAAGTGGGATGCTGTTAATGCATCTACTATGGCCACTCCAACGCCTTTTCCGACTAATGCGCATGCGGCAAAAGATGGTTGGCTTTCTAGAGTAATGTTCGGAGACACGTTTGCTGACAAAAATGCTTGACGTATGTTGTGGGCTACAAGCGTGTGTCGTGAGAGTGCAACTATGTTTTCATCTTTGAGATCTTTTGGTGTTATCAGAGGAAGTCTTGCGAGATCATGATTAACTGGTACCACACACACGCATTGCAGCCTATAGCTTCCAAGCCTCTCAATATCCGGGCGACTTTCTGGTATCTGAGCAAAGCCAATATCAAAATGGCGTGCCGCAACACCATTCACGATATTTGGCGCCGCGAGGACGTCTAATGTTAATTTGATTTTAGGATTTGAGCCCAAAAAAGAACTCACAATGTCTGGAACTACGTCCAAAGCCAAATTAGGCATAACACCAAGTCTTAAAACACCTTTTCGCATCGCCTTAATGTCTTGTGCAGCTTGATACACACCATCCAAGCCTCTGAAGAAGAACTCTACATCGTCTAGTAGGCTACGGGCATCTTCCGTAGGCGACAAATTACCCCCTGCACGACTAAAGAGCTTCATGCCAATTTCATGCTCAAAATCAGAGATGAGACGGCTCACTGCCGGCTGTGAAATGCCAAGTTTTTCAGCTGCAGAAGTTATGCTGCCCGAGAGCATTACTGCATGGAATGCTTCAACACGCCTTTGATTCACGGTCATCCACTCCGGAGTGATCGAGTACCGAATGATCCTAGCAATTGAATGAGGTAACTTCAATTAATTACCCCAAAGGTAAATTTCAGGTTACTATCTGAAAACTAGCCATGTGCTGATTCTAAAAATTAATATCATCACGTTGGTTGCGAGCCCTCCACAACCAATTCCCATTACACACTTTTTAACACACCTAATTTATGTGCTTGTAAACAACTGAAATCAAATATGAAAAGTTGAAACAGTTTTATCATAATCCGCGTGTCGGGGGTTCGAGTCCCTCCTCCGCTACCATTTGTTTCTCTCGAAAACCCTTGTCTATCCCTTAATCACAGCTTCTGTCGGTTGTTGTCGATGAACATGACTCTATGGCCTGAAATGGCCATTTGTCACTCTAAAAGTGACCCAACATGGCACGATGGGCCGGTGATGAAGCTGGCGCCGTCGAGAAAACGCAATTGGATTAAATTTCTGTCAAGCCGATAGCATTTCCAGTCGCACTTTTATGGCCTAATTTGTAAAAGCAAGATTGATTGGGATTAGGTAAAAATCTTGCCAGGGTTCAAAATGCCTGCTGGGTCGAAATTCGCCTTGAT
>Ga0255755_1003607_pt1 | contig 11778 bp, 9 predicted proteins | sample 011ome_18_FD_179955 | JGI IMG/M metagenome (GOLD analysis project Ga0255755, IMG submission 179955) | Coastal salt marsh microbial communities from the Groves Creek Marsh, Skidaway Island, Georgia - 011501BT metaG (version 2) | ecosystem: Environmental > Aquatic > Marine > Intertidal zone > Salt...
CCTCATGTCCAGTGCCATAATCCAATCGGGCTTCATTACCAAAACTGCGAATGGAATTATAAATCATATGCATGGAAAGCTCGAAAAAGTACCTATGGATAAAGTATGGGAGTAGTTCAACAAGTGCTGACTGCATAGATAGTTTAGAATACTCCAAAAATAGGAATTAGAAAAAAGTACTCTTAAGTTGGGAGGAAGAATATCATATAAAAGCTCTGCAGATGAAAATCTGTGTTTCAATCAAAGTGTCAATAAGTTGTGACATTAATAATACCTTGAATAATACTCGTAACATTCAAATGCCAATCTCGAAAAGCGGAACTACCATAACGCAGGTTACTCCTTTCTTCATGCTTCAAGTCATACCCGTCACAGGTCATAGATATAACCGTAAGAACGTGCATAACATTTCTACAGTTAGCCGAAATATACACCTTATCGGAGTTTTTTATACCACATACTGCACTATTTAAATTCTAACATGAGGCGAGTTAGAAATTGAAAAAGAAAATGAAAGAATAAATACTCGTACCCCAAGAATTTTAAGATAATACTTTCGTCCGACAGATTTTTTGTAGACTGCAAGGTCAGCCACTTCTTTTATTCGTTTAACTGGCAGTTGGAACTCCATATTTTCCAGCAGTCAGAACGAGCGCTTTCAAAATTGCGTAACAACACGGAGTTGCTGTAATACTGCAGTGTTACTTTTGTGAAAGATTCTGCATATAATCTTTCCACTCTTTGGTATCAGCACTTTTACTCTAAAGATGGAACAAGAACCGTGTAGTCCAGAGATAAACACTTGGAAATAATTATTTATTTTAATATTCTTATTCTGATCTTAGATTACGACCATAGGAAGAGTACCCTTTAGTTATTATTATATCTCCTTCTTGTTCCCTCTTTCTTGTTGTTCTTCAATCCTGAAGAAGAAGCTGACATCTCCAAGTTCTTGGAACACTTGCTTTTCGTCAATGACACTCTTTCTCTTAATAGACAAAGCAAAAATTGAAAATGTGTCCTTGTGTGTGCCAGCTTGAGGCCCGGGGGGGAAGTCAAGTGAAAAAATAAAAAATAAAAAATAAAAAAATTCTCTTCTTTTCATTTTCATTAATGTTTTACGTTTTAGCAATCGCGTAACTTTCTTGCATAGGATCTGAGTTGCCCCGTAGATACATTAGCTCATGGTTAGTATTTGTTTAACCAGACGCGTGGGAGCACTGGCTCGCTTGCACGGGAGAGAAACCAAATATTTCTCAAGGAACCGCTCTACGAAGACGAAGGTGTGCCCTAAGGTGAAGATCTTCTTCCTTATCTACTGAACTCAATTTAATTTTATCAGAAGGCCATGCCAATCCAAGCGACTACGTTTCACGATTTCTCAGGAAAAACCCTCGGAGGAGGTACGCGTGAAAATCCTACAGAAGGTGCAGAAATATCCTATTCTAAATTTAGAGGGAAAGTTGTCCTTATAAACAATGTAGCAACTATGTGAGGCACAACTGTTAGGGATTTTGTTCAATTGAACGCCCTGGCAGAAAAATATGGAGACGATCTTGTCATACTTGGCTTTCCTTGTAACCAATTTGGACATCAGTGTTATGAAAAAGATTTTGAACTCCTCAACACGTTAAAGTATGTGAGACCTGGTGATGGTTATGCTCCCAAGTTTCAACTAATGACAAAATCAGTTGTGAATGGCGACGAGCAAGAGGCTTTATGGACGTTTTTGAAAGACTCTATTCCCTATCCATGCGATGATCGTGGAGGAACGGGTTCGGATTTTATCTATAAAACCCAACCTAATGATAAACCTATACAATGGTCACCAGTGCGTCGAAATGATGTTTCTTGGAACTTTGAAAAATTTTTAATTGATAAAGAAGGAGTGCCATTTAAAAGATACTCGCCAAAGTTTGAAAATAAGGACATGGTTCCCGATATTGAGACACTTCTCATGAGATAATTTTATCCACAAATCTGTCTTGTAGGAAAAAGGAGAATAGGGCAAGGAGTTTTAAGTGACATTAAACTCCACGACCCACATTGGTTGAGTGAGTGAGTGAGTTTCTGTTGCTTGCATCAAACGAACGAGGTGAAGAAAAATTGCGAAGGGAAATTCATCAAGCAATATTTCTGATAGTTGAAATGATGTAGCGGTTATAACGGAAGGTAATAAAAGTATCTAGTAGAAGAATTAGAAGACATCGGCACTCGAATCCTTGAAAGGATTCCTATTCCTACCTAATTATTTATTTTTATCACTTCCCTTGAGCTTCTGAAAATTGTGGGGGTTTGGTTGAAAAGGTCAAAAAAAAAGTATTTAAAAAAAAAGCTCTTCTTTCTGTCATTCTTTCTTTCTTTGCCACTTTGCGGTGTTGCGTTAGTGCGACTTCATCTTTTCGTTAGAATCGCAACTCCGCAAAAAATATCCCTGATACAAACTATAACGGAAAGAAATACTTCCAAACAAAGCCAATTCATTCTATTTTTCTGCAAATTGGCAGATATCCGCGTGCATCGCCCAGACTACTCGCGTCTTCGTTAACACTCAAAGAAGTCGAATAAATAGCTTGACTTGAACTCACGAACTCTTCAACGTGTGAAGTAACATTCTAGGATGGAAATACCAAGAAACATAGGTATGAAAATTCATACATCTTTCATGAGCTCTCTTATATTTGTGTGTTCTGTAGGTGGATTCCGTATCAGCAAGCTCATTTATAGACTGAGAGGTATCCTCGTGTTTTCCTGTTTGCGGTAAAGTAAATTTTTCTTTTAAACAAGAGTATGACGAAGCTTTCGATGAGTTAGCGCGATCATACATACTACAACGGGTAAAGATAATGTATTCTTCTACTTATCTAGAGATAACTTTGAGTCTGCAGGCAATGGCAAAAAAAATATCTGCCGTTTTCAAGGACATCGATTCAAATATATTGATTCCAAGCTCAGGTTTATCAGTCACCAACAAAAACACCCCTTTCCATTTCACCTCTTTTAACTAAGAAGATGGCACAAGTATACGACCATCTACGCAGGACGTTCTTCACAAGTTATATCGTATTCAGGAAAATTCTTACAGAGTAAGTGGATACATACATTTCATGGAAATTTCATGTATCTTTCCAAATTAGGAGCCTAGTGGAAAGAGTAGAAATGGGCAACAAAGTGAACTGGAGCTAGACGTTACTGAGGTGTGATTACAATTTTCTCCATCAAATTTAGATTAATTCAAATACAAGGCTTCTTTCGATGTGCTGAACTCCGTTGGGATAAATGCTCAAGATGAAGAAGCTCGATCTTTGATGCTTAAAGATGTCATCAATCGAAAAGGTCTTGTTCATATCTAAAATGTTACCGTCCCTTTTTAAATCACAAATTTTCAGCAGTGGGGATCGATAATATTGGGCGAAATAAGGTATATTAATCGTCGTAATGTCGTAATTATTCTTATTTCAGCTGCGCAGGGCCTTCAAAATGCCGCAGCAAAGCGAATAGCAGCACATGTGCATTTTAATTCAAAGCAAGAGGTAAATATTTTCGTTGCGTATGAAATAGTTTCACGGCTGCTCAAAATAAGGTGTTTGATACGTTTGCTAAAGCTTCAGAAATATTTCTGAGCAATATAGTTACAAATATCATAAGAGTCTCGAGAAGAAAAAATGACTCGAATCTACACGGATTTTCTCTTAAATATGTGACGGCAAAGCCACGAGAGGAGGTAATTTGTATCTTCATCTCCCCTACTTTCTTTTAATATTTCTTTCACTAATACCACGAAGGTCCGTGCTATAAATATTCGAAATAGTTTGGAACTGAGTAAGCGTAAGGATAGAGAAAGGAATGTAAGTGTTTTGTGAATAAATATTATGAGGAAGTAATGGGAAGAAATGATTTCAATATTTCAGGAACTTCTGAAAATGAATGAAAATACTGGAAAGGGCAAGCAAGAAAATCAAAGTGCAAAACTCCAACTTCGCGCTGCTCAAGCAAAAGAAGAAGAGGAAGAAAGAATTCAGACTGTTGCCGCGAACCAGGCAGCTCGAACTGCTCTAGGTAAAGTCATGCTCTTTCTCATAATATGAATATATTAATAAATCTAGGTCATGACGGAAAATATTTGAAATGGTCGCATCAGAACGTTTCAAAAGCTAAATCTGCAGTGAATCTCCGGCTTAACTCAACAGAAAAAATTGATCATAAGCTCCTGCGCAGTAAGCACATCCATCATTCTTCTTGTTAAAAACCATCTGAAATTTCAGTGCAAGATAAACCTTTTCTTACTATAAGGAATATAACTTCAAAGGTCAGATCTCTTTCTTTTGCATCTCTCAAGAACTGACTCAACGACACTCAATTCAAAATTGGTTGATATTTTTAGGATTTACAGTCAACTCTGCGACGTCACAAAATACCGAAAAAAAGTTTTGCAAGTCTATACCGGGACCCATGCCCATAATTTGCGACAGAGTTACAACACTTCATCATCATTTACTTACTAGAAAACGTTTCCCACAAACCTAAAGAATAAAAATGTTAAGATAGAATTGAACTTCGTTTTTACGAAAAATACCAGTGCACCGCTCAAACCTAAATTTTCAGTGGTGACAACCCAAAGTGGAAAGGAACTCCTTAGATTGTGAAATCTACTACCCCTACTTAAATACGCTTCCAATAAGAATCCTCTATCTAGAAGCGGTAAAAGTCGAGGAATGATCCCTCCTGTGATATAAATTCCCCCCTCTGCCAAAGATTTCAATCCAAGATTTGCAGCCTCTGCACCCTGGCAGCAAAGTGTTTCAAAGAAAGCGTGGGTAGCTGCAAGAACTCCTTACCAATATCGATAAAAATATATCCACAGCTTCCAATGAGAGAGGACAAGAACCCGCAAGGGCATTTTTTGTTATCTGACGATAAGATAATTCAATTAACAATCAAGTTCATCAAGATTTTGTACCTGTTCTGGAGTAATACCATCAACATTTTCAACCTTTTGCGAATAACAAAGGAAATTGTAAATATTCACTAGGCCATAGCCGCAGCAAACTTGCTCAATTTCACAACTTCCATGCAGATTTTCCATGTACGCGAGCAGCTGTACTTCGGATATTAGTCATATAATATAAATATAATTTATGAGTAATTTGTGTACGTGTCTTCACTTTTATTAAAGCGTCGAATCAAGGGCAAATAAGGAATCGAAAAATAAATTTACGTACTGCGCGTTGAGTATCACCTCGTGGGGCAAAATCTGCATGCGATCCCTGCATTTCAGGTAAATTCATTATTAAGGACAAAAAATGTTTTTACTTCTGTTGGATAAATAGTGTAAGTATTGTTATCATTTCCTGAAAATAGGAGGGCTTCCTGGAAAAAATTGTGAGAAAAAGAAAATGTTGACTTTTTGTTGTTTTTACTCCTAAACCAGTACCAGGACCAAGTATTGCAATAGGCCCATTCATCCTTAATAAAGTAAGAAATGAGAAGTATTTAAGAAAGAACTAGTGAGCATCCAACCTTACTGGTGTTTGATTCAACGTGAAAAGATCTTTTTGATCTAATTCTAAAACACCATATCCGTTTGCAACGAAGTCATTTATTATCGAAATTTTATCGACAAATACATATTTCAATAAAGTATCAGCACAAACGTCCCAACCGAGATTGGTCATCTTCAAAAAAAAATGAGTTTAGTATTAGCTATTCTCTGCCCTAAACCCTATACCTTGCAACGATTCTCAGATACTGGACCAGCTACTGCAAAACAAGCAGCATCAAAAAAAGTAATTTCCGAATCCTTTTTTGAAATCGAGAGTTAAAAATTTTCATGCACTTGGGGTGGCTCCCAAACCTTAACGAATTGCTCGAAAACATCTGTGAATTGGGGATAGTCTCTTGTCTGATATATCTAGGATAAGAAATTAGCACATTTTATATTTATTAATATATGCGAACCTTTTCAAAATCTAGCGCATCACCGCATTCAAAATCAATGCTCCAGGCCTGTACGAGATTGGACATGAGTGAAATCAAAAAATTCTGCGAAGTACAGACTTGAAATCTAGCGTTCGTTCCACCAATATCAGCAACAACAATTTTATGTTGGACCATAGTTCCCTGTAGAGGATATTTAGCACAAAAGGAACGAAAATGTTCAATAAAAGCACGTCAGTACTTGCTGTTGTAATTGATATAGATTTTGAGCGCTTAAGTTTGGTATGTTTCTTCTTGGTGCGATTTTGAACGGTTGGCTTTCTATAGTCGCAGAACTTTTGACTTTTCATAGGTTTACGCCAATAATATCTTAGATACTAAAGACAAGGGTACGCGATCCACATGCACCATGCAACACGGCTACAGGTTAGAAGCAACTGAAGTTAGCAAAAATATTGAGGTGGAAGACAATAATTTTCCGGTAGTAGTGACAATAAATGTCTCTTATAAAGCATGGCATAACCTTCCTTTCCTTGGGTTGTGAATTTTTTTGGTCGAAAAAAAAGCCGCCTTATTTTTTTCCGGTTTACTTGCATGATCTCATCATATGATATGATATATGATATGATATGAGAAAAGACAAAATTTGGGGATTTTTAGGGTCCTTTTTTTCTCCCCCCCACACCCGTTTCCTTACTGTGATTCTTTGAGACGAGGTCAACCACTCCCAAATTTTTAGCAGAAGACCGCATTATAATCCGAAGCGCTTGCCTGTGACGCGATGAACTCTCTCGATGAAGTCAAAGAAGGAAAGGACTATTCTTTTCCCCTCGAGGTCATTCTTTTTAATTCACGTGATTTCACTCAACTTTGATTGGATAGGAAAATAAAATTTTGAAATATTGGGAAAGTATAGACGCCTTTCAGAAGCAGCTACAGCTTAGCAAAGGGCGCCCCGAGTAAGAAAGTGCTTATGATTATCGACTGAATGTTAATAGAAAATACAAACAGGTTTATATTTTACGACGGACCGCCTTTTGCCACTGGTTTACCGCACTACGGACATCTTTTAGCCGGTACAATTAAGGTAGTATGAAGAAATTTTTAATTTTGATCCTGAATTGTGCACTCTTATTAGGATGTTATCACAAGATTTGCATCTTCTACTGGCTACCATGTCCCGCGTCGCTTTGGTTGGGATTGCCATGGCCTTCCCGTAGAACATGAGATAGACAAAAAGTTGGGTAAGTTTGTGAAAATAAGTGGAATTCTTTTTTCTAAAATAAAATTTTTAATAGGCATAACATGCAAAGAAGACGTTCTAAAATTTGGAATTGATCGTTACAATGAAGAGTGTCGTAGTATAGTTATGAGGTACTCTTCAGAGTGGAAGGAAACTGTGCTTCGTTCAGGTCGTTGGATTGATTTCGAGAAAGACTACAAGACACTAGATCCTGAATTTATGGTATTTTTCTTTTCTACACTGGTATTTCTAAATTAACTTCCGAACAGGAGAGTGTATGGTGGGTATTTAAAACATTATATTCGAAGGGACTGGTGAGTAACATTCATCTTACAACGAAGCAAGCCGCTAAAAATGATTCCCAGGTTTATAAGGGCTTCAAAGTGATGCCGTATTCGACAGCCTGCAACACACCTCTATCTAATTTTGAGGCAGGCTTGGATTACAGAGAAGTTTCTGATCCGGCATTCACGGTAATAATACCGTTCTCATATATATTGTATTTGAACTTATAACCTTTGTAGGTTTCTTTTCCGATATCAAATTGTGAGTTTGGATCATCTTTAGTTGCGTGGACAACTACCCCGTGGACGTTACCAGCAAACCTTGCTCTTTGTGTGAATCCAGATTTGCCCTATGTTTACTTACAGAGTCCTGTGGGGACAGTGTATGTTTTAGCAGAAGCTCGTATCTCCATGATTCCAGGAGCAATTTCAAAAGCGAAGGGAAGTAAAATAGCGAAATTATCAGAGAACTGGAAAATTCTAAAAACTGTTAGCGGTAAAGAGTTAGAAAATTTGAAGTATGAACCGATATTTTCTTACTTTGAGAAAGAAATGAAGAACGCCTTTAGAGTTTGCATAGATAATTATGTGACCGATTGTTCAGGAACTGGTGTAGTTCACCAAGCTCCAGCTTATGGGGAAGATGATTTTCGAGTATGTTTATCCAATGATATCATAACAAAAGGAGGGGAACTCCCTGATCCAGTGGATGTAAATGGTTGCTTTACTTCACCTGTAGCATCTTCGATTATTGGTAAGCACGTGAAGGATGCAGACAAGGAAATATTAAATTTAATTAGAAGGGAAAAAAGGTTAATAGATAGTTCATCGATCAAGCATTCCTACCCGTATTGTTGGCGTTCTCGAACGCCTTTGATCTACAAAGCAGTCGCTTCATACTTCGTCAAAGTAGAAGATTTGAAAGATCGACTTTTAATCAATAATTCAAAAACACGATGGGTACCATCATACGTCCAAGAAAAGCGTTTTCATAACTGGCTAGAAAATGCCCATGATTGGGCCATATCAAGGAATAGGTATTGGGGCACCCCGATACCGGTTTGGTCATCTCCTGATGGTGAAGAGGTGGTCGTAATTGGATCAATGGCTGAACTCGAAGAGCTTACCGAGCAGAGTATTCATGATATTCACAGACATTTCATCGATCATCTGGAAATTCCTTCGAAGCGTGGAAGTAGCTACCCTCCATTACGTAGGGTCGAAGAAGTTTTTGATTGTTGGTTTGAAAGTGGAAGTATGCCATATGCTCAACAACATTACCCCTTTGAGAACAAGGGGGAGTTCGATCAAAAGTTTCCGGCTAATTTTATTGCAGAAGGTCTCGATCAGACTCGTGGTTGGTTTTATACTTTAATGGTTCTGTCAACTGCCTTATTTGATAAACCAGCATTTGAAAATCTCGTTTGTAATGGGCTAGTATTGGCTTCTGATGGTAAAAAGATGTCCAAATCTCTGAAAAATTATCCTGATCCAAACGAAATTTTCAATAAATATGGTGCGGATGCATTGAGGTTGTATCTTATTAATAGTCCTGTTGTGAGAGCAGAGCCTTTAAGATTTCAAGAGTCTGGAGTGTTTTCTGTATTGAAAGATGTATTTTTGCCCTGGTATAATGCATATCGTTTCTTGGTACAAAACATTCGAAGAATAGAAGATGAGAAAAAAGAATTATTTGATCCGAGTGTGAAAGTCAATAGTTCAAATATTCTTGACCAATGGATTATTTCAGCCTCAAATGGACTAGTCTCATTTGTTCAGTTGGAGATGCAGGCATATCGTCTATATACCGTTGTTCCCCGACTAATTCATTACATAAATCAACTCACAAATGTTTATGTGCGATTGAATCGTGATCGTCTCAAAGGTAAACTAGGATATGAAGAGTCTGTCGTTTCTCTGGCGACATTATTCGATGTCTTGTTAACATTATGCAAAGTTATGGCACCTTTCACTCCATTCTTTGTCGAAAATATGTATCAGAATTTGTGCAAATGCCTGCCAAATCCAGAAGAGAGCGTGCATTTTTGCCCGTTCCCAGATGTAGATAAAGCCAGAGAACTACCGCGAATTGAAAATTCTGTCGCGAATATGCAGTCAGTAATTGAAAGTGGGAGAGTAATACGGGAAAGATCAAATAGACCTGTCAAGTACCCTATCTCGAAAATGATTGTCGTCCACACAGATGAAGAGTTCCTTCAAGATTTAAATGGTCCTCTCAAAAAATATGTTATAGATGAGCTCAATATTCGTTGTCTTGAGACATGTACGGATCCTTTGAAATATGCGGTGTTGAAAGCTGAGCCGATTTTTTCATTGCTCGGTAAACGTATTGGAAAATCCATGGGTGCTATTTCAAGCCATATTAAATCAATGGACTCAGAACAAGTTTCACAATTCCAAAAAGAAGGGCGACTTCAAATATTGGATCACGAAATTGTACTCAGTGAAGTTTCACTACGGTACGAATTCAGACATACTGAGGAGCTGGGTATGAATGTTGATACTGCAACAGGTGACAATGGAGTGATGGTTATCATGGAATTGCAAGTTGATGACTCTTTATTATATGCTGGCCTTGCGAGGGAAATATTAAGTAAAATACAAAAATTGCGGAAATCTGGAGGTCTGCAGTCCTGTGATGAAGTTTCAGTATACTATGAAGTCTTCAAAAGTGCAGATGATGAGAAAGCTTCCAAATTTTTTGATATTTTTGTTAGAGAAAGAGAATACTTTGAAAAGAGTCTTAGTTGCATACCAGAAGCTTCTTCTAAATCAAACACTTCAGTAGTAATAATTTCGGAAGCCGTGGAGTTGAGCTCTGGAGAAATTGTAAATTTTATGCTCACAAAGCCTTCTTTAACTCTCAATAAGGGAGCTTTGCTGGATATTTGCGAAGGGAATGTTGAAATTCTTGAGGGGCTACTTGCTGTGCTCAAGTCTATGAAGTTCTCAACAGTTAAAAGGCGTATGGAAGATGGAAAAACACTGTGCATAGATTTGGACGGAATCAAATTCAGACTGCTAAATGGATATCACTTCTCTATATAAAAGTATCAAAACTCTTCAAATATTTGAGAATTTGAGGCAAAAGGCTATGATACATACTTTTCATTTGAAGAATTATAGTATTTTTTTTACTTTATATCTAAAGAAAATATAGTTTAAAATGTATACAACTGCTCAGAACAAATTTATATCACCTTCTCAATTTTATCTGCAACAACTGCAGGATTTGCTTTCGTAAGTTCTGCCCTACTATGGGCTTTATAGTCAAACGTGCAGTTATGCTTATCAGAGTGACGGTGTAGAGAGCAGAAAACATATTCACAACGACACTTAAAACCAGCCACACCAGTTCGCTTGTTACACGAGAAGCAGCGGTTAGGATCTTTCTGGATAGGTTTCTCAACTTTAACTTTATTAAGCGAATCTATTCCTAATTATTATCACATAAAAGACATTGTGCATCGTACATTGTACATAGGTTGAATTCTTACCTTCCTTTTTAGATTTTTCTTCAATTGGTTTATTCTCGTTGCATGCCGTTCCAGTTTCAGTTTTATAACATACAGAGCAAAAGCCATTTAAGGAGGAGCTCCTAATATTAAAGATGAAAAAGATCGTCTGGTGCACAAAGGAAATCGTTACCCAAAGAAACCACAGTTAGCTTTGCAATATTCAGAACTCATTTTTTTATTCCTTCTTTTTCACAACTTCTGAAACAACTTCTAAAACAGTGTTCGTAGAAAGATCGTAAATGAAGGCGAACGAAAAATATTGATACCTTATGCTTATGCAGTCAAAGGCATCCAAGTCTCACGGCTTAATTTACTCTGAGCTTTGAGTCACCTATCTACTGTACTGCAGTACCGCTCTTGTCTGCTCGCTGGATGTTGAAGTTCTTTTGAGTGGAGCTAAGGAAGTATAAAAACGTATGACAACTAAGAAGGTGTTGGATTTATTCGGAATCTGCGAATCTCGTCAGTTACATTATACGCAGTAAAACTCACTTTTCTCAGTTTCGCACTATAAAAAGAATGGAACGAAAAAAATAAAATTTTACGCAATGTATATTTTTCAACGTTTGAACTATATATTTCCCATGGTGGTGAGGACAAGAAGGGATGCATCACAGGGTATAAAAACAAAGAACAACCACGAACCCACATTGTGTGCAGATTTACTTCTTTTTTTATTTACTTTTTGCTGTACAACGGTTTAATCGTTAATTTTATGGGCTAAGAATGAGTGTATCAGATAACTTTCCCTTAAGCTCTCTTTACTTTTTTACCA
>Ga0255755_1003622_pt1 | contig 11740 bp, 8 predicted proteins | sample 011ome_18_FD_179955 | JGI IMG/M metagenome (GOLD analysis project Ga0255755, IMG submission 179955) | Coastal salt marsh microbial communities from the Groves Creek Marsh, Skidaway Island, Georgia - 011501BT metaG (version 2) | ecosystem: Environmental > Aquatic > Marine > Intertidal zone > Salt...
CAAAAATAGATGGAGATTTACCATCAGTTAAATAAATTCCAATTTAAACCAAATCTAAAGCTAGTATCCCGATACGGGTTAGTTGGTGTTGAGAAATACTTATTACCAGTTAAACTAGAGTTAATATGCTCAAAAATGAAGAATAATCTAGTTTGTCTAATTTTTGCATTAAGAAAAAAATCAATAATTGGGTACCCTCCTATTTTGATTTCATTTTGTACATGAAAAGTTGAAATAATGGGATTGTACTCACTTGAGTAAAATTTTGAAAAGTATTTTGCAGTAAAACCTGTTTGAATATCTAATACATTTCTGAAAATTTTTTCTTCAAGATAAATCGATGATCTGGCTATAAAACCTGGTAAATTCAATATCTCTTTGTCTTGATTTACCTTCTGAACTAGTAAAGTATTATCTAAATTAAATTTTCCAAAACTAAAATCCTTATTGACTTTGATTTTCGATATTTTAATTTCATTTAGTGATACTTTTAAATGAGGAACAAAGTCATAATCAATATCTTTTCTTGTATCTACATAAAAATAATTTGATATTGATGATAGTGTCAACTCAAAAAGATCAAGAAATCTATTTGAAAAATTGATTTTAAGGGAATTGTTATTAATCAACTTATTTTGATTATTCCAACCAACTAAATCATAAGAACTCTTGTAATAGTCATAAATGATACCTGGGTGTGTTTCAACAGAAAATAACTGAACAAACAAATTATTGATATTTTTAAATTTTAAAGAGAATAAATATTTATTTCCTACTCGATCACCATTCAATTTTTTATCAATAGTTGCGGAAAGACTTAATGATTTAGTATTATGAGATAATTCGGCAAATATCAAATTTGAATTGTTTTTAATTTTTGAATCTGTAGAATTAATTTCAAAAAATTCATAATTAAATCTTTTCAAACCAAACTTTACATTATCGAACAGTAAAGATTTGGAATTAAGAAAAAATCTCGCACTTGAAGTTCTAAATTTAAAACTATCGTTTATGGAATTAGAGCTTGTGCTTGGACCATAATAATCAGGATTTATAATAGCTTGACTGTATGAATTATTAACAGTGGAGTAGTGAAAATCAAAACCTAAATTAAATTTATTCCTCCCTCCAAAATTAAAGTGATTTTCAGAATAAAATTCTCTCATAAAAAATAGATTTTTTGCATCATCAAATTTTACATTTAATTTTGATTTCTCATTGTATAATGGGTCTCCAGATTCAAAATTTTCTAAAGCAGTTTCAGTCAGACCTCCATTTTCTTTTTTTTCTAATTGTTGCGACAAGTAAAATGTTTTTGAACTAAATTTTTCAGAATTATAATTATATGTAAATCTAAAATGTTTTGATCCCGATAATGAGTTTTGATATTTCCCCAAAGAACGTAATGCTTTGAATTCCAATGAAAAATTTAATTTTCTATTAATATTTGTTGTAAATAGAGCATTTGTAAGTTGACCCTGAGAAAAAACTGTTTTAAATAAAAGTTCTGTAACTGGGTAAGCAACTTCATAAAATTGAACCTCACTTTTATTTGTTAACAAAATATTATTGGCATTGTAACCAAAGGATAGTAAATTATTCTTTGAAGGATTGTATGTCAATTGATTATAAATTTGTCCAACATTATTGAGTTTTACTAACTCAAAATCATCTTTTCTTATATAATTAAACTTGTAAAATTTTTTTATTGTCAGTGAAGTATCTATATATGAAGTGTCATTTTCTATCGTAAACCTTTTTAACTTATTTATATCAAACTTAAATTTATCTATAGATAAGGAATCACCAATATCAGAAATTGTTTTATTTAAAAAACCACCTCCAGTCTGTGAATACACAAATGAAAAAGAGAGAAATGCTAGTAGAATAAGAATTTTTCTCAAAACTTTAGATTTAAACAATTAATATATTTAATAGCAAATTTAAGCAATGATGCATGATTAAAAGTTATAATAAAAAAAAATTGATATGTGGAATTGATGAAGCTGGAAGAGGTGCATTAGCTGGACCAGTAACTATTTCAGCAGTTATTTTACCAAAATCATATCATAATGAAAAGATTAAAGACTCAAAAAGACTAACTAAAAAAAAGAGATTAGAATTGTTTAATGATATAGTAAATGTTGCTATTGATTTCTCGATTGTAAATATTGATGTACAAACAATTGATAAAATAAATATATTAGAATCAACTTTTTTAGGAATGAATCAATGTATTAATGAATTAAAAATCATTCCTGATATTTATTTAATTGATGGAAATAAATTCAAATCTGAGAAAGAAATAAATTATAAATGTGTTGTAGGAGGCGATAATATTTATCAATCCATTGCAGCCGCATCAATCCTAGCGAAAGTAAGCAGAGATATGAAGATGAAAAATCTAAACTATTTTTATCCAAAATTCAGTTTTAATGAACATAAGGGCTATGGAACAAAAAAGCATATTCAAGCAATAAATAAATATGGATTATCACCTATTCATAGATTATCTTTTAAATTAAAAGAAAAACAGTTGTCTCTTAAAATATGAGTTTATAATTTTACTTTGAATGAAAAGAATCATTTTACTTTTTTTATTGTGTTTTTCATGTCAAAATAACAAAGAGGATTTTAATTTAAATGTAATACCAGATAATCCGCTATACTTTATTTCTATTGATTCTTACGATGACCTAAATTATAATGAAATAAGTTTTATAGATAAAATATTAGATATCGATATTGCTAATGATAGTTTACTTGGTTCGTCAAGTGAAATAAGCTACAGTTTCCATAAAATTGGTAAAGACAACTATGGAAAATTATTTTCATTCAATAATTCCAAAAAGATTTTTTCAAACAAATCAAAAGACTCATCATTATATGAAAACAAAAAAATCTACAATTTAAAACTCGATGAGTTGGAATATTATTATTTAAATAAAAACAATAAACATATTTTTTCTGATAATATTATTTTGTTAGAAAATTATATTAGAAATGCTAGTTTTAAAAGTAATTCTGAATCAAAAAACTTTTACAGACTTTTAGAATCTAAATCTGAAAATCTTTCTCTGCTTGTATCTCAAAACTTTAAAAATCTAGATTTTAATGGTATTTCTATTAATATCGGACAAATTTCGGATTGGGTGAATTTTGAATTTGATATTTCAAACAATGAAATTGCAATAATTGGAACATCAATTTTTGATAGTAAATCAAATAGAATTATTAATCTTTTAAGAAACAATAAACCAAAAAAATCTAATATTATTGAAATAATTCCTCAGAGAATTGAATCCATAAAATCAATAAGTTTTGATTATAATAATTTTCAAAATAATCTTAATAACAATTTTAATAATACTCAATACAACTTAGAACTTGATTCTTTTTACACCAATATTAATGAACTAGTATATTATAATGATAGTGGAGAATCAGTTCTAATAATAGACAAAATCGATGAAGAAATTCTGTTTGATCTGAAATCAAAGGAAGAGAAGGTCTACAGAAATTTTGAAATATTTAAGTTAGATGAACAAATCAGCGATTTAAGTAATCTTAAAGAATTTGATTTTATAAAGGATCTTAAATATTATTCAGTTATTGAATCCAAGCTTATTTTTTCAAGTGATACAGAGCCAATTGAAGAAATAATCTTTGAATATAAAAGTGGAAATAGCCTTATATATAATGAAAAATTTATTGAATTTAATAAAAGCATACCAGCTAAAAATTCTTCATATGAACTTTTTAAAATTAATAACCCAAATGAAAAAATGCCCTTTTGGTTTAAGACAATCAATGTTAGAGATTCCATCAATTATGTAACATTTTTTTCAAAAACGTTAAGTAAAGAGTCAGAAAAAAAAATAGAATTAATTTTTAATAAATCGTTTGATAGTAAAATATTATCTGTACCTCATCTTGTTAATAATTACAGAACAGGGAACAATAATATCATTTTTCAAGATGAAAATCTAGATATTAACTTATTAGATTCTGATGGAAATTTGCTTTGGAAAAAAAAATTAGACAATAGTATTATAAGTGAAATATTTCAAGTTGATACATATAAAAATAAAAGATTACAATTCTTATTTGCTACAACTAATGAAATTATTCTTATGGATATTAAAGGAAATATTGTTTATTCTATAAAATTTAGAGAAAATAATAACGTAAAGTTTTTATCAAAATTTGATTATGATAATAATAAAAACTATAGGTATTTGATTGTTACTGAAAATGAAACTAGAATGATAGATTCCAAATTTAAAACCGTTAAAGGATTTAAAGCAAAACATGATAAGAATATTAGTGAACCCTATAAACATATTAGAGTTTCAAATAGAGATTATATTGTAGGTAAAAATTCAAATGGTAATGTGTCTATTTTAAATAGAAGAGGTTCGGATAGAATTAGATTGCCTAAAGATTTAACTTTCAGCAGTCATTTATATGAATATGAAAATGGAATGGTTGGACTACTTTCATCTAATGAACTCATTAAAATTGATCTTTCAGGAAAAATTTCAAGAGACTACAGTTCAAATAAAGAAAATCAAATCAATGCCAATAATAAAACTATTGTATCATCTAATGACAATAAAATAACAATTAATGGTCTTTCATATGACTTACCTTTTGCTACTTACCATAACTTATCAATTTTCAAAACAGAGAACAAGTCCTACTACTCTATTATAGATCAAGAAAATAATAAAGTTTACTTGTATGATGATTCTGGTTTAATTGATGGATTTCCATTATTCACTAGTTCAAATATTGATATTAACGAATATGGCAACAAAAGATTTATAACATTTCTAGGAGATAGTTCAGAATTAGTTCTTTACTCAATCAACTAAAATTGAATTAAATATCTCCAAAAAGTTTTTTGTAAATATTTTCGAAACACTTTCTAATGAGATTGATTCTTGAATCTCATTTTTTATAGATGTAACATTTCTATTATCCAAGCCACATGGTACAATTCCATTAAAAAATTCAAGATCACAATTAACATTTAATGCTAAGCCATGCATTGTTACCCATCGACTAACTTTTACACCCATAGCACATATTTTTCTCTCAGATGTTTTACCTACATCTAACCAAACACCTGTTTTATTAGGGTTATTTGATGAATGTATATTTAAATCTTTCAAAGTATTTATTACAGCTAATTCTAAAAATCTTAAATATTTATGTATGTCAGTAAAAAAATTTTCTAAGTCTATAATAGGATAAATCACCAGCTGGCCTGGTCCATGATAAGTTATATCACCACCTCTAGAAGTTTCATGAAATTGAATATTTTTTGCTTTTAGTTCGCTTTTAGAGTATAATAAATTTTCACTGTTTCCACTTTTCCCTAATGTATATACATGATCATGTTCAACAATTAATAAATAGTTTGGAGTGAGTTTATTTAAATTATTTTTTCTATTAAAAAGTTTAATATCAATAATTTCTTTTTGAAGTTTTTTTTGTAAATCAACACACTTCGAATAATCGATATTACCTAAACTTAAAATCTTTACTTGATTGTTTTTTTTATACTCCATTAATTCTAAGTAAAATTAAAAAATTGATAAGTATTGTAAATGTTATATCGCTATATTTGAAAAACAAATGGCAAATCTTTCAGAACAAGAGATAATTAGAAGAGAGAAACTTGAGAAGATTAGAGAATTAGGTATTAATCCGTATCCAGCCGATTTATATCCAGTAACTCATTTATCAGAGCAAATAAAATCCAATTTTATTGAAAATGAAAAGGTTGTAATTGCTGGAAGGTTAATGTCTAGAAGAATTCAAGGTAAAGCAAGCTTTGCTGAATTATTAGATAGTAAAGGAAAAATACAAGTATATTTTAACAGAGATGAAATTTGTCCAGGAGAAGACAAAATAAAATATAATGAGCTTTACAAGAAGCTCTTAGATATTGGAGACTTAATAGGTATTGAAGGTGAATTATTTACAACCCAAGTTGGAGAAAAAACAGTTTTGGTAAAAGATTTTAAACTGCTTTCAAAATCAATTAGACCCTTGCCGCTACCAAAGACTGATTCTGAGGGTAACATATATGATGAGTTCAACGATCCTGAACAGAGATACAGAATGAGGTATGTTGATCTGATAGTAAATCAACATGTTAAGGAAACATTTATCAAGAGGAGTAAGATTGTTTCATCAATAAGAGAATTTTTGCTTGACTTGAATTATTTAGAGGTTGAAACCCCTATATTACAACCTATACCTGGTGGTGCAGCTGCAAAACCATTTATAACTCATCATAATGCACTGAATATTCCTCTTTATTTGCGAATTGCAAATGAACTTTATTTAAAGAGGTTAATTGTTGGGGGATTTGATGGAGTTTTTGAATTTGCAAAGGATTTTCGTAATGAAGGAATGGATAGAACACATAACCCTGAGTTTACTAATCTTGAATTTTATGTAGCGTACAAAGATTACAATTGGATGATGAACACTACAGAAAAATTACTTGAAAAAGTTGCTGTAGATCTATATGGTGATAGTAAGGTAAATTATGGTGATAATACAATTGAGTTTAAAGGTCCTTACAAGAAAATTAGCATATTAGATTCAATTAAAGAAAATACAGGATTTAACTTAAGTAATTCCAGCGAGGAGGAAACATTTAAAATTGCTAAAGAACTGGGAGTTGAAGTTGATGAAACAATGGGTAAGGGTAAACTTATTGATGAAATTTTTGGTGATAAATGTGAATCAAAGTATATACAACCAACCTTCATTATTGATTATCCTAAAGAAATGAGCCCATTAACAAAGGAACATAGAACTAATCCTGAGTTGACTGAAAGGTTTGAACTATTAATTAATGGAAGTGAAATAGCAAATTCCTATTCTGAGTTAAATGACCCAATAGATCAACTTAATAGATTCGAGGATCAACTGAAACTTTCAGAAAAAGGTGATGAAGAAGCAATGTTCATAGATCATGATTTTGTAAAATCTCTCGAATATGGTATGCCCCCAACCTCAGGAATTGGAATTGGAATTGATAGGCTAGTTATGTTATTAACAAATAATAGATCAATTCAAGAAGTTTTATTTTTCCCGCAAATGAAACCGTTAAAAAAACAACCAGAATTGAGTGAAGATGCAAAATCAGTTTTTGAAATATTAAAAGAATTTGAAAGAATTGATTTATCAATTTTAAAAGAAAAATCCCAGCTCAGTAATAAAAAATGGGATAAATCAATAAAAGAACTTACCTCTAAATCAATTGCTAAGGTCGTAAAAGATTCAAATGGAAAGCTAGAAGTTTTTCTTAATTAAGATATTTATTTGACAGTTTTCCTTACATTTAAAATCTACAATTAATTTTTATAATTATGAGAAATTATTCAATATTTAAAACTAGCATCACACTGATGGCTTTGTTAGTGAGTTTTTTTGCTTTTTCACAAAAAAAAGATGACTCAAAAAATGATACTAAAAAAGAGAAGACCTATAGTGATATAATTACAGATAAAGCTGTTACTGATAATGGTTTATTCGATGTTCACAAAATTGATGATAAGTATTATTATGAAATAAACGACAGTCTATTCGGAAGAGACATGCTAATGGTGACAAGAATTGTTAAAATGGCTACTGAACTTCCACTCAACCGTCATAAGATGAGTGAACAAGTTTTAAAATGGGAAAAGTTTGATAACAATATCCTACTTAAGCAAGCATCTTATTCAAAGTTTGCTAATGATTCATTACCGATTAGTATAGCCGTATCAAACTCAAACTTTGAACCTATTATTGCTAGCTTTAAGATTTCTGTAAAAAACAAGGATAAAAACTCATATGTAATTGATGTAACTAGCCTTTACAAAAACGATGTAAAAATGTTTGGCTTTCCTCAGTCAACAAGAAAAACATACAAGATTTCTAGTTTAGACTCTAAGCTTTCATTTATTGAATCTATTAGAAGTTTTCCGTTGAACATTGAAACTAAACATATAAAAACTTATAAATCTTCAGATTCTAGAAATGGCCAAATTTCTATGGTTTTAAATAATTCAATGGTCCTTTTACCTAAAGAACCTATGAGAAGAAGATATTTTGATGAAAGAGTAGGATGGTTTACAAGTTCACAAACTGACTATGGAATTGATAATCAAGAAGCTGAAACCGTAAGGTATCTGGATAGGTGGAGATTGGAGGTAAAAGATGAAGATATTGAAAAATTTAAAAGTGGTGAATTAGTTGAACCAAAAAAACCTATTGTATATTACCTTGATCCTGCTACACCTAAAAAATGGAGAAAGTATTTAAAAGATGGTATTGAGGACTGGAATGTTGCCTTTGAAGCTGCTGGTTTTAAAAATGCTGTAATTGTAAAATATCCACCTACAAAAGAAGAGGATCCTGACTGGAGTCCTGAGGATGTTAGGTACTCAACTGTAAGATATCTAGCATCTCCATCACTTAATGCTAATGGACCACATGTTAGTGATCCTAGATCTGGAGAAATTATAGAATCAGATATCAATTGGTATCATAATGTAATGAAGCTTTTAAGAAATTGGTATTTTGTTCAAACTGCAGCTGTAAATCCAGATGCTAGAGGAGTTGAATTTAAAAATGAAGTTATGGGAGAACTTATAAGATTTGTTTCGTCTCATGAGTTTGGTCATACTATTGGACTGCCTCATAACATGGGAAGCAGTAGTGCATATCCAGTGGATTCTCTGAGATCTGCAACTTTTACAAAAAAATATGGAACTGCCCCTTCAATAATGGATTATGCAAGATTTAATTATGTTGCTCAGCCTGGTGACGAAGGTGTGGCATTAATGCCTTCCGACTGGGATACTCCTAATATTGGTGTGTATGATATATATGCTGTCAAGTGGGGTTATAAACCAATTTTGGATGTTACACATGAGGAAGAAAAATCTATCCTTCAAAACTGGATTACTGAAAAAGCAGAAGATTTAAAGTATCGTTTTGGAAGCGCAGGAATTGATCCAAGTTCACAAACTGAAGATCTTGGAGATAACGCTGTCAAGGCAAGTGAATATGGAATTGCCAATCTAAAGAGGATTATGCCCAATCTGGTTGAATGGACAACTGAAAATGGTGAAACATATGATGAACTAGAATATATGTACAATCAAGTTCTTGGCCAATTTAGAAGGTACATGGGGCATGTTGCCAATAACATTGGAGGTGTATATCAATATTATAAAACAGCAGATCAGGATGGTGCTGTATATACTCATGTCAGTAAAGAACACCAAAAAGCATGTGTCAATTTTCTAAACAATCACTTATTCAATACTCCTTACTGGATGATTGAAAAAGACATTTTAAACAAAATTGAGTTTGCTGGAATGACCAATAGAATAAGAACAGTTCAATCAAGTTATTTAAATAACATATTAGATTTCGGGAAAATGGCAAGGATGATAGAAAATGAAGCCTTAAACGGAAACAATGCATACACTCTTGAAAACTTTATGAATGATGTTAAAAATGGAATATGGTCAGAATTAAGAAATGGAAAGAAAATTGATGTTTATAGAAGAAATCTTCAAAGAAGTTACATCCAGAGATTAGGGTATATAATGGCAAATGAACAACCTAGAAGACAAGGGTCTTTTTGGGCTAATTATACAACACCGGTTAATGTAGCTGTTTCTGATATTAGATCATCAACTTTAGGGACACTTTTAAATTTAAGAAAAGAACTTTCTAAATCTGTGAAGAAATATTCTGATCAAAACACTAAAAATCATTTAAACTATTGTATAGGATTAATAAACAATGCTTTAAATCCTAAATCATCTTAGATTTTTAGTTTTTGACCAATACTAATATTATTTGATTTTAAATTATTTTTTTTAATCAACTCATCAACAGACACTTTATACTTTTTTGCAATAGAGTATAAAGTGTCTCCTTTTTTTACAACATATTGATTTTTTTCTGCTTTATTGTTTTTTTTCTTAACCTCCTTTAACGGCTTCCTTGATCCATCAAACTTCCATAAGTCATATTTTTCTATAATATCAATTAATTTTTCGGCGTATCTAGGATCAGTCGCATATCCAGCTTTTTTTAATCCATGCGACCATTTAATATAATTTTTTATAGAATATCTAAATAAAAAAGAATATCTGCCTCTAGTGGTAAGAAATTCAGAATGATCTATGTAGCTTTGTAGTGGATTTTTATATTTTCGAAAACATTCATTTTTTTCATCGTCATCATGAAAAATTTTTTTTCCTTTCCAGTCTTGATGACATTTTATCCCAAAATGATTATTTGCATTTATCGCTAAGGTGCTAACTCCCGCTCCTGACTCCAAAAGTCCTTGCGCCAGAGTTATACTCGCAGGTATTTTATATTTTTTCATTTGACTTACAGCCAAATCTGAATAGGTTTTTATATACCACTTTTTTCTTTCCTCTGAAGATAGGTTATTAAGGAATCTTTTTAATTGTTCTGTTTTTGTAGATTTATTTTTAACTATTGACTTTTTTACATTGTACCTAGCTAAGTTGCATGACGAATTAATAAATAAAACTAAAAGGATGAAAACAAGGCTTGATTTATTATTCATTAATGACATAAAATTATTGATTAGTTTGTAATAATTAATTTTTTAGTAGGCATAATTATTGTAAATTAATTAATATGAAGAAAATTGTAATCCTTTTTGTATTTATTTTCTTGTCATGCTCTTCAGTTAGAGTAGTTACAGATTATGACTCATCAGCAAATTTTGATAGCTACACCTCATTTGCATTTTCTAAACAAGAAATTAATAAACTTGAAATTTCAGATATTGATAAAAAAAGAATTTTATCATCAATTGAACAGAGCATGAATTTGAAAGGTTATAATTTTTCTAATAGCCCTGATTTAATTGTGAATATTTCAACTAAATCTAGAGAAGACATATATGTCAACAGGTTTAATGATAATTACTTTTATGGTTGGGGTCCCTACTCATATTCACAATCATACCGACCTTCAAGTAGGGTCGTTGGTCTGCTATATATTGATGTTGTAGATAGTAAAAATGGAAATCTTGTATGGCAAGGTAATGGGTCAGGCTCCTTATACTCTAGTAAGTATTCAAGAGATGAGTTAATAAACAACTTTGTTAATAAGGTACTTGAATCTTTCCCGGCCAAATCATAAATATTTTCTACAAATATTTTTCAATTCATCAGAACCAATATTAAGATTTCCGGATCCTGAGGCAAAATTCTGTTGACCTCCTCCACCTCCATCAATTCTTTTACATATTTCTTTAACAATCTTAGAGGCATCTAATTCGTGTGAAGAAGTAAGATTTTTAGAAATATTACAAACCAGAGAAGTTTTATTATCAGATCTACATTTTAACAAAATAAATGCATCTTCAATATTTCTAATCAATGAGAAACTGAGTGATTTTAAGTTATCAGAATCGAAATCGTTAATTTCTGAAAATAAAAGATTTACTCCATTAAAATTCTCAACATTTTCAATTAGATCATGTGTTAGGGAACTAACTATCTTTAATTGATAATTTTTAATATTTTTTTCAAGCTTTTTATTGCTTTGATTTAATGATAAAACACTCTCATAAATCTTAGAATTTGTGGAAACAAGCTCACCTATTCTATTTAATTCTGCACTGTGGTCAGATAATAGCTTTAAAGCATTATTACCAGTAAGTGCTTCAATT
>Ga0255755_1003624_pt1 | contig 11738 bp, 9 predicted proteins | sample 011ome_18_FD_179955 | JGI IMG/M metagenome (GOLD analysis project Ga0255755, IMG submission 179955) | Coastal salt marsh microbial communities from the Groves Creek Marsh, Skidaway Island, Georgia - 011501BT metaG (version 2) | ecosystem: Environmental > Aquatic > Marine > Intertidal zone > Salt...
CCGCGATCCGCACCTGCCTTTCCAGGGACATCACTTTCTTCCCTTCCACGACCGGCAACCCGGCCGCATGCCACGCCGAAGTCCCCCCCTCCACGTTCACGATATTGGTAAAACCAGCCGTTTCCAAGGTCTTACTTATTTTCATAGACCGGCCACCCGCTTGGCAAATCACATGAATCTCCTGATCCTTTGCATATTCAAGCTGCTCGGCTTGAAAAGACTCCATGGGATGATTAATCGCCCCTTTAGCATGAACGGAGCGAAACTCTGCAGGTGTTCGTACATCAACCAAGGGAATTGACGAGTCCCCACCGCGTTGATCATAACATTCTTGTACATTTACATTTTTCATAATTTGAAATTCAGGCTTGGTTGAACTTGCCCTTGATACAGGCAAGAATTGAAAAAACATGAGGTTCAGAAATTTGATAGTAGGTTTTCTGCCCCTCTCTCTCCGGGCTTAAAAATCCGCATCGCATCATCAATCTCAAATGCTCAGATGCCACATGACTTTTAATTTCACAGAGTTCTGCCAATTCTCCGACCGTTAGCCTGGCATCTTCCAAAATGAGAAGAATCCGCAAACGCATGGGATGCCCCAGTGCCCGCAAGCACTCGGCGGCATCAACCAGTGAATCTTGGCCTAAGGATGTATTGGTTAACCCCATAATATAGATATATCGATATATTTAGATATATATGATCTATGCAAGATCAAATTTTGCATCCTGATTCTCTCCATCCTTGTTTCGGTGATCAATTATTGCTAGCGTTCCCTCAGCATGTCCAAGGAACCAAGCAAATTGAAAAGTTTTCGTACCTGGTCCCTTAAATTTCCCCGTTCAGCACCAGCCATTATCCTCGTTGGCATTGCCGGGGCCGTCTGTGCGGTCCTCTTTCATCATACCATTAGCGCCATTCATCATCTCATTTGGAAGCCCTTGTGTACTGGATCGGCCGAAAATTTCATTCTGGTTGGTTTTTTTATTTTCCTTGCCGTTGGCTTACTCAACGGATTCCTGGTGGGGTCCTTTGCTCCGGAAGCTGCGGGAAGTGGAATTCCTCAGCTTAAAGTCGCATACCGCAGGGATCGGGGCAGCATTTCTTTCCGAACCGTATGGGTGAAATTCCTCGCCGCCGCTGCGAGTGTGGGGGGAGGTCTCAGCCTTGGAAGGGAGGGTCCCACGGTACAACTGGCCGGAGGTATGGCTTCGGTCATCGGCAAAAGGTTTGGGTTGTCGAGTTTCCGCAGGCGCACCCTTACCGCCTGCGGTGCTGCAGCCGGGCTCGCCGCCGCTTTCAATGCCCCAATTGCCGCGGTCACCTTTGTGCTCGAGGAAATCATTGAAGATCTCAACAGCCGAACGATTGGGCCCATCCTGCTGGCTTCTTTTGTCTCGGTCATCACTCTTTTTATCCTTCAGGGTTCGGAAGCTGTTTTCATTATCCCCACCATCACTGAATTCCATGCATGGATATACCTGGCTGCCATACCCGTCGGAGCAATGGCGGCCTTGGCCGGAGTTGGCTTTCAGAAAACAACCCTGAGCTGGATGGCTCATATCCGAAAAAACTCCAAGCTGCCCGTTTGGCTCAGGCCCCTGGTGGGTGCCCTGATTAACTGGCTGTCAGCCTCCCTGGTGTTTTACTTTATCGCACGCACCGGGGTGCTTGGGCTTGGCTATGCCGACCTCACCGATTGCCTGGCCGGCAACCTTACCCTGACCGCTCTGCTTATTTTGTTCTTTGCCAAGTGGATTGCCACCTCCTCCGCCTACGCCTGGGGGAATAGTGGCGGCATTTTTGCCCCCACCCTTTTCCTCGGAGCCATGGTCGGAGGCATATGCAGCCAGGGAATCGGAATGGTTTTCAGCCTCGACCCCGACTCCACCCGCCTGCTCACCATTGTCGGAATGAGTGCCTGCCTTGGAGCGGTAGTGCGTGCCCCCATTACCTCCATTCTAATTGTGTTTGAAATGACCCATGACTTTGCCCTTGTCCCCCCTCTGATGCTGGCCGCGTTGATCAGCCAGGCCATCAGCCGGTCCCTCTGCCAGGACAATTTCTACAGCCAGGCCCTTAAGGAAATGGGCATTCACCTGGAGACAAACATCAGCATGCGCACCCTGGCAAGCTGGAGAAACCGGAGAATTTCATCCTTTGCAAATTTTGACCCGGCCTGTGTCCGCCAGTGGACCCCGGAATCCGTCCAAAGGCTTCTCGATCGTGGCCAGCACCGGATCTTTCCGGTTTTAAACGATCAGGAAAAAGCACTGGGCTTGGTCATGCGTGCCGAGCTCGAAGAATTTATATCATCAGATAAAAAGCCCACCCCCACTCCGACGATTACCGTACGGCCTGACATACGAATGGCGGAAGTGGAGGATATCCTGGAAACCAGCCCCCTCAAAACTGTTTTCCTAACCACCAAGTCGGGGAAATTCCTCGGGCTTTTCACTCATACCGATGTAACCCGGTCACAGGATAAAGAAAAAGAAATCGAAGAATCCTAGCAGCTGAAATTAAACCTCCCCGCTTGCCACCGCCTATTGCCAAATCCCTTGCTCTTTCAACTGTTTTTCCGCGGCCTCCGCCCACCCCCGGTTCGCGGCCGGGCTCGCGGGACTGGGGTGGAGAACTTTGCCTATTTTCACCTGCACTCCAGCCAGTGCCTCCTCTGCTCTTTTCTCGGCAAAGCCTCCGACTCCGATCAACCACTCGGGCTCCAAGATCTCCACAAGCTCACGGAGGTGTTGGTCACAAATTTCCTCCAAGGGCTTTTTCTCCAAAGAGGGCAATTTGTCGGGCGTCCGGTTTTTCCCGCTCTCTTCCATAAATACCAGCGGGCAGTAATTGGCCACAAAGTGGTCCTTAAAAAAGTCCCCGGCCTGTGGGAATCTTCCTGAAAACAACCCCCACAACCTTCGACCACTCACCTCACTCTTGGTACAAGCCAATCCTTCCACCGGACGCTTGGGGTGCTCCGGGTTTGGCTTTTGCACCTCCCCACTTAAACCCATCCAGTCCCGGACCGCCGGAATCTCTCCAAAAGGCACGCCCGTCTGAGCCATCCCAAATGGGCCCGGGTTCATCCCCAGAAAAATCACCTTCTTTTTTCCCTGCCCAGCAAGCTTTAAGTACTTTTCATGGATGGCCCAGGCATAATCCAAAGGATTGTAAACAAAAACTGTCGGCTCTGAAAACCTGAGTTTGCCCATTTTTTCGATCAGGGTCCGGGCTGATTTTGTTAACGCTTTTTCCATGATAGCTTTTCCCTCTTTATTCTGCTTTCGCTCTTGCTTCCAGTTCCTCCCATTTTTCATAGGCAGCAAGAATATCAACTTCCAGCATCTCCAATTTTTTTTGGTCCGCCAAGGGATCATTTTGGGGGTTCCGGTAGTAATCTGCCGCCTGCATCGACAAAGTAATCCGGTCGCGTTCAGCCTCCATCTTCTCTATTTCCTGGGGCAAGGTCACAAGTGCTTCCTTTTCCCGGTTAAGTAGTTTTTTGACTGGAACCTTTTTCGGTTCCTGAGGTTTGGCTTTTTCTATGGCTGCCTTTATTTTGGCCTGCGGCGAACTAAGTTGGCTGAGCCAGGTTTCACATCCCCCGGCATATTCTGTCACTCCACCCTTTCCATCCAGGGCAAGTGTGGCCGTAACCACATTGTCGAGAAAATCACGGTCATGACTCACCAGCAAGAGGGTACCCTGGAAATCAAGCAATCTTTCCTCCAGCAACTCAATCGTCTCAATATCCAAGTCATTGGTGGGCTCATCCAGTATCAAGAGGTTAGCTGGTTGCAGAAATAATTTCGCCAGCAAAAGACGGGCCCGCTCTCCACCTGAAAGCATTTTGGCGGGAGCCCGGGCAGTCTCCGGCAAAAACAAAAAGTCACGCAGGTAGGACATAATATGCTTCTTATGCCCATTCACTTCCACGGTATCCCCGTTGGGGGCTACATTTTCAGCCACCGACAAGTCATCCCGCACCTGTGCCTTCAACTGATCAAAATAAGCAACCTCCAGCTTGGTCCCATGATCCACCGTCCCTGAGTCGGGTTTTAATTGCTGGAGTAAAAGCTGCAGCAGTGTCGACTTCCCTGAGCCATTGAGACCGACCACCCCAATCTTATCCCCACGCCAGACCGTGGTGGAAAAATCTTTCACAATTGCCTGATCTCCCCAGGCATAAGATAAATTCTTCACAGTGATGACTTTTCGCCCGGAAGCCTGAGCCTGGTTCGCCGCCGACAGGTTTACCTTGCCCTGAACCTCCCGTCTCGCACTTCTCTCATTGCGTAATTTAAAAAGGGCTCGTACCCTGCCCTCATTTCGGGTGCGGCGGGCCTGGATTCCCTTTCGGATCCACACCTCTTCCTCTGCCAGTTTTTTATCAAACACCGCATTATTCTTTTCCTCCGCCGCCAAAAACTCAGCCTTCCGCTCCAGGAATTTTTCATACCCGCAAGTCCAACTGGTTAACTTCCCCCGGTCCAGTTCAAGGATACGGGTGGAAAGCGAACGCAGAAAAGCCCGGTCATGGGAAACAAACAATACCGCAAGGTCACCCTTTTTCAAAAACTCTTCCAGCCATCGAATACCGGCAAAATCGAGGTGATTGGTTGGCTCATCCAAGATGAGCAAATGGGGTTCGCTGACCAACGCCCGGGCAAGCATAGCCCGGCTTTTGTTCCCCCCGGATAGGGTATCAAATTTCTCTTCACTTTTTAAACCCACCCGGTCAATGACGGAGGATACCCGATGGTCCAGGCTCCATCCATCAGTCTGATCCAGTTCTTCCTGTAAACGATCCACTTCCTCAACCCATTCGGGGTCATCCGGATTATCTTCCAGTTGTTGGAGGGCCAGGTTGTACCTTCGGATAAGATCAGCCTCCGGACCCAGGCCATTTGCCACCAGGTCGAAAACTGTGCCATCGACCCCCACAGGAATTTCCTGATCGAGTTTAGAGACGCGAAAATTTGATATTTTCTCCACTTCACCCCCATCGGGCTTCACCTGCCCGGCCAGAATTCGCAACAATGTAGACTTTCCCTCCCCATTTCTCCCGAGCAGGCAAATTCGCTCTTTTTTATCAATGGTAATGCCGGCATCATCGAGGAGCATGGGGCCCCCAAAAGAAACAGACAGGTTGCGAAAACTAATCAGGGCCATAACTGGTTACCCGGTCAGGAACCGATCAAATATTCCTGCACTTCCCTGAGAGTACGGGTATTGAATACATCCTTCGCCGTAAGCCAGCCTTTTCGGGCAGCAAGAACTCCGGCATGCTGAAAATCAAAATGATGTAAGGCATGAGCATCAGGGTTGATACAGCAAAGCAAACCCTTTTCCGCCGCCCGGCGCCAATGCCTCCAATCCATATCCAGGCGCATGGGGTTGGCATTTAACTCCAGAATTTTGCCATTGGAAATGGCGGCATCCAAAATCTTTGTGAAATTGATTTTACTGGCTTCCCTGCGGAGCAATAAACGCCCACTGACATGCCCAATCATGGTGACCTTTGGATGCTCGATTGCCTTGATGATACGGGCCGTCATGGTTTCCTCGTCCTGGGTGAGACCATTATGAACAGAGGCCACCACATAATCCAAAGCATCCAGCACCGAATCTTCAAAATCCAATTTCCCTCCGGATAAAATATCCACTTCAGACCCCGAAAAGAGATGAACCCGGAAATTTCCGCTCTCATTGATGTTATTGATCGCCTGAACTTGCTTTGAAAGTCTTTCCTCATCCAGACCATTGGCCTGGAAACTCGCCTTGGAATGATCAGATATCCCCAGGTATTCCCACCCCCGCCGATCAGCTTCTTTCGCCATCTCCTCGAGGGTGTTCCGCCCATCCGACGCGGTGGTATGATTATGAAAACATCCCTTTAAATCCGCGAATTCAAGCAGTTCGGGCAGTTCATTCCGATCAGCCGCTTCCACTTCCCCCATACCTTCACGGAGGGACGGCGGAACATACTGCAAACCCAAAGCCTCAAAGATATCCGCTTCGGAATGAGCCTCCACTGGGCCCGCCTTTCGTGAGGAGTCTTTTTGCTCTTCCGGACGAAGGCCCCATTCACTCAGGCTTAGTCCCATTGATAGTGCCTTCTGTCGCATTCGTACATTGTGATCCTTGGAGCCGGTAAAGTGATGCAGGGCAAAATAAAACTGCGCTGTTGGCACCACCCGCAAATCCGCCTGCATGCCCCCCTCCAACCGGACACTTGACTTGGTATCTCCATGAGCGGTGACCTCTGCTATACTATCCATGGAAGTAAACCAGTCCATAATTGGTGCCGGATTGGAGGATGCCACCAGGAAATCAAGATCTCCGACTGTTTCCATCCCCCGCCGGAAACTACCCGCAGCTTCCACCCGTTCAACTTCCGGTAAAGCCTCCAGTCCCGGCAAAATCTTTTCCACCACGGAACGGGCATCCCACCAGAGGTGACGGGCTGCGTAGGCTTCCCGGTTTTCAATACCTGAAAGTATTTTTTCTTCGGTTTTTTTCCCAAAACCTTTCAGTTCCGCCACCTTACCTGCCTCACAGGCCAGGCGGAGACTGTCAATGGAATCAATCGCCAGCTTGTCATGCAGAACCTTGATTTTTTTCCCACCCAGCCCGGGAATATCCAGCAAGTCCATCAGACCCGCGGGTACAGACGCTACCAGTTTGTCATAAAACGCCAGCTCACCCGTGGTAAAAAGGGTCTCAATTTTCTCGGTCAATGCTTTTCCAATCCCGGGAACTTCCCCGAGTTTCCCACTCTCAATCACTTCCCCCAGGTCTTCCTCCATGGTTTGCAAGGTGCGGGCACCTGAAAAATAAGCCCTTATCTTAAAAGGGTTTTCTCCCTTGATTTCAAGCATGGTACCGATGCGGTCTAAAACTTCAGAAATATCTTTCTTATCCATCTGAAACCAGAATGATTTATTTTCGAAATAAAATCGAAGCAAAAGATCAACCAGGTCAAAACAATCATCAAAGCTGGGGAAAAAACTTCCATACTTACAAGTTTTTGAACTTGTGTATTGGCTCAGATCAAAGTTTGTAGAAATCTTGTTATATTTATCCTATTGCCTTCAACCTATTCAATTCCCCGCATGATGCCTAAACTCGCAATTCTTCTGCTTACTTTTTCTTTTCACCACATCGCTCAGGCAGTATCCCTGCCTGCGGTGATCAATTCCCACATGGTCCTGCAAAGGGATATGCCGGTCCCGATATGGGGCTGGGGAGAAGCCGGTGAGAAAGTTACAGTTTCCTTTGCCGGACAAAAGAAAGAGACCACAGTCGGCAAAAATGGAGAATGGATGGTCAAACTCGGTAAACTTAAAGCCAATGCGACTCCATCCACCTTGACCGTTCTGGGGAACAATGAAATCAAATTGGAAAATGTACTCGTCGGGGAAGTCTGGCTCTGTTCAGGGCAGTCAAATATGGAATGGCATGTCCGCCAATGTGCCAACCCCAACGAGGAAATCGCCGCGGCCAATTATCCCCACATCCGTCTTTTCGATGTACCCGGGCACACCATCCATCCCCAGCCCCAAAGAAAGGGGCAGGGAAATTGGAATGTCTGCTCCCCTGCAAGTATTCCCAGGTTTAGTGCCACCGGGTATTACTTTGGGCGAAGATTGCACAAAGAACTCGGCATCCCTGTGGGGTTGATCGGTTCCAATTGGGGAGGCACCCGAATTGAGCCTTGGACCACCCTGGACGGGTTTAAATCAGTCCCCGAACTTTCGGCTCAGGCCAAGGAGGTGGCGGCCTACAACCCAAAAACCAAAGTTAATCCCCAGAAACCCAGTGCCATTTACAACTCCATGGTCCACCCCCTCACACCTTATGCCCTAAGAGGTGCGATTTGGTATCAGGGTGAGTCCAATGGCAACGAAGGCATCACCTACTATCATAAGAAGCATGCTTTGGTAAACGGTTGGCGCCAAGCCTTTCAAAACCCCAACCTCGGTTTTTACTGGGTTCAGCTCTGTAACTACCAAAAGCCAGGCACCACCCCCGGTGGAGGAGATGGCTGGGCCAAGCTCCGTGAGGCCCAGGCCCAGGCCCTTGACCTTACACACAGCGGCATGGCAGTCATTATTGACCTGGCCGATGCCCATAAGCCCCAGGACATTCACCCCAAGAACAAACAGGATGTGGGGAGTCGGCTCGCTCAATGGGCTCTTCACCAAACCTACGCAAAACAAGACCTTGTCCCATCCGGCCCTCTTTACAAGAGTCACTCCATCAAGGGTGATAAAATACACCTCTCCTTCAACCATATTGGCCGAGGCCTGATTATCGGAAAGAAAACCGGGCTGGCACCCACAGAGGAAATTAAAGATGGCACACTCAAACACTTCTCTATTGCTGGCCCGGATAAAAAATGGCACTGGGCACATGCACAGGTTGTTGGCGATCAAGTGGTGCTACATTCTCCTGAGGTCAAGAATCCGGTGGCGGCAAGGTATGCCTTCACCATGAATCCCGCCGATGCCAACCTCTACAACAAAGATGGTCTCCCTGCCGGACCGTTCCGTACCGACAGCTGGTAGAAAACAGTTCTGCAACTTACATATTTGTAGAGCTACACGGCTAAGCCGGGCAACCCAGTCATTGGCAAATTACGATGATCCGGCTGGATGCCAGCCTGCCCGATAACAAAGGCAAAGTAAACCGGCACCTAACACTAGGTGAGCGGTTTGTGACCAGGGCGGCAGTCCTGTGTAGGCCAGAACCACGCCAAGTACAACCTGCCCCACAACTGCAGCAAGAATCCACGCAGGCAAACGGCTCGACTCTCTTCGCTGGCGGGCCACAACCAAAATAAAAACACTAACCGCGAGGACCAGCAAAGAAAGCGGCCGGTGCACATGGTCCACCCAACCGGCATAATCCAACCAGTTTTCCCGGGCTATACCTGCGGGTTCCTTGGTGAACTCATCCACTTTTTCCCTTACCTGAGTCCCGAGAATAACCTGTAAAATAACCAAAGCATAGAGAAACTTTGCACCAGGCAGGTTACAACCCGTGCGTGCGGAAGAGGACCATGCCTGTAAACTTATCAGCAAAGAAAGCAGGATCATCGCGAGCAACATATGCAGGGTGATTATTCCCGGCATCAACTCACTCTCCACCACCACCGAACCAAGCCACCCCTGAAACACAACCAGAAGCAGGGCCGCCAGTGAACCGTAAAACAACCGAGGGGCAACCTTACGCAAAGGAAATGACACGATAAAAGTGGTAATCATACAAAATCCGATAATCACCCCAAGCACCCTGTTTACATACTCAATCCACATTTTGGTGTAATCAAATTTGCTCAGGTATTGCTTACGACCGAGCTTATCGAGGTAGAAAGCATCCCCCTCTTTATCCAACTGCGACGGAATATCGCTAAGCTCGGTTGGTGGCAACCAACAGCCCCAGCAGGTCGGCCAGTCCGGACAACCCAGGCCGGCTCCCGTAGCCCGGACCAGTCCACCGGCCACCACCAGGCCAAGGGTCGCCCAAAAGGTAAGAGTGACAACTTTGTAAAAACGATTCATTAAAATTCAGACATATCCCTGATCCTTACAGGGGGCAAAGGCATTCAGGGATTTCCATTCTATAATTCGAAAATACCTATTTGCTCAGGCAGAAAGAGGCAAGAGCGATTGCTTGCCCGGACTGCTTACCATCCGCGAAGGGCAGACCGAAAATTTTGACATATTTCTTTTGCCAAAATTCCAGTTTGCGCGAACCTGTGATTCTTTTTCATGCTCACCCTCTCCAACCTAAGTAAGCAATACGGACCGAAAATTCTTTTTCGGGAGATTTCCCTACGCATGATGCGGGGAGAAAAAATGGGGCTTGTCGGGGCCAACGGTGCGGGAAAAACCACCCTTTTCTCCATCCTGCTTGGTGAAGTGGAGCCTGATGAGGGTAAGATAGAGTGGGAACGGGGAACCCGCATCGGTTACCTCCCCCAGGAAAGTGCCCCCACCGGGGACGAAACCGTCCTCGAACTTGCCACGGCCATCACCGGTGAACTCGCACAGGCTCTTAAATTGTTACGGGAACAACCCGACCCGGACAGCCCGGAAAGATTGAAAGCTCAGGAAACATTTGCCGAACATGAAGGTTTTAATTTGGAAGCCAAAGCCAAGAAGATCCTCACCGGACTCGCCTTCCACCAGGAAGATTTTCATAAACCTGTCCATTCGTTAAGCGGAGGCTGGATCATGCGGGCCCACCTCGCCCGCCTTCTGGTTATGGAGCCCGACCTTCTCATGCTCGACGAGCCCACCAATCACCTCGACCTGGAGACCCTCGGTTGGTTTCAGTCACAGGTGCAGAAATTTTCCGGTTCCGTTCTCACGATCTCCCACGACCGGGCTTTTCTCAATGCCACCTGTACCGCCATCCTTGGCATCAGTAACCGAAAAATTCACCGCTACCCCGGAAACTTTGACAGCTTTCTTATTCAGAAGAAAGAACGGGAAGCCCAGCACCTGGCAGCCTACCGAAACCAGCAAAGGGAAATTGCCCACCACGAAGACTTCATCCGTCGCTTTCGGGCCAAAGCCTCCAAGGCTTCCCAGGCCCAGGCACGGATTAAAACCCTTGAAAAAATGGAAAGGCTCGACCCGCCCGAGGAAGCCGACGCCACCATTGCATTTAAATTTCCACAACCGCCCCGAAGCGGTCAACGGGTGGCCACCCTACTGGGCATTCGCCAGGCCTATGGTGATCATGTGGTCTACACCGACTTGAACCTCGAAGTTGAAAAACAGGAACGAATCGCCCTCGTCGGCCCCAACGGCGCCGGAAAGTCTACCCTTCTCAAAATCCTTTCGGATTTGGTACCGATTCAGGAGGGGAACCGGGAACTCGGTCACAATGTATCCGTGGGTTACTTTTCCCAGCAACGGGTCGAGGTGCTTGACCTGGAAAGGTCGGTCATTGATGAAGCCATGGAACAGACCGATCAATCGGTTCACGAACAGGATGCCCGCACCCTGCTTGGTGCCTTCCTCTTCCGGGGAGATGATGTGTTCAAGAAAGTAAAAGTCCTGAGTGGAGGAGAAAAAAGCCGGCTCGCCCTGGTCAAACTTCTGCTGTCCCCCCCCAACTTTCTTCTCCTCGATGAACCCACCACTCACCTCGACATGGCAAGTATAGATGCGGTTATCCAAGCCCTCAGGGATTACACCGGCACCCTCATTTTTGTCAGCCATGACCTTCACTTTATCCGGGCACTGGGCAAACGCACCATCCGTATCGAATCGGGAAAAATCACCAACTTCGCCGGAGATTATGATTACTACCTTTGGAAGTCAGGGTCTGCCTCTGCCCAGACCGGACTGATCGAAGGCCTGCGCAATTCCCGGCCAGAACAAAACAATCCGGCTGAAAGCGGAGGCAAAGTACTCAGTGCCAAAGAAAAACGCCGTCAGCGGTCCCAGGAAAGAGAGAAAAAGAAAGCGGAGCGGGGCAAACTGGAAGATAAAGTACGCCGTTTGGAAAAAGAAATCATGCAGCTTGAGGAGGAACAAAACCTCTGTAATGAGGAGCTGGCCAACCCGGATTCCTACAATGATCCCGACAAAGCCAAAGAACTCAATACCCAGGCCGCCCGGCTTGCCCGTAATCTCCAAGAGCGCAATTACGAGTGGGAAATTGAAACCGAAAAATTACTCGCCCTCCAGGAGTTGTAACCCCCCTTTCCCACA
>Ga0255755_1003655_pt1 | contig 11663 bp, 9 predicted proteins | sample 011ome_18_FD_179955 | JGI IMG/M metagenome (GOLD analysis project Ga0255755, IMG submission 179955) | Coastal salt marsh microbial communities from the Groves Creek Marsh, Skidaway Island, Georgia - 011501BT metaG (version 2) | ecosystem: Environmental > Aquatic > Marine > Intertidal zone > Salt...
TTTAGTCGGGCGCGATGGAAAAGTTCTTAAACGGTATTCGCCGAGAGATCCGTTGGACCAAGGAATCGAATCCGATTTGAAAAAAGCTCTCGCGGCGTAAGGAAGTAAACACGCGCAAAAAATATCGCGCGAATGGACGTCGCGGAATTAATAATACGGGGGGCGATACGAACAACGTGACCGCGCTAAAGAACAAAAGTACATTCAAAACGATGTATTGTTTAGCGCGCGATAAATGTATGTTCTCCTCCTAGTAGCGATCGATGTTTTTTTAATTGTATGTTCAAAATAGAGTGTCTAGTAAATCGTTCCATTCCCAAGTGTTTGTGTATATCTCTCCCACCATTTTCTCTATTTTTCTTCATTTTCGAAAAAAAAAGGCGTTACGCGTACTCATAAATAAACTGATCATGGTGGCGAAAGAGCACCAACACCAACAACTCTTAGCGAACAAATTGAAACAAAGATGGTCGGAAACAGGTTCTGGCCCGGACGTGCAAAAGAAACTCGACGCGATCAAAGAGACTTTGAACGCGCGAGAAAGGTTGAAGCGATTGGAAAAGAGCAGAGAGAGAGATGATGTCTCGAAATCGCATTCGGATCAGACAAACGCGCTTAAATATCTCGAGAAGGTGAAGAAGGATGCGAAACTGGACGAGACGGACTCGTCGTCGCTCGACATGAGGAAAGCGTTGCCGAAAGAAGCGTTAGAGGTGGCGAGAAAAGACGAGGACGAGATCGTGTCGCGGGAAGATATCGAGGCTGAGAATGCCTCCAATCAGTTGGTGGATGTGTTTCAAAAGAGGAAAAGAGTTACGCCGGACGCGCGATTGAAAGAGTTAAAGTCGGAGCATCCAGCACACGCGATGAGAGAAAAAGCGAACGAACTGATGCGTGCGAACGATTTGAAGATGGCGGTGGCGATGTACGACGAAGCGTTGAGTCAGTGCGAAGCGGATTTGAGGAGGAAGAGGAGAGAAGAAGAAGAAGAAGAGACGAGCGACGGTAATCGAAACGACAAAAACAATGATGCAGAGTTATCGGAAGAAGAGTTGATTGCGGTGGTGACCTTATGTAATCGGTCAAAAGCCAAGTTAAGAGACGGGGAAGATTTACTCGGGGCTTTAGAAGATGCCATAAGCGCGACGACGATTGCGCCGGACTGGTCGAAAGCGCGGTTTCGCTGCGGCGAGGCGTACGCTGCACTCTCCGCGTGGTCTTTAGCTGTCGCGTCGTTAAGAGTGGGCGAAAAGCTCGTCGAATGCGAAAAAGGGTCTTCCGGGCAACCGTTTAAGGATTTATTGGATGTTATCGCCATTCAAGCCGCAAAGTACGGCTCCCCGGCTGGCTTCGACGGTCGCGTCATTTACGTTCGATCCGCCGGCGAAGAGGCGTGGTTAGGCAAAGAAGCTCCGACAAACGCCGAATTCGACGTCACCGACGAACACAAAAATCCCATAAACACCGAACGGTACAGTAAAGAAGACGGGCACATGGCCGAAGCGCGACGAAAAGCTGAAGTGAACAAAAATACCGCCCTCCACGCGCGCTCGATTCGCGAGGCCGTCGAAATGGCTTCTGACGGCGATAAAATACTTCTCTTGCGAGGCACACACAACGGGTGTGGCGAAACCGTCTGCGTGACAAAACGCGTGTGGATCAAAGGCGAAGGTGCGCTCAAAGAAGCCACCATCGATATGCGCGCCAACAGCCCGACATTCCGCATCACTCGATCCACTGTCGTTTCCAACGTCGATTTCGATTTCTCCGGGTTCGCGGAATCCGTGCGCATAGCCCAAATGGAACGCGGAAATATCCTCAATAAGAACCAATTCGAAACCTTAATGGAAGGTTGCTCGTTTACTTGTACTGGATGCGACGGCCTCGTCGTCACCGACAAAGCCAAAGCCACCTTTCGAAACTGCAACATCACCGGTAAAAACAACTGCGCGCGCCTCTCCCGAGACGCCGACGCCGCCTTCATCGATTGCAAACTTCACGGCGCCGAACGCGCCGGCGTCTACGTCACCGACAACGCCACATGCACTCTTCGTAACTGTGTCGTTGAAAATACGAAAGAGGAAGCCGTCGTCGTCACCCAAAACGCGGAATGCTCCATCCTCTCCAATACCATCCTTCGCGAATGCAAAGGCCCCGGCGTCGACTGCTCCAACAACGCCCGTTGCCTCGTCTCCTCTTCCCAAGTCACCAACAACGTCGGCGGCATTTGGGCCTGGGACTCCTCCTCCGTCACTTGCGTCAAATCTGTAATCGATGGCGGCCAATCCCACGCCGTAGTATTCGACGGTCACAGTTCGCCGACGTTCTCCGATTCCGTCGTCGTCGGCGTCGCGCACGCCAGCGAAAAGAGTTGGAAAGGCATTCGCGGTCCTAACGTGACCGTGACGAAAACGGAACGGATGACTTCCTGGCCGAGCGAAGACGGCGCGTTCAAGTTCAGTCCGAACGCGTTTACCAGGAAACAATGATACTATATAAGAAGAATATTACATATTACGTGCTCACAATTTTTCTCCCAGCTGGCAAAAAAATGTCAAATGCATTCGTATTGACTTTTTGTGTTGCACAAACAGTCCTTTTTGCTGGCAAATTTACTCTCTCGGAAAGGCACCCTCTTTGGCAGAGAGACGTCACAAAGAAGTCGACACACGACATTACACACTTACACGACAAAAATACATACAATCATGGCTTGCTGGACATGCGTCGATCAGGGCACGTTGTAAGTTTTCGTTCCTTGCTTTTGCGCGCTCTTTTACATCTCTCTCTCTCTCTCTCTCTTTCTCGTCTCGCGCGTGTGCATCATTCCGTCGAGATATTTATAAGTCCTCCCCGGGGAAAATAATTGGAATGCACGGATTCATTCTTAATACTCCTCTTTAGTGGTATTATGTTTGCAAACAACCACGTATCACATGAAAGCGTTTTGTGCTGACCTATACATCATCTCTCTCTATACACGTCGTGCGTAATAAAACAGCGGTGTCATCGCCACGTGCGGTAAATTCGACCGATTTGCACCTCCCGGGTGCCACGTGATTATTCCTTGCGTCGGTACGTTTTCTTGGTCCTTTTTTCCTCTAAAAACGCTCTCGTCTCTTTTGCGCACGCAACACACAGCGGGGGCTTTCCCGTCGAAGAGAGCGCTTTAGCGCGAATACGCTCATCATTCTTAACAACTATTTTCTTTTCCTAAACCCCTTTTCAAACGCAGGCACGGCGAATGTCGGGACCATCTCCACGAGAATCCAATCTTTGGACGTTTCCGTGGAAACGAAGACTTTAGATAACGTCTTTGTCAACATCATCATCTCGACGCAGTATCAAGTCTTGCAAGACCCGGCTCGCATGTTTGACGCGTTTTATAAATTGACTGATTCTAAAGGGCAAATTCGTTCGTACATCTTCGACGTCGTCCGTTCGACGGTACCGAGAATTAAGTTGGACGACGTTTTCACGTCGAAAGAGGAAATCGCGATGGAGGTGAAGAACATGTTGGCGAAATCGATGGAGGAGTTTGGGTATAACATTATTTCGACGTTGGTGACGGATATCGCGCCGGATCCTAAGGTAAAGAATGCGATGAATGAAATCAACGCGGCGCAAAGACAAAGAGTTGCCGCGAAGGATCGCGCGGAAGCGGAGAAGATTATGGTGGTGAAAGCTGCCGAGGCGGACGCGGAGTCGAAGTATTTGAGCGGTACCGGTATGGCGAGGCAAAGACAGGCAATCATCAACGGTTTGAGAGATTCGGTGGTGAACTTTCAAAAGGAAGTCGATGGCATTTCCTCCAAGGACGTGATGGAAATGATGATGATGACGCAATACTTTGACACGATGAAGGAGGTTGGGACGCAAGGCGGGAACTCGACCATCTTCGTACCGAGCGGACCGGCGGCGGTGGCGGATGCGAGCGCCGCCATTCGCGCCGGCTTGATGCAAGGCAACGCGGCGGTGGCTGCTATGCAGCGTTAAATGCGAAAGTGAGTATGAACGAGAGAGCAAACAGACGTGTACTTATACGCGTATCGATATACATTCTTTTAATGGTCAGAAAAGTCAAATATACCCAGTAATTAATAAAATCTTAGTTTTGTTCTTTCAATATTACACGTTTTTAATCGAGAAACATAGGCGCAGCAACTAACGTAATCGTCGCGAGCATTTTAATTAACACATGGATACTCGGTCCAGCGGTATCCTTAAATGGATCACCCACGGTGTCTCCCGTGACCGCCGCTTTGTGCGTTTCGCTCCCTTTCCCTCCTCCGAATCCAGTTTCCACGTATTTCTTGGCGTTATCCCACGCTCCTCCGGCGGTGTTCAAAAACAATGCCATCAAAATCCCACTCGCGGTGGCAAACATGAGAAAACTTGCGACGCACTTCGCGCCGAGTAACTCGCGACCGGAGGCTATGCCGATGCGTCGAAATATAATGCCTGTGATTAGTGGTCCAGAAACGGCGACGACGCCTGGTTTAACCATACCTCGTAACGCCGATTTCGCCACAATCGAGACGCACCGTTCGTAATCTGGTTTCGTATCGTACGTCATGATTCCAGGATTCTCCGCAAACTGTCGTCGAACTTCTTTGACGACGTCTTGCGCCGATTTCCCGACCGCCGCGATCGCGAACGAGGAGAATAAATATACCAACATGGAGCCAAGCAAACCGCTGATGAACACTTCTGGGATGCAAATATCTACGGTGGAAAACGCTTGACCGGTAAACGCGGAAACTTCGTCCATGAACGCGGAGAAGAGTAAAAACGACGCCAAGGCGGCGGAACCGATCGCATACCCTTTCGTTGTCGCTTTCGTCGTGTTTCCTACGGCGTCTAGCTCGTCACACACGTCTCGAACCGAGTCTGGTTGGTTGGACATTTCTACGATACCGCCGGCGTTATCTGCGATCGGGCCGAACACGTCCATGGTCAAGACGTAGGCTGCAGTGGAGAGCATTCCCATCGTCGCAACCGCGGTACCAAACAAACCGCCAATCGGTTCGTCCGAGCTTTCATCAACTAATCCGGCATTTTGCCCTAAATGATACGCCGCGACGACGGCGATGGAAACCACAATAACCGGCGCCGCGGTCGCTTCGAGACCAACACCAACACCAGCGATGACATTCGTGCCACTGCCAGTCGTACTCGCTTCGGCAATCTTTCTGACTGGCGGAAACGCGTAATCGGTGTAAAACTGCGCGATGAACACGAAGCAGTATCCGCACAAAATGCCAACTATACCACACGCGTAGAAGTACTTCCACGCGTCCTCGGCTTTCTCCGTATACAACATACATCTGCATGCGATACCAAAACACACCAACGCAATCGCCAACGCCACGTTATACCCTCTCTTCAACACTGAATACGGTTCCTGCTTGTATCTCGGCTCGATCTCAGAAACGGACAGAATGCCAATCGCCGAGGCAAAGCAATCCATCGCGTGAACCACCAGTGGGAACAACACGAACCCCTTCGCTTCGACGACGCTCATATCGGATCTTCTCACCACGGTTGCGCCTAAAATCATCGCTGAAATGATCTCCGCCGCGATGGACTCGAACAAATCCGCGCCTCTGGCTGCGCAATCCCCAACGTTGTCTCCGACCAAATCGGCAATCACCGCGGGGTTCCTCGGATCGTCCTCGGGAATATTCATCTCCACCTTGCCACACAAATCTGCGCCTACATCCGCTGCTTTGGTGTAAATCCCACCACCTAACTGCGCGAATAACGCGACGAACGACGCCCCGAATCCGTAACCGACTAACATCAGCGGTATCTCGATCACGTTTTCAATCGATTCGCTCGCCGAATCACCTCCTCCGGCTGCTTTCATCCCAGCACTCGTCAGTCCGTACCACCACGAATACACCGCGAACAAGCTCGCCACGCCTAACACCGTCGTCGCGACCACCAACAAAGCGGCAAATCCACCCGCTCTCAACGCGACGACCAGCGGCTCTCTCGAGCCTCTTCGACTCGCCGCCGCCACTCTCGAATTCGCTCTCACCGATACCCACATTCCAGCGTACCCACTCATCCCCGAGCAAAACGCCCCCAACAAAAACGCCACCGTCGTCAATATCGCCACGCTGTGACTGGTCAACCCGCTCTTCTCTTGCTCCGGCGTCACTTGTCTGAACTCGTACAAAAAGAACACGAACGCGGCGCAGACCACCGCGAGTTTACTAATCAGCCCGTACTGCGTGGAGAAAAACCCACTCGCACCGGCCCGTATCGCATCCGCCACTTCAATCATCTCCATCGTCCCTTCGTCTTTTTCCAGCACCCACATGGATAAATACTTCGCAAACGCCAACGTCCCGACCGAGGCTAACACGACCAACGTAATCGTCTTTGACGTTCTCGAAGCAATCGCCAACACGCACAGCAAGAGAAATACCCCGACGTATTTTAAACTTTTATTCATCATCCTCGAGTTCTTCAAACTGCTCTTATCTTTCCCGTTCGCGTTTCCCGACGAAGCTGCTTTCCCTATTCTCGAAGTAAACGTCTTCGTCTTCGACGCGCTTTCCGGGTCGTCGAAATTGGAATTCATGAAATTGGTCTCGTTCAGAGATACCGCGCCGCCTGGGAAATAGTTTCCTCCTCCTTCTTCTCCGGAACCCCGAGAGCGCATCATCATCATCGTTCTCGCCGCTTTAGTGTTCGTCTTCTTCTGCTGTTATTCGTGTTCTCGGGAGATGAATGCTGTTTTCAAGACCTGTTCCTAGAGTGTGTGTCTTGCGTGTGTAATGCGGTGCAAAATTCGCCTTTCTTTTGGGGGATGCAACGGCCAAAAAGCTCACTAATTAATTAGAATAAAGAACAGCGCGCAGAAACAATAGAGACTACACACGCGCGTTCGGTGACGGAGAGAGAGTGTGTGCGTGTGTTTACTCTATCATGGTTCGATTTAAAAACAGATACATCATCGCTCGCGCGCTCTTCCACGATAAAAAACCGACGTCGGAACGCGTGCTCTCGAATCGACTGCGTTTGGAAATCGAATCCGCGTTTGGCGTCGCCGGCGCTCGAGAGATGTGTCCGTCGGTGCAGGTGAAGTATTACGAGCAAAAATACGGGTCGAACGTGGTCGTTTTACGATGCTCGCGCGAAGACGTACGAAAAGTGAAACTTTGTTTCGAAAACATCGAAAGAGTGGAAGGGAGGACGTGCACGATGCGAGCGGTGGCCGTGCACGGGAAGTTGGGGAGCTTGAAGGAGAACGTTTTGGAGAAGATTGGGAGGTTTGCGGTGAATGGCGAAGACGGAGACGAGGAGGAGGAAAAGAAGGAAGAGAAGCGGAGGAAGGTGAGGAGGAAAGTAGAGAAGGCGGTAGAGGCGATGACGAGTTGAGACGAACTCGATTGTGTATAAAAGTGTATATTAGTATTGTAGTGTTACAGCAGCTTTGTTTAGGTACGTACTCGCGGCGAGCCGCCGACGAGTACGCGTATGAGACGTTCTGTGTGTTTGTTCTTCTTCTTTTGTCTCTCTTTCTCTTTCTCTTTCTCTTTCTCTCGGGGTTCATGCTTCTTTTCATCACTGTTCTCCGTAGAGATTCATCGCCAAGTCTTCGTCGGCGACGTCTTGCATTCGACGACCTAAGTTATTCACCGAGTCTTCTCTCGCCGGACCGCGACGGTTGGCGGTTGGCGGTAACTGCGGCGTTTTGTAGCGAGGTAATCTTGAGAGAGGCGTGGCGCCGTCTTTGGAGACGGTTGGCGATACGCTCCTGCGTCTTTGCGAAGACGTGGCGAACGGCTTGGGAACGCCCGAGTCGCTTGGGGTACGCAAGGCGCCCCGGATCGAAGATGTTGGTGTTTTGTTGGCGTTTAAATGCCTCGCGACTTTCGCGTACGAGTCGATTGGTCTTTCTCCTTTTCCGTCGTCGTCGTCTTTCGCCGAGCCGCTTTCGTCGCTTCTGGTCGTCCCCGTCGTGGTGGTAAAAAACGACGATTCTTCCATCTCGCCGTTACCAAAGAACGCAAGGTTTACCAACTTCCAGAACCAAAGCGAAATCATCGATATCGCGGTAAAATACGTCACCACTGCGACCATCGCAGTCCAAGATGAAATCGCCTCCGAATACTCGTCGTCTTCAAACGCCAACCACGAGGCGAAAACGCCCCGTTGCTGTTGTGCGCGAAGCTTCCTCTTCTCCTCCAAAATTTTTGTCACCAACTCCTCCACCTTCTCTTTCGCTTTTTCCAACTTGACTTCGCACCGTTGAATCTCCTCGATCGCTTTTAATCGTTCCTCGAACGAGTTCGTCTCGGAAGGCGTATTCTCAGTAATCACGACGTCCCTCGTCGTCGACGACGACATGGTGGCTAAATACAAAGCCACGATTCCAATGCAAATCGATACCACCGAGCTCATCATCAACTTCACATCCAGCGACCTCTTCAATGTTTTCATCGCGTTCGTCCGTCTTCGTTTGTTCTCTCTTCGCGGTTGTTTTTCTTGGACTGGACCTTCACCCCCCTCTCCTTGAGTAGGGGTCTCATATTTTGTCGTCGTCGCGTGACTCGTTTGCTGTTTCTGTTGCGCCCCGATTAAGGGCGACGTCCTCGCGTCAAATTGCGCCTCCGCGAGTTCCAGCCACGCGCGCACTTCCTCGTCTTTGCCTTCCCACGCGTCCTCGATGCCCTCCAACTCTTTCTCTTCTTCTTCTTTTGAAGGGGGAGAGTCGTCCTTTTTCCCGCATGTCATTTGCGGTTTTTCCTCCAATTCTTTTTCGTCTCCCTCCTCGAACTCCTCCTTCGTCTTCTTTTTTCCAACGACGTCCTCGAGAACGATCTCTTCGCCTTGAAGGTCGGTGCCCAAGTTGCTCCAAGAGGCGTCGTCGTCGTCGTCCGTGGAGGAGAGCATGTGAACGGTGTTCGTTGTACTGTGTTGTTGCTTTTTTTTTTGAGCGGGTTTTGTGTGTGTTTTTTGTCTTGTTTTATGTTGAGAAATTTCAAAAATTCAATCTCTTACGAGTACAAATACGAGTACTCCCACGACTACTTTTACAACTACATACTATTTCAAATTCCACTCGCTGGCGTCCGGGACTTCTTTGCCGACTTCAAACTCAGCGTCGCTGAAATCAAATCCAGGATTTTCCTTTTGAAATCGAGCGAGCATCATCCGTCTTCTGTCCATTTCGATTTTTTCATCGGCCTCGGCTTTCGTCGACGTTTCGTCGCTCGCGTTTGGCGTCGCTCCTCGGAGGTTGTTACGGCAATGTTCCTTAAACGCCGCTTCCCAAGGTTCCGCTTTTTTCAGCTTCACCAGTTGAATGTGCATCTCCCCGGTGGATTGATCTCGCGTCCACACGGATTCATCCGCGATCGTTTGTCGGTACAGCTCCAGTTTCGGCAACACGTGGCAATCTTCGTCTCCAATCTTCTTCTTCTTCTTCTTAATCTCGATCGTTTTCCCGGTGATTTCAACCGACAAATCTTCCTTCGTTTTCAACTCGGAACTAACGGGGATAAAAATGTTCACCTCTTCCAACGTTTGCTCCCACTCGTACACCAATTTGTTCTCGTCGACGTAGAACTTGTGACGGTTCGGCGCGGCGAGTTTATCGTCGTCGCTCATATCCAAGTAAGGCGTTAGGGGAAAACACCTGCAACACACCTAATCAATCACACGCTCGAGTCTCGACTCATCACCCAGCCGGCGTGCGCTAACCCACACCCGAGTGCCACGGCAAACAAACGATCTCTCAACAGTGGATTTGTTTTAAATCCAATCCGTATTAAAGGCAGTAACGGCGCGTAGACGAGTGGGACGATAAACTTTTGTTTGATGCGATTTTTGCGGGTTTCGTTGAAGGATTTGATCTCTTCCGCCCGGGTCATGTAGTATATGTATGCGTCGAAAGCTCAAAGAGCGCACGAATTAATGCGACCACTTTCCCTCCTACTCCAGCGCGCTTGCACTCCTCGCGCGCGTATTCTGACTGTGTGTATCTATTAAACTGCGATAAAGAAGTGCTCTCTAAATGCTGTCTCTAGGGGTGTTAAAGTGTGAAGACAAAAAGTAAATACAAAGTTGAAAGTTTAAAACATATACGATTACACTGAAGAAGAGCCGGCGCTCGTACCGGTACCATTACCACCGCCATTATTACTACTGTTATTGCTGACGTTCGACCCGGTGCGTTGCAAAATAGCTTGGCCGAAATACGAGCTAATGGTGCTCACGCCCGCGGTGGCGCCGTCGAGCGCCTTGCCGCCGTACTCGTAGACTTGACTCGGGATGACTTTCTCGAACCCGGCGCCTCGGTTGAACGTAGATAACGTGGACCCGGTGTACTCTTGAAACTCAGCCAATAACGACGGACTCGTCGGCGAGTCCCCTCCGTCGGGAGAACTGTTGTTCTCCGTCAAAGGCGCTTTCATCACCGAGTGCGACACGCACACGCCCGCGCCGATGGAAACGCACGTCACGAACGTCGCCGAGAACGACGTGAACCCGAATATTAAAATCGCCGACACCGCGAGTAATAACATCCCTTGCATTCTCACCGTCACCACGATCGGTTCTTCGTTCGCACCTCTTTTCAAAGTCACGTCTTTGCTCCTCACGTTGATCACGTAATGCCACGCGACGACCACCGCGAACACCGTTAAAAACGACCAAGGACGACAGACGACTGACACGAACATCGAGAGTAACATCAACACTTGGTAATTGGGTGCAAAATCTCGCAAGTTAAATCGTAATCTCCTCGTCGCATCTTTCACGGATATCGGGCACGAAATGCCTCGGCACATTCTCATCCAATCGTTCGCGCGTGCGTTTGAAAACACCTCTCGACTCGAGGAGATGCATCGCCAGACAAAGCCAAAGACGGATTTTCTTTTGTTCGTTTTCGCGCTCGAATTCGTGTCGTCCTCCGATGCCATGATTTTTTAATTATATTCTTCTTCTTCTTCTTCTTCGATGACGAGAAAATAGTAATAACGCGCTGTTGTTGTTCTTCTCGTCGCGCGTATATCCCAGGTCGTCGTCTTCCTCCTCTCGTTTTCGGTGTGCCTTTCCTCGACTTTTGATCGTTCAAAGTGTTCCGTCTTTAATGTGTGTTTCAATTAAAACACAGGGGGAGTTTGTTGTGACCAAGCGAGCGCAAAATTCAAAATTTAAAAGAAAAAACGAAAAAAGACCAAAAAAAAAAGTAAAACTTAATTGACCATCACAGGACGTGTTTCGCTCCGCCTCTCTCTTTTGTATCAAAACAACCGCACTTTTACCCAAAACAACAACTTTTCGCACGTATATTACGCGCAAAGCGTTACGACGCACATCAATCATGAGTTCGGAGAGGACGCATCATTCACCGAGAAAAGAACACGGAGGAGGAACCGGTGTCGGGGTGAACGCTATAAAACCGGCGAAACCACCGAGAGACGCGTCTTCCTCCGCGGGGAAATTATCGAATTCCTCCAGCAAAAACAACGGCAACGACACCATTCATCACCAAAAAGGGGAAACGATTTCCTCGGCGACTTTGACCACCAACGCGACGACTGCGGACAACAGAGGAGGAGGAGGAAGTGGTGGTGGTGGTGCGAGTGGTGCCAAAGTTGAACAAACGCGCTCTCATCATCATTACAGTCACCGCGACGTCC
>Ga0255755_1003667_pt1 | contig 11633 bp, 8 predicted proteins | sample 011ome_18_FD_179955 | JGI IMG/M metagenome (GOLD analysis project Ga0255755, IMG submission 179955) | Coastal salt marsh microbial communities from the Groves Creek Marsh, Skidaway Island, Georgia - 011501BT metaG (version 2) | ecosystem: Environmental > Aquatic > Marine > Intertidal zone > Salt...
CAGAGGTGAGGTTAAAGGCTGCCAGCGTATCGCCGTTATCAGTACTGGGTGTGAAGGCGGCTGAGACATCGAGGCTGATACCTGCCTGGCCGTCAGTGTGGGCTTGGTCGGTGATGGGTGTGCCTACCAGGGGAGTATCGTTAGCGCCGGTGATGGTGATGTCCAGGGTGGTGTCGCCGGTACCCCCTTCATTGTCGTCAGCGGTATAGGTAAAGGTGTCAATCAACGTTTGCCCGGCATCAAGGGCCTGCACTGCGGCATTCAGATTATCGATGGTGTAGGTATAGCTGCCATCGCTATTGATCACAACGCTGCCATAGGTGCCGGCGGTAGCGGCGCCGACGGTGCCGCCATTAATGGCGCTGACCATCAGGGCATCGGCATCCGGCGCGCCATCGGCATCATTGGTCAGCAGGTTACCGTTGGTGGTGGTGCCTTCTTCGTTGATGCCATTCGTATCCGCGACGGCAAGAGGTGCGACGTTGCTGATCACCCAGATGAACGTATCGGGTACCGGTGTGCCACCGTCGGAGGCGCTGATTTCGAGACTATAGGGGCTGGACCCGCTAGCAGACGGATTGAGGGTGCCGGTAATCAAACCAGTGATGCCGTTAAGGCTCAAGCCATCGGGTAATGCACCTGAAGTCAGGGCGAAGGCGTTGGGATTGCCATTAAATGCGTTACTGATATCGATGAGGATGCTGGCGCCGTCATCGTTGACCTGGTCAGCAATACCGGCGCCTGCGACGGTAACAGCAGCCTGCGCGTTTAAGGCGACTGAAAGAACACAGGTTAAAAGACTAGCCCTGATCAACTGATGTATTGCTATCTGAATCATTTTGCTATGCTCGAATCATCACTAAAATTTCTTACCATAAGTACTTTGTAGGTAAATTTTGGCCGCTGTGGTCTTGCCCCTGCCTAACGCTGTGATGCGAAATATCTGTGTAACATCAGATCCCGCATCGCCACCTACATTGTCGAGGTTGAGTTGGTCATCTCCCGAACGCACGGCTTGAACAAATTCAATAATGTATGAAGGCGGGTTGACGCTACCGGAATATGTTGCGGTAATGGCATTAGCTGCGGTCCATGTAGTCGCCGTTTGCCATCTGGGTGTGACGTCAACACCCTGGCTTTCATATTTGCCGTTGGCATTGGCGGCATAAGCCGTGGTTGAGGTTTCAAGTTCAACCATAGCTTCTGCCGCTTTTAAAGCGGCCTCTGCGGCGGAGAATGCACTGCTGGCATCGGTGGCATTTCTCGACATACGTTCAAGCAGGCTCGTCATCTGAATAGATGACGTGCCAAGTAAGGTGACGATCAACAATATGACCAGTGTCATGATCAATACAAAGCCAGATTGCTTGTTAGGATTGTGCATGTAGCGAGTCACTCCGTAAGTAAATATTGTCAATGGGTCAATGATTAGCTATCCGCTATCGGCCGTTGCGCAGTGCCACTGTTTGGCTGAAGGTTCTACGCAACAGGCCATCGGTGGCTGTGCCAGGCTTACAATATTGCGTGCTACAGCCGTGAGTTGGGGTGCTGGTCCCATCGACATCGTCGATAGATGTGGCGACGACGGATATTCGTAGTGACCGGACATCGTCGAAATTTATGACGGCGCCGGCGTCGACGTACCTGTTGGGGATCTTGTCATTATCGGTGTCAACGCCGTATTTAATTTGCAGGTCTTCAATGCCGTCTACCAATTCGGTAGGCGGTGAGATACCGGACTTGCGCCACAAAGACAGAGGGTTTTGACCTGAATTGTTCGTACCTTCGCTGGGTGCGACATAATAAGTTTCTGAGGCAATTGCTGACACATAGGCACTGTTTTTAAAGGCACCAAAGCGAGCGAGGATGTTGGCATTGGTGTAGCCGTCCGCGTCGATCGTTGTGGCATGTTCGATGAGATCGCCGGCGATACCGCTGACTCTGAAGAATGTTTGTTTTTCACAATCGTGAATAAAGGCAATATGCTCTGCGGCAAAATCGAAGTCCTGTGTCGTGGTCTGAATGTCGGCGGTGTTGGTTGGCATATCGATTTTCAGGCGATGAGTCTTCTGCGGTAGATAGTTAAGGGTGATGATATCAGTGCCCTTGGTGATGGTCGTGATATCAATACCGGTACCCGCCCCGATGCCACTCGATTTGTATACATGAGTGTCGATTGTGCCAACAGTGCTCGGTAAGCTGTTGCTAATATTCGGGTTCCAAGTGCTGGATCCACCCTCGTAGCCAATGATTGGCCGGTCAAGATTGAACTCGTAAGGTATGTCAGCGAGAAAGGTTTTATGCACGCTGGCATTGGTTGAAAAGCAACCCTTATAGCCTGAAGTTTGGGCCGATCGCGTAATGACGCCGAGCGCGAATCGACCGGATTCTTGCATGGCAGATTGACCCGAGAGTAAGTTGTAGGTTTTTGCATTGGCCAAAAACAATTGGCTGACGCCCAGCATGATCGTGGATGACAGTGCCAGCCCGATCAAGGCTTCAACCAGTGTGAATCCCGAAAGTTTACCCATCGTTGTCCTGTTGATCATCACTGCACCACCACCAGGTTAACGGCTGAAATTGTGTCAGTGCTGTTATCAGACCATTGCACGGTAATCGCATATTCGTTGCCGTTTTTTACCATCGATGCTTTGCCGCTCGGCAAAATACCGACGATGTTCAGATTTGAGCACGCAGTGTAAGTTGAATCGTTGGTGGCATTAATGGAGTTGATGGAACATAGCCATTGCGCCGTATCATAAGCGGCCATTTGCGTTGGCGAGCAATTGTTGGCGGTACAGTCGGTGACAACAGCCGGCGTGGTGGTGAGTGCTACGTCGCTATAGGTGGTGGTCTTGTTAACTTGGATGCGGTCGGCAATGTCGCTTGCCAGATACGTTGCCTCGGTACGAAAAAACGCATTGCGATTAGCATCTAATCCGCGGAGTTGTAAACCGCTGGCGCCGAGCAGGCCAACTGACAAGATGAGGACTGAGATTAAAACCTCAATCAGAGTAAATGCTTGTACCGATTGTCTCACTACGCTACTTCCAATAATTAAAAAAATCTACAATGGTTTAACAATCGCCTGGTGCTACGTTGTCGATTTTAGATCGACCGACAGGGGTAACGGTGATCAGACGGTCTTTGCCTGGGGCGCAAAATATAAATGTTCGAGTCGAGTTGTCATGCATGGCGCCGAAGGCGTTGAATTGCAGTGAATCGCTTTCTGAGTTGATGGCATCAACGCCGAGCGGCGCTGGGAACGAGCGAATGATATCGCCGGTACAATCGCCTGGGTTACCGACGACGACACACCAGCCTCGACCGAATTCGTTGTCATTGTCGATGGTGTTGTCGATGGCGTTGGTTGCTTGCAGGCTCACAACCCCACTGACCTTGGATGCCTCGCTACGAGCAAGGTTGATCGCTGTGACCAGTTCATTGATTTGGGTTGTCGTTTGGTTTTTGCTGACTATCGAGTTGAAGCTGGGGGCAGCCGCAAGGATGCCAGTGCCAATCAAGGCGACGACGAGTACCAGTTCTATCAACGTCATGCCATACATCGACAAGCGCATTGTTACCTCCTAACCAGCTCGATGACTCATGCAACACTGCTTTTTGTTCATCGACTTCAGGATGCTAATCTAACACCTCGCTGGTCGTAATTTGATCGATTCGGGTTGCGCTAAGGCCGAACGGTCGAATCCCCAGTTCGAGCGGTAGGGGCAGTTAAAATGCGGGTCAGAAGCCATTGAATGATTGACTCGGCGCACCAAAAAACACTTAGGTTAGCTGTAGACTTGAGGCCTTAAATGTTGTGACAAGAGGGATGGCTGATGCAACTTGAGAAACGTCTTTTGTTGATCCTGCTACTGAACTCAGGTTGGGCTTCGAACGCGAATGCTGGCGACGCCATAGACACATCACTGGCGGTCCCCGCGACAGCGGTGATCAGTATCAATAACACTCGCGGCGCAGTGGCTATTATCGGTTGGGATCAGGCGCAGGTCAGCATCAAGGGTGAGCTTGACGATCTCGCCGAGGCACTAGTCTTCGATGCCGATGAGGGTTTGATCGTTGTTGATGTCAAGATGCCCCGTCAGGATCTGAACTGGGGTAATGGCTCCGATCTGACCATCCAAGTGCCCCATAGCAGCCGAGTCAAATTTGTAGGTGTTTCCTCAGAGGTTGAGATTGAGAATGTACTGGGTGGGGTCCAGTTGCAGTCCATCAGTGGTGATCTACGGGCTCGAAAAATCGAAGGACAGCTGATAATGAACACCGTCAGCGGTGACATTATCATTGAGGGTGTGGCTGGTTCAGTACTGGCGTCTACCATCAGCGGTGATCTGGCATTGTCTGTCACAGCCACTGACGTGCGACTTGATACGGTTTCTGGTGATTTGGTCATTGAGATGGCAGCGGTGGACCATCTTGCCGTACGTAGCGTCAGTGGCAGCATGGATATTACCGGGGAGCTTAACCCGGCAGGTCAGATAGACCTGTCATCAGTCAGCGGTGATATCCGCCTCGGCTTGCAATCGGGGCTCAGTGCCACCGTTGATCTGGAGGGTGGTATGAGTGGTGCTATTGAAAATAAACTGAGTGAGCTTGAAGCCCAAACCCATTTTCCTGCTCGCCAGCGCCTCAATGCTGTATTTGGCGATGGCAAAGGTCGAGTGTCGGTTCGTACTGTCTCAGCAGATATTACGCTAGAGGAGGTTTGATAACCCGTTGTGACTGAATCTCATTCCAGGCAAGAAGCGGGCTGGCGAACCAACCTGTTTGAGGAAGTTAAGCGGCGACGGGTGATCCGCACAGCGACCCTGTATGTTGTCATACTGTGGCCGGTCATTCAGATTGTCGACATTCTGTCGCCCACCCTCTCCTTGCCTGACAGCACTATGCGCTATCTGGTCATGGCCTTTGCTGCTGGCTTGCCCTTGGTATTGCTCAGTGCCTGGTTGTTCGATCTGAATCAGCGAGGCGTGGTCCGCGATCAGGGCTTGAATGCGAGTGCTTCTCACGCGGATGCTGGTGTCGTTCCGCCTGAAGCGGTGGCTTTGATAGGCAGCCGAGCCGAGCTGGCAGTGATTGTCGTGATGTTATTCGTCGTTGGCGGTTTATTTTATGCCCAGCTCACTCTCCAGGAAGCCAGTGGGTCGCCAGCCGTTAATGTCCCGGCGCAGGAACGCACTGTCGAGGTCGCAAAGGCCGTCACCAAGGCGAGTAGTCAGCTGGCAGTAGTCAATAGGATCGCGGTCTTGCCCTTTGAATCTTTTACTGATGACAGTCGTGATCGATTCTTCGCCGACGGACTTTCGGAAGAGTTGCTCAATGTGCTCGCCGGGGTGCAAGGACTGCAAGTGGCAGCTCGCACGTCATCTTTTGCCTATCGCGGTGTGCGGAAAAGCATGCAGCAGATCGGTAGAGAGCTGGGCGTTGATGTGATTCTTGAGGGTAGTGTGCGGCGTAATGATATTGATGACACCATTCGTGTGACTGCGCAATTGATCAACGCTCATGATGGCGCGCACCTTTGGTCGAGCACGTATGATCGCCAATTTAACGATATTTTTAAGATTCAGGATGATATTGCCGCAGCGGTTGTCGGTGAGCTGAAAATCAAGTTGCTGGGTGCGAAGCCACTGGATCTGCTAACCCGGGCCTCTGCCAGCCCCGAAGCCATCATTCTGTATAGTATGGGTCAGGCTGAATTGGCCCGCCGCAGCGAGGTGAGTCTACAGGACGCCGCACGATTTTTTCAACGGGCAGTTGATCTGGACCCTGACTATGTGGCGGCGTGGGTCGGTCTGGCAGACGCCAACACGCTGCAAGTATCCTATGGTTTTGGTGCAGCGGGCCAGACTAGTGGCAGCGATACGGATAGGAATGGTCTGCTGGCTGTGGCGCAGGCGGCGGTCGACAGGGTGCTGAAATTGAACCCACAGTCAGGCATGGCCTGGGCCAGTCAAGGCTTGATCCACAGGGTGCGCAACCACGAAGACGAAGCTGCCAAGCAGGCATTACTCAAGGCCATCGAATACAGCCCGAACTATGCGATGGCACATATGTGGTACGCGCCGCTGATCGAGGATCCTGATGCCAAGCTTGCCGAGTTTGAGATGGCCTTCAAGCTGGACCCTCGATCCCCCGTTGCCGGTTATAACGTCGCTAGCCTCTATATTGATCGCGGTCGTGACGCCGAAGCGATGCAGGTCTTCGGCAGTATCATCGACGCGAACCCTAACTTTGCATTGGCCTATGGATTGTCGGCGCGGGTTAGTCAGGCCCGTGGTCGAGTCAGTGATGCGATTCGACAATATGAAAAAGCCTATGAGTTGTCTGGGAGCGATGAGGTTGCTTTTGATCTCGCCGAGTTGCAGATGTCGCTGGGTAACTATTTGCAAGCCGATGAATGGATTAGTGTGGCCAAGGCGACCGCTGCGCCTGAGCATACGCTGCGCTTTGATTGGCTGGAGGTGCAGCGTTATGCCATGCAAGAAGAGTTTGGCAAGGTGCGGGTCGTGCTGCAACGACTGGCCCAGCCGAATGAGCTGACGCGTGAGAGTCATCTGGTGGCGGCTTATGCATCCTATTTGAACGGCGAGCCGCAAGCCGCGATTGACTATTGGCAGCAGGCGCAGGCCTTCGAGGACAAAAAAAGGCAGGGTGGCGACCTCGAACAGTTTGCGATGTTGGGTGCCGTCTACGCTTATCAACAATTGGGTCAAGTGGAGGCTGGCGGCGCCTTACTCAACGCCGCCAAGGTCAAGCTGGATGCGGTTGTGGCAGGGGCCGCACGTGCGGATCCCAGCGTCTGGTACCGCCAAGCGCTGGCGAACCAGTTGGCAGGCCAGCAGCAGATGGCCCTGATGAGCCTGCAACGTGGCATTGATGAAGGCTGGGTGGCATTTTGGCAGCCGCCTATTGAGCCAATTCTACAGGATATGGCAGCGCAGCCTGAGTTTCAGGCCATGATGGGGGGCTTGCAGACCAGAATCAATTTGAGTCGTGGTCAGTACGCTCTTGAGCAGTCGTTTGCGGCAAACCCAAACGCGTCAGGCTCTGGCTCCAAGTGAGCGGGGTACTTGAAGATTGGTCAAAACACCCAATCTTCGGTCAGGTAGCGCACGAGTCAATTATGTCGTCTGCCCAGGAGATGCGCTATCTACATTGAATTCATTGACTTACGGTTTTGGTGCGATCCTTGCAGGTCTTTATGCAGAGTTAGGCATCGGCAGAGTTAGGCAGAATAAGCCGAGCTTACGAACGGAACAACGTTGTATTAATCATGATCGACGGAGATATTATGGATAACGAGATTAAATCATCATTGACTGCCACGGACACCTGGATGCGGGGTTTGTATATGTTGTTGTTTACGGTGATCTACTCGGTGACGGAGTTCGTCCTAGGGCTGATTGTCGTGTTCCAGTTTATTCATGTGCTCTTTAGTCGCGACACCAACGAGCGACTGCTGGATTTCAGCAGCGACTTAAGTGTCTATATTTACCAGATACTGCAATTTTTGACCTTTAATTCGGAAGCAAAGCCTTATCCTTTTGCTGTCTGGCCGAACGGTCCTGAGGACCTTGAAAGCCTGGATGTGTTTGACAATGTGGAAGTTGGCCCTGAAGTAGGCTCTGACGTAGACTCTGACGTAGACTCTGAAGTAGGCGCTGAATCAGGCACCGAGGCGGCGAGTACTAACCCAAGCCAGAATGATCCGGAGGATGCCGCTAGTGCCAAGCAGCGCGAGAAGGATTCAAAGCCGGATCAGCCAGCGGATTGATAGCGCCCAAGATGACTCGAAAGCGACTGCATTTCTGTCGTCGCTGAGATATCCTCGCTGTTGCGACCATGACCCTTCATGGTCATGCCCTGACGATGAAGCCTGCCGCTGATGTTGAGCGGTTATAAGGGCTATGGCGTGTAACAAAGGAAATTCGAGATGTCCCTGCTGAGTACCCTCCGACTAGCCCTTGTCATGCTGTTGTTTGTCCCCGTCACCGAAGCTCAGATTACAGAAGCTCAGATTACACAAACTCAGATTATAGAAGCCGAACCCGAGCAAGACCTTAAAGTCGAAGCTGCCCACTGGGATATTAGCCAGCCTGACTACACCGTTTCGGCCAGTCAGGCCAGTCTGAAGGTGAGCGAAGGCACCTGGATGAGCCTGGACATCTCACCTGATGGCAAGCATATCGTGTTTGACCTGTTGGGTGATATTTACCGCATACCCTTTGCGGGCGGGTTGGCAGAGCCCTTACGCTCTGGTCTGGCCTGGGAGATTCAACCCCGCTACAGCCCCGACGGTGGGTCGATCGCATTCACCTCTGATATCGAGGGGGGTGACAATATCTGGGTGCTGGATTTAGCGTCGAAGCAGACCCGGCAAATCACTTATGAAAAATTCCGCCTGATGAATAGCCCCACATGGCTCCCGCAGGGTCAGTACATTGCCGCCCGCAAGCACTTCACCACGTCGCGTTCCTTAGGTACGGGAGAAATTTGGTTGTTTGATGCCAACGGCAATCAAGACGATAAAGGTGTGCCGATCATCGAGCGAGCCGATCCAGCTTTGCAGAAAGAGCTGGGCGAGCCAACCTTTGCGCCCGATGGTCAGTCGCTGTACTTCACCCGCGATAGTACGCCGGGTAATACCTTCATTTATCATCAAGATACCAACAACGAGGTGTTCCAGATTCGCCAAGTGGATCTGAGTACCGGCGAAGTCAAAACTGTGGTGGGTGGCCCCGGTGGGGCGGTTCGACCAACGCCGTCACCGGATGGACGCTTTCTTGCCTATGTTAAACGCGTGCGGGCGATCTCTCGGCTGTTCCTGTTGGATCTGGTGTCCGGTACAGAAACGATGCTCGTTGATACGTTAGACCAGGATCTGCAGGAAACCTGGGCGGTGCAGGGTTTGTACCCGACAATGGCCTGGACGCCCGATAGTCAGCAGATCATCTACTGGGCTGGCGGTAAAATCTGGCGAGTTGGCCTTCAAGGCAGTGAGCCGGTGAATATTCCGTTTCAAGTCAGCGATACTCGGGATATCTATCCGCCGCCGCGGTACAACATTGATGTCGCCCCAAATCAATTTGAGACGCAGATGGTGCGTTTTGCGCAGCCGTCGCCAGACGGTCAGTCCATCGTCTTTGAGTCTCTCGGGCAGCTGTTTATCAAGACAGGAGACGCCGCGCCGCGGGTCGTCACTCAAGAGCAAACTGATGGCTTCGATTTCTCGCCGGTCTGGTCGCCCGACAGTCGCTATATCTATTTTATTCGCTGGAACGACCAAACCTTGGCTTCCATTCGCCGGGTCAAGCAACAAGGCGGAAGGTCTGAACAACTGAATCGACAAACCGGTCAGTACACCGAGCTCTCAATAGCCGCTGATGGCCAAACCCTGGCTTACCGAAAACTCAAGGGGCGATCTTTTCTATCACCAGACTGGGGTCAAAAACCCGGTATCTACCTCATGGATATCAAAACTCGTGACGCGCAATTTGTTGGTGATCAAGGAACTCTGCCGAGAGTGACGGCGGATGGCAGAGTGACTGTACAGGATCGAAAATCCGGCGTCGGCCGCGGTAGTTCATCGGTCAACACTCAATTGTTATCCATGACCCGCGATGGTCTCGATGTTCGTGTTGTCGCTGAAAGTGAGTTTGCCACTAGGCTGTTGCCCTCGCCGAATGATCGCTACCTGGCGTTTCTTGAAAACCACCAAGTCTACGTCACCATGCTGGCGAAAACCGGTAAGCCGCTGACTGTCGGCCGCGAGACTGGCGGGCTGCCAACTCAAAAGTTGAGCCTCGTCGGTGGTACCTATTTGCACTGGTCTGAAGACAGTGAAACCTTGAGTTGGTCTGTTGGCGCTGAGATGAAGTCAGTGAATGTGGTCGCAGCCATGAGTGCAACTGAAGATGATAGGCCGAAACTAAGTAGCGTGAATTTATCTCAGGTGGTTGATGCCGCACGGCCCGCCGGTCTGTTGGCGATTACTGGCGCGACGGTGATCACCATGGATGCTGATCGCCAAGTGATTGAGCAGGCCACTATTCTTGTGCAGGACAATCGTATTGTATCGATTGGTCCGCAGAATGAAGTGGTTATACCGGCCAATGCTCGACGTTTAGATGCTACCGATCAGTTCATTGTGCCTGGGCTGATCGATGTTCATGCACACGGTGCTTACGGATCAGGACAAATTATTCCGCAACAAAATTGGGATTCGCTGGCGCATCTGGCGCTTGGTGTGACCACCTTGCACAATCCTTCCAGTCGGGCGACTCAGGTGTTTGCCGCTAGTGAGTATGCCCGTGCAGGGTTGATATTGTCGCCACGAATCTTCTCTACCGGCGAAATTGTCTATGGAGCCAAGAGCACCAGTTGGGCGCCGATTGACTCTCTCGATGATGCCCTAAGTCATATTCGACGGCTCAAAGCGCAGGGCGCGATCAGTATTAAGAATTATAATCAGCCTCGTCGAGATCAGCGCCAACAAGTTATTGAAGCTGCGCGCCAGGAAGGCCTGATGACCGTGGCAGAAGGGGGTTCATTGTTCCATATGGATATGAACCTGATTGCCGATGGCACTACGGGTGTTGAGCATAATGTGCCGACGTTAGTGATGTATGATGACGTGACCCAATTCTGGCGCCAATCCAAATCAGCCTACACGCCGACACTGGTGGTGACGTTCAATGGTTTGACTTCGGAAGACTATTTTTATCAGGAAACCGAGGTCTGGAAGCATCCAATACTGTCGAACTTCGTGCCGCCAAGCGTGTTACAGCCTCGTTCAGTTCGCCGGCCCATGGCGCCAGAGAGTGATTATAAAGATGACGACTCAGCAGCCTCGGCGAAAGTATTACTGGAGGCGGGCGTGCTCGTAAACACTGGGGGACATGGCCAGCGGGAAGGCTTATCAACTCATTGGGAAATGTGGAGCTTTGTTCGAGGCGGCATGTCGCCGATGCAGGCGCTATCGGCGGCCACCATTAATCCGGCAACCTATATTGGTATGAATCAAGACTTGGGCTCTCTGGAGGTAGGCAAGCTCGCCGATATGGTGATCTTGGATGGTGATCCGTTAGCGGATATTCGCCATACTGACAAGATCAGCAAGGTGATGCTAAATGGCCGGGTGTTTGTAGCATCGACTCTACAGGAGGTTGTCACCGGCAACCAAAAGTTGAAGCCGTTTTGGTGGCAGAATCGTACGCAAGATCAGATTCGTTAAACGGCTGGGCCCAATTAAGGCGCGACGGATAAAGGCGCGTGCCTTAGCTCGATCTGGCTAACCTATTTATCTCAACTATTTATCTCAACTATTCATCTCAACTATCGATTGCTGTCCTTGCCTTGGTTCGTCGTCCATATTGTTATGGCAAAGGCCGTTGTGTCTATCCAGCGGTTTTCGAACAATGACGCCAAGGGTTTCTAGCGAGTCAGTCAGGTCAAGCACAAAACCTGTATGGGCTGGTTGTTTTTCGAGACTGGGATAACTAAGCAATAGAATGCCCGAGACAAAGTTGATTGGACTGAGTTTGACTTTTGCTAAGGGCTGGGTCTGTACGGCGTGACCAAACTCGAACTAATGTTCTCTAAAACTCCTC
>Ga0255755_1003676_pt1 | contig 11619 bp, 15 predicted proteins | sample 011ome_18_FD_179955 | JGI IMG/M metagenome (GOLD analysis project Ga0255755, IMG submission 179955) | Coastal salt marsh microbial communities from the Groves Creek Marsh, Skidaway Island, Georgia - 011501BT metaG (version 2) | ecosystem: Environmental > Aquatic > Marine > Intertidal zone > Salt...
CTGCAAAAGGTATTTTTAATGCTTTTATAAAACCATCAACGGCCTGTTCATCAACAGTAACATCTTTTATTTTACTACCATCAACGACCTCAATATTATTATCTTTACACCACTTAATAATATAAGGGTATAATCCTGCATATATTTGGCCTGTTTGATATGAATATAATCTTATTTTTCCGTCCCACACTCTGTTTCTATATTGAGGCATAAACTTAAAACCTGGGACTTCAAATGTAAAGTATTCAGATAAATCTCTACGAATACCAGCTTCCGCCTCTATACTTAAATAGACTTCATTCTTTTTTTCTAATACAATATACTTTACTACTGCCATTGACTTCCTACAACCCAACCTACTAATGATTTTCTTGTGCCTTTTGTTACTTCACCTACTTTATGCCATATGTGGCTAGGAAATACAATCATAGTGCCTTTTTTTGGTTTAAACGATTCTACTATAACTTTATCTGGATTGGGGTGTGGTTGACTAATTCTAAAATCACCACCTTCATAATCATCATTTAAACATAATGTAAAACTTAACTTTCTTATCAAACCATTTCCATAAGGTTTTCTATGACTATCAATATGCCAATCATAATGGTCACCTATATTGTAAATCGAATATTGTAAAGGTTCAAATTCTTTTAAAGAAAAGTTCCAATTACTTTCATCATTTGCCAATTGAATAAGATTTCTTAAAGATGTTTGTAAAGTTTTATTATCCAACCAAGACACCTTAGAGCTTCTATTGTTATTATTGCCGTCTTTTATATTAGCTTCAGTAATATCTTTTGACTCACCCTCTGCAATAATACTATCACAAAAACTTTTTGGTACAATACCTTCTTTGATATGATAAATCTTTTCTAAAAACATTACACAGCACCACTAGTAAACCTACGCCAATCAATGGCATTTTTTATTGTAAATGTTCTATTTGATATTTGTCTGATTGTTCTATCGAGGTAATCAACAACAGTTGTTAAATATTCAATCTTTTGTTTACCTTTGATAAGGTCTTCGTCTGATTCAATATACTTATCAACATCTGTTCTTAATATTTTTAAGTCAAATGGTTTTTCTGCATATACTGAAGCGTCTGATTTGCCAGTATAATATTCCCATTTTTCTTTTTTAAGCTGTCTATAATCTGTTTCCGCTTTTGTCAACATCAATTTAAACTTTGTATAATGTTTCATATACTTGTTATGTAATTGAGGAGTTTTAAGGGATTCTAAATCTAGTTCAGTTTCATTTATGGCCAAATCTTTGTCGGCCATTTCTTGTAGTTTTTCTAAATCCATAATTTATCCATTATTAATATTTCATACCATTATATCACAAAAACCTAAAAAAGTAAAGGTTTATTATGAAGTTGTAACAGTAGTTGCCGAAGCGCCGGCATTTGCAAAATCGTATCTATTATAATTAAAAGTTACACTTGCCGTTAAATATTGTACATCAGCTGCTTGTTGGTCATATTGTAATTCACCAATAGAAACTGGATACAAATCTCTAAATCTTATTTCTTTAATAGGGTTGTTTTTACTTGTTAATACTATCAAAGTTGCGTCTGAAAATAAGGCACCTTGACTTGGTGCACCATATTTTACTTTACCTGGTTCAGTTGAAACTGCATTATCGCCACCAGGAAATCTATCACTTCCAGCGGCAGCGGCGTCTTTGTATTCTCCATAACTTTCTGGAAAACCAATACCTCTTAACCAACCATGTATTTCTTCAAAGTTCTCTAAATTTTCATCAACCAAAAATGTCATTGTTAAACTACCATATGAAAGTGTAGTACCAGGCATAGGTACATCTACAAAGGGTGTAGGCTGTCTTACTTCACTAATTGCTAAAGATGGTACATTTACTTGTGTACAAAAATATTCTACTTTTGGTAGTTTTGTAATTTGAAATTTAAACTGCGTTGGTGACGCATAATCTAAACTTGTTGGTTGTCGTGCAAAACTATTTGTTGTTGTCATTGTCGACCTCTTTCCACTCTTGTTCCGTGGCTAATTTTTCTAGTTGTTTTTCTTTTTCAGTTAATACTTCTCTTTGCATTTGAATATCGTTTATTCTTTTTTCAAGGTATTCTAAAGCGTTTTTCTTGTCAGGATATGTGAAATAAGCAAGTAAAAATAATGCACCAGCAATACCAAATATCCATGAATATTGTATAAACATTTTACCCAATCTCTTATTTCTTCTCTTTTTTTTCATATAAACTATTTATCCAACCTGGAAAAAGGCCAAAAAAAAGGGCGGATAAACCGCCCTTTTTCGTATTTCTGTATAAACAGATATTACATTAAGTTCGCAACTTGCGTTCTTTGGTAGTATCTGTTAGCGTTAGCAGAACCAGCACCGTTAATAACAGCAGCATCACCAGTTCCAGCTTCAGCAAATGGGTTTGCTTGTAAGCCGTATCTAGTTTTGAAACCGATTTTCGGTTGGAAAGTGTCCTGACCAACTGCTCTTACCATTTGTAGTGGTACATATGGGCAATAGAACATACCAGCGTCATAAGGTGAAGTACCTTTGTAGCCAACTACATAGTAGTGAGCACTTGCTGAGTTTGCACTATATGGATCAATGTACACTTTAAATCTACCGTTAAGAACACCTGCAAAAGTATTACCTGTGTCATCAACATTTAGATTGTTGTTAAGAGCTGGAGTATAGTCTAATACACCTGCCATTTGTAAAGCACTAGCAACATCAGCTGAAGTAATGATAATGTTACCTTTACCTCTTCTTGTTCTTTGTGCGATTCTGTTGGCATCTCTTTCAAGGTTAAACATAAGACCTTTGAATCTTTCAACAGACCATCTGCCGTTAGAGTCAGTATCAAGGTCAAATACACCTGCTGTAGTCACATGACCTGCTGGTGAACCTTTTTCTGCGTTTGTGTAAATTGTTCTTACAACTTCTCTGTTGATTTCAGCTAAGATTTCAGCAGATAAGATATTTGCAAGTTCAGTTTCAGCGTCTAAACCATGGATTGCTTTTAAGTCTTGTGCAAGTTCCATAGTGTATTCTGCTTTAAGAGCTCTTGACTTAGCAGTCACAGTTGATTTCTCAATTGAGAATGCCATTTCAGCAAATGAATTACCACTTGCGTCACCTAATGCTTCAGCAGCCGCTGTAGTCATTGCTGTACCAGTTGTGTATGTTCCAGCAGGTGAGTCGTTAAGAACCTCAGGATTTGTTCCTGAATGAGCAGTTGATGAGAAACCATCAACAGATGAACCGGCTTTGTTTCTGCCTGAGAAATCTGTATCAGCTTCGTCAAATAACGCTTCTGTTCCGTCCTGTGCGTCATATCTGCTTCTCATAGCAAATATTAAACCAGTTGGACCAGTCATTGGTTGTACGCCAGCAATATCGTAAGCGATAAGGTTTGGCATAGCTCTTCTTACTAATGAAATCAAAATTGGATCCCAATTAGAAATAGAAGCACCAGTTGAGTTAGTTGGAGCAGCTTCGTTTAAGAAAGCAGCGTCCTCTTTCATTGCACGCTCTTGGTTTTCCAAGATTGTAGCAGTAACAGCTCGTCTGTAAGAATCACCGATTTTTGGTAAATCTGCGTGTTCTAGGACTGGCTGCCATTTTTTTTCGTGGGTTTCAGATAAGTACATATCTTCTTCTCTCCTCTATTAGATTTATTTCGACAACTTAATGTCTTTTGTTTTAGTAATAGCGGCGGTATAAGCAGCCATGCTTTTTGATAAATCTACATTTTCAGTTGATTCACCAACCGCTACATCATCAATGTCAGATGAAGCTTCTTTCTTAGCACCGAAATAAGACTCTTTAATTGTCTTAACCTTTGCTACAAAATCTTCTTCATTTGTATATTCAACCTCTTCGGCAAGTTTGTTGAATTTCTCCTTAGCAGTATCAGCTAAATCTTCGCTCATATCTTTTACAATAAGAGCTCTGTTTTTTTCTGATTTTACTTTGTTAAGTTCAACATTCTTTTCGATTTCTTCGTTAAGTTTCTTTTCTAACGATTCAATCTTTGAAGCTTGGTCTTCTAGTACATCATATTTTTCGTCTGGGACTGAAATATAATGCTCTTCAAAAAGTTTCTTCATACCAGAAATGAAATCTTCAGCAATTTCGCCTTTAATTCCACGCTCAAGAGCTAATTCGTTTTCTTTCATCCACTCTTCCACTACATATGCAAGGTAAGAGTCAACTTTTTCAACTAATTCGCTTTTTGCTTTTTCTGATTCTTCTTTAAGTTTTTCTTCGTATCCAGCGTGCATTTTCTTTTTAGCTTCTTTAACTTTTGAGTTAACAGCAGCTTCAAATATTGTTGCAGCCTTCGACTTAAATTCTTCGGACAAATCTTCGTCTTTGACTAAAGCGTCAACATCAGCTGAAACATCAATTGTTTCATCTTCAGTTTCTTCTTTTTTGTAAGAAGCTTTCATTGGCTCTTTCATATCTTTTTTCTTGTCCATGTCAGTTGCCATTTCTTTCTTCTCATCTTCGTCTTTAGACGCTTCTTTGATTTCCTCAGAACCTTCCTCGACAGTTTCGTCTTGCTCTTCTTTTAGTTTTGGCATTGCGTCAGCAGCACCAGCACTTTTTTGTTGAGCATCGCCTGAAACTGGCTTAACTTTTTTTGTTGCGTCAGGATTAGAATCTGTAGGTTTTGTTACCGCTGTTCCTAAATCCTCTGCCTCATTGCTAAGGTGAGTAGGTTCAGCCGCTACAGCATTCTTTTTCGGAGCGTCAGCTTGTGGGTTAGCACTCGCTTCAGTCACTTCTTTTTCCAACGCCTCAATCTTTGTTTCTGTTTCGGCCATTTGAGAAATCTCCTCTATTTTTTAATTAATTAAAAAACTCTCGTTTTTTGTACAATTATATTTATAAAACTAAAGTTTTTTAAGAAACGATTCAAAGACATTTAGCTTAACTTCGTCTAATTTTCTCTGTTTCGCTTCTCTTATTTGTTGTTTCCAGGCTTCGATATCCCTTTCCACAAGTTTACCATTGTCCCATACCCACTCTTTACTCTCCATAATTCCTTCTACGAAAGCGTCTGGAGCGCTTGGGTCTGCAACAATGTCAGCCGCCGTTGCAAGGTAAAAGTCATCTTTTACATAGTTTGCACCGTTACGCTGAATTATTGACCCCATACCACGACTTGAAACGCCCAATTGAGCGCCCTCATCTATAAGACCTTTTACAATCTTACCGTATGGTGTGTCCATAATTTTTGCCTCACCAATAAAATTAGCACCATCTGGAGTTAGAGATGTAATCATGTGTGATACTCTCTCTAAATTTACAGTTGGACCGTCTGGATGTCCTAACTCGCCAAAGGCTCTTTTCTTGTTGATGAATTCTCTATTGTATCTTGCCACTTCCTGTTCCAAAATTTGTTTTGGATACACTCTTCCATTTCTGTTCTTCAAATCTGATTGAAGAAAGATACCTTTAATTTTATATGATTTTTTTCCGCCAGTTTCTTCTACAAGATACTCTGCGTTTTGAATTTCTTCCGATATTAGTTTCATATGTTCTCTCTTTGTACTAACTATTTATAAGGTTTTTTACCTAAACTCTACAATAATCGTGTAATTATCACCGTTTGCAAAGTTTTTCGTTGATAATAGTACATCTCCTGTTGGTACTGTTGCGTTGTTTGGTATCTCATTACCAGCTGGTCTTAAATCCCAATAACCATTTCCTGACAATGATAATGCTGTTGCATTTGTTGTTCCGTCCCAAATCAATTCTACTGCTGACTTATTATTAGCAGTATTAATAGAATACCATATCTTACTAATTTTTCGATTGCCGTCTTCACTCATAAAAGTTAGCTCTGAAGCGTCAACCTTTTTAACTAATGTTTCGCCAGTACCATCTGAGCTGTTTGTCAACTTGACTACAAACTTAACTCCAGTTGTATCTGCGATTGTTTGTGTTGTTACTATATCTGCCATTACTTGTATCCCGCTTCTTTATGACATTCAATTACCAAATTATACTTTGTAACTGTGTCATCACTATTTAAAAATATATCGCCTATTGCGTCTTTAACTTTTACCTCATCTGGTTTAAGTCCATAATTACCTCTACCAGATATAATTACTTTTTTAGATGTGTCATTCTTAAAAAAGACTGTCACATTACCTGTACCTAAAATCTCATACTGCATATTTGCAATTGAAACTTTTGGTTCACTTGTTGCGTCTTTACTATTTACAACATCAACAAGCTTTTGTTGAAACTCACCACCAACACCATTAGAGTTTACAATAATTTTAAAGTTATCATCTACTAACTGTGTTGTTGATATAGTCACTTATTAACCTCTTGGCGAACCAACAGCACTTGCTTTTGAAGTTCCGCAAGTAATCTTGTCAGTAGTGCCTTTTTCTATAATTACTGTATCGCCATCTTCCAAGTAGAATTGACCTAATTGTGTGTCATCTGTATCTAATACTGTTCCTGTAACATCACCTGTAGCAGTTATTCTAACGAAGTGAGCATTACCAAATGTATTAGCGCTTGGATTAGTAACGACATCTCCTTTAACTATAAAAGTCTGTGCCATTTTATTCTCCTAATTGTTCTTCTAACTCTCTATCAAAATAATCGTAAAGAGTTTTTGTGTTAATATTATAATGTTCGGCGACCTTATCTACAGCGCCTTCAAAAGTTTTAATTATATCGTCTGTATTATCTTTAATATTTTCAAAGATTTCTTTTACTGCGTCTTTCATTTTTGGACTTAAAGACCTAAAAGAATCCGAGTCGATATATAAATCTCTTTCAACAATATTACTGAGCTTCAGTTTCGCCATTACCTGCAATCTCTATCTCAGCTTTACCGTCATTTGCCATATCAGCACTTGTCTGTACTTGGCCATCTTGTGTAAATGTACCTGGTTCAGCAATTTCTGGTTTAGGGTCACTAATTGGTTGTGCCTCAACTTTTCCATTAAACAAATTAGCCGCTAACTCTTGTCTTTTAGCGTCCAAGGCGTCACCCATTTTATCTCTTAATGCACTTTTAAATGCTTCGCCGGCGTCTGCATTGTTACCAGCTTCCAAATTGTCAATAAATGCTTTTGTATTTTCTGACATAATTTATCTCCTATAAAGTTGTATCTGTAACATCAGCGGTCGGAGCAGATATAATACCATCATCAATTTCTTTTTTGATTTGATTATCAATATCTTCAATCTCTCTTTCGTTTTGTTTCAGAATGTTTTTTCTCACATATTCTACTGAATAAAACTTACCAATATAATCACGCATTTCATTTGCTAAAGCTAATCGCTCTCTCATCATTTCAGTATGTTTTAATTCTGCAAAGTGACCGTCTTGTAAGAAGTCATATGTAATACTTTCTCTTACAGATTGCCAATCTTCTTCATTAATAATACCTTTAAGAATTAATTGTGTTCTTAAAATATCATTAAATAATTCTGTGAATTTCTTTCTTAATCTTTGTACAAATTTTGTAAATTTAAGTTCATCTCTAGTTATTTCTGAGGCTCTACCCATATTAAAACCAGAGTTACTTTCTAATCTACTAACTGGTACATTCAATGAACGATATAGTTTACTTCTAAAGTATTCAATATCGTTAATTTCTCCTAGATTTTGACCGCCAGGCAAAGTAGTAATATCAGTACCTCTTCCACCTTCTCTACTCGGTAACCAAAAATCTTCCAACATTGACATATAGTTTCTGTCATCTCTGATTTCTCCTGTTGAGGCGTCATAAACAAGTTTATTTCTATATCTTGCCATAACATCTCGTAAGTATTGTTCAGCTTTTACTTTAGGTAAATTACCTACATCAATCTTAAATATTCTTCTTTCAGGTGCCCTTGCAATTCTGTAAATAACAGTTGCGTCTTCAATCATTCTTAATTGATTGACAGGCTTAATTGCTTTGTGCATATAAGATAAGACCATATTTTTAGTTTGGTCAATTAATCCTGACGGACAATAAGCAATTGTATCTGGTGCAATTTTAATACCACCAGATGTAGAGTTGATTACACCTTTTTCATTGAATAGATAATATTCAACAAACTCATCAACTACTGAAAGCATATTAGGACCTGTAACTCCTTCAGGTCTTTTCTTTCTTACTTCTCTAATTCTTTTGATTTTACGAGGGTCAAGGTATTTTAATTCTGTAATACCTTTTGTAGTAGCATTTCTATCAATAACTTTTTGATAAAAAATTCTACCATCTACATACCATCTTCTAAAGATGTCATGCCCTTTAGTGTTAAACTGCATAAGTCGTAACACTTCTTTAAATTCATTCTCAATTTTTCTACGAACATCTTTACCATAAGGTAAATTATTAACATTTACTCTTACAGCCTCTCTGTTTTCATTAGCCACAATTGCTTCATTGACAATATCTTCGATTGCCAAGTCGCACTCGGGGTGTAATGAAATTTCTCTATACCTTCGGATTAAATCAGCTTCAGTCTTGGCGGTACCTTCCATATCAAGGTACTGACCAAAATAGCCACCAGCGGCGATAGTTTGTGTACCATCATCCGCTGGAGCCGTTGTAAAGCTTTGTTTTGGATCCGACTGTTGTTTGAGTCGTGTTATAGAAAATCCAAATAGTTCAGCCATTATATTTTTCCTCTTTTGTTAGTAATACTTATCCGCTTAAAAATTAAGTGGTTGTGTTACTTTCAAAGTATTGATAACGGAAAGTGACGCCAAATTCTTCGACAGCCGCTTGCTCGTCATAGTTCAAATCAATCGCACCAATACCAGTTGGAAACAATCCTCTTAAAGTATAAGTTTTGATTGTATTTCCATTTCTGTCAAGGTGGTCAACAAATGCGTCAACTTGATAATCAACAGGATTTGTTAATCCTTCGTTATCTGACATATTGTTGATACCATTTTGCCATCTTTCAAAGGCGTTTCTTAACTTAAAGTTTGTATCGTTAAGAACCTGGATAGACCATTCATCAAATGTTCTATCACCACCAATGTAGATTTTTCTGCCTCTAAATGGTACTTCTACCACACCAACATTCATTGCTGGAATAGTTGTGCTTCTACATAAAAATGCTAAGTCTTCTATTTCGCCACCAACTTGAGCGTAACCAGGAAAAGGCATTGTCACCTTAAACTGATTACTTCTAGCGCCACCGCCAGCAAGTTTAGCTTTGAAGTCATTAATGTTTGCCATTTTTTATTTCTCCTCTACTAACCTGCTACTTCGTCAAACGAAACGCCGGTTCTTGTTGCTACGAATGATAATGTAATGAAGTTAATGCTTCTAGCAGGTTTTACAAAAATCTCTGCTTTGAATTCATTTCTATCAATTACATCACCTGTATTGTTAGTTTCATCACATACTACTAAAAAGTCTGTGATACCTCTACGACCTTGTACTTCTCTTAGGAAAGGTTCTACAATGTTTCTGAAGTTAGCTCTTGTAAATTCATCATTGAATTCAAACAATTGAAACTTCGCACTTGTTGAGATTGCCTTTTCTAAAGTGATAAACAGTCTTCTTACATTGATTCTATCAAAAGCACTTGGACTTGCAAGAGCAGTTTTGTCACCAAACAATACTGTTCCTTGTCCTGGGAAAGTAGATACTGGATTTACTCTCTTAGGATATAACTCATCTCTTTGTGTTTTTGTAGGATTAAATGCAAGTTTAACAGCGCCTCTTACAACACCTCTATTGAAACCTGCTGGTGAGAACCAACTGTCTGCAATAAGGTCTGTTCTAGCCGCTAAGCCTGCCATGTCACCGTTAAGTGGTACATATCTGTAAACATCATTGTATCTGTCGTACATATATTTGTAACCTGAATCAAAGAACGCATATGAAGAAGACGAAATGCTTGAATAAAAATCTAAAACATTTGACTTTTGCGTATTTGAGTTTGTTACATTTACTACATCACTTCTTTCAGGAGAAGCAAAGACAACACAGTCTTTTCTTGCTTCTGCAATTGTGATTAAGTTTTCAATATGTGTAGCGTCACATGGACCAGCAATGATTAGACCAACATCAACTGTTTCACTATCAGCAAACTTATCGTATGCGTCTTTTAGTTGACCAGTTGTTACAGTAGAACCGTTAGAACCGCCACTCATTGAGTCGCTAGTTGGAGCAGTTACACTTGTAAATGTTGTGCCTGAAGCTGCATTACCCCAGTTTGTACCATTAGAGTTATGTTTTGTCCAATAGATGTATTGAGATTTAGTGTAGATAACATTTGGATAATAGTTATCATTACCTTGTGGGTCTTTTGCGTCAGAAGCTTTAGAAAGTTTTGAATAAGTTTCTAAAATAGTTCCTGGTGCGCCTGAAATTCCACCGTCTTCGTCAACAACTACTACATGGATTTCATCTCCGCTTCCACTTCTATCTGAAGTCCAAGCTGATGTTCCTGGAGCGCCGTCAACAGCGTCATAATATCTCCATCTTCTTTTTATTCTTGCGTCATCAGCTACAGCTCTTTTTAAACCGCCAGTACCTCTAGGGTGTTGAACGATTGTTATTTGAGTTGAAGCGACAGCAGTTACTCTATACTTTTCTCCGTCATCAAAATCAGTTGCACCGCCTGTTGTTGAAAACTCAATAATGTCACCTACATTTAAGTAAGATGTAGCATCTGAGTCCATAGTAACAGTTGTGTCGCCAACAGCTAAGTCAGCTTGGTCAACTTGTTGTGAAGTTGTTAATGTTTCTTCATAAGCAGTCGCTGAAGGACAAGTAGAAACAAGTAAATTGTTTCCGTCTGTTCCAGCTTCTCTAGCAACAAAATCTGCGTTACCAGCGTTACCGCCTGAAGCATAATTATTTTGCCAGTCTTCCGTATTCTTTACTAAAACACCTGTTCCAGATGTTGAAGCATTTACAGCGGAAGTTTGGGTAGCTCGTACTACTCTCAAAGAGTTAGAATATTGTAAAAAGTTAGCAGCGCTGAAAAAGTATTCGAAGTTACTTGAATCAGGTTTACCAAAAGTTTCTACAAGTTCTTGTTCACTAGAGATACTTACTATTTCGTCTAAAGGTCCTTTGTTGAATGAACCAGCAACGGCCCCAATAGATGTTGAAACAGCAGGAATGATTCTAGTTAAATCTCTTTCCTGTACGAGAACACCTGGTGATACTTGAAATGCCATAGGTTTTCTCCTTTAATTAGCTAATTACCTTGTTTTGCATATTAAAATATTCAAACTTCGTATTATTCATACGCCCATATTCAAACTTTGTCATACAGATATTTATAAGATACTGGATTTACAGTCCTTTTCTGACTACGGGGTGCCAAACTGTACCATATTCGTCCACCTCAGATTTTAATTCATCTGGTGTACCATCATCTACAAAACCAAAAGGCGCCATATCTTGTTCAATTAAGGCAGCCTGTTCTTCGTATAGTTGATTTCTTATGTTTGAATTCGATAACTCTTTAAAATACTGTTGGTTTGACAACCAACCAAATATGACTAGACACATCATAAGGTCGTCATTACAACCATCCTCCGCCATCCAGGAGTTACCACGCCTACTAAATGTTGACATCTCCTCTATTAACTGAAAATCATTGATGATAAACTTGTCA
>Ga0255755_1003688_pt1 | contig 11583 bp, 10 predicted proteins | sample 011ome_18_FD_179955 | JGI IMG/M metagenome (GOLD analysis project Ga0255755, IMG submission 179955) | Coastal salt marsh microbial communities from the Groves Creek Marsh, Skidaway Island, Georgia - 011501BT metaG (version 2) | ecosystem: Environmental > Aquatic > Marine > Intertidal zone > Salt...
ATGTTGTAACGCTAACAACAACTGATGCTGATACTAATCCAACGGTTACTTACTCAATTACAGGTGGAGCAGATGCATCGTTATTTGAGATTATTGAGCTACCTAGAGATACCTTACCTCCAAGTAGTAGCATATTGCTTAAGCTTAAATCAGCTGCTGATTATGAAACCAAAACTTCATACGAAGTAACAGTTACAGCAACTGATAACGATGGTAAAAACTCAACACCTCAAGATATTACACTTATTATTAATGATCTTAATGATGAGGCTCCAGTCTTTACTTCAAGTGCTGCAGTAACTATCGATGAAAACGAAACAACAGTAACTACACTAGCTACTACTGATGCAGATGCAGGTTCAACAGTTACTTATTCTATTGCCGGTGGCGCTGATGCAGCTAGCTTTGCAGTTGATGGATCGACAGGTGATCTAACGCTTAGAACAGCTGCAGACTATGAATCAGGTAAAACTTCTTATGCAGTAACCGTAACGGCTACTGATAATGATGATACGAATTCAACCAATCAAGATGTTGTTTTAACTATTCAAGATGTTAATGAAGCTCCGGTATTTGAAACTAATGGTCAGTACACAGCCGATGAAAATCAATTCTCAATTGGTACAGTTACTGCTTCTGATCCAGAGGGCGGCGATGTTACCTATTCCTTTGAAGATGGTAATAGTGTGATGCAGGTCACCTCGGTATCAGGAATTATCTCATTTGTAACTAACCATTTCGAAGGCGGAGCCCCTAACTATGAGGGTACAGGAACTTACCCATATGATGGCGATTACAATACTGCAGTCGGTTGTTCAGGTAATAGTGATGATAGCTATATAATTTCAGCAACTGATGAGGCTGGCAATGTAACAACACAAAATATTTGTGTACAAATTAATAACTTAAATGAAGCCCCTGTATTTGTATCATCAGACTCATTTAGTGTTACTGAAGGGAATAGGTCTGTTGGAACTATTGAAGCAATAGATGAAGATGCTGGGGATGTTGTTGGTTATAGTCTTGGTGGAACAGACGCTGATAGCTTTGAGCTAGGAGCAGCTAATGGAGCTCTAACATTTAAAACTGCACCGGATTATGAGACAAAGACATCCTATTCAATTATAGCTACTGCTACTGACGGCGTTAATTCAACAACCCAAAGCATAACGGTTACTATTGTAAATGACACTAGCGATGATGAAGATGATACTGATTCTGGCACCGGCACAGGTACCGGAACAGGCACCGGCACAGGCACTGGTACTGGAAGCGGGTCAGGAGTTGGTACAGGAACAGGTACAGGTACCGGTACAGGTACCGGCACCGGAACAGGCACAGGTACCGGCACCGGAACAGGCACTTAAAATAATATGAATAACATGGGTGCAAATATTTTTGCTGCCTTAATGTGCGTTTTTATATCCCAAACGTTGATTACAAAAATTAGCGCAGATGAATTAAATTTAATTCAAAATAATAGTGAATACCTTAAAGAATCTCTTCTAAAACTCAATGAAAGGCAGTTAAAAGCTAGAAAAACTAAACTAGCCAAACAGATAGAGGAATTATCAGTTACTAAATCAGAGACACAAAACCCTCATACCAATAAAAAATTAACTACCCAATTAAAAGAAATTATTGAAGAGCTTGAATTAATTGAACAGATTTTACTTGCTACAGTAGGATTAAATATTATCCTTGGTGATAGTAATGATGCAGTTGGGCTTGGAGCTGGTGATGCTTCAAGCGGTAATTCTGGAACAGGGACAGGTACTGGAGGTTAATATGAGCATAACAAAAAAAGATATAGCTAAAAATATCACATCAAAGGCTTTGCTGGGTAATAAGACAAGTAAAGAAGTGCTTGATAATTTTATTAAACTGGTAAAATTAAACTCAACACATAGTGATATTAAGATAGCTGGCTTTGGAACATTTATAAATAAAGTTACTCCTGAAAGGATGGGAAGAAATCCAAAAACCGGTGAAGAATTTATTATTACTGAAAGGGTGAAGCTTGGCTTTACTGTATCAAATAAAATAAAGGAACAGCTCAATTAAAGTATTGGTCGGGATGGCCGGATTTGAACCGACGACCACTACACCCCCAGTGTAGTGCGCTACCAGGCTGCGCTACATCCCGATGGTTTTATATATATAATATATATAATATTTTTTAACACTTTTTGATCAAATATATTATGCCTAAAAAAGAACTTTATAGCTTAGCTTTTTTATTATTATTTAGCCTTTCAAGCAATGCTAAAGATATTGATGAATATATATCTACATCATCTGGAAAAGTTATGGGATATATTAAGAATAAGGTTATTAATTATGACGATATTCCATATGCACAACCTCCTGTTGGTGATTTGAGATGGAAGGCACCAAGAGAGATATTAAATACTAAAGCCTTAATTCAAAGCAAAGACAATAATTTTTGCATCCAAGAACCATCTTCTATGGGGGGTGCTCCAGGTGAGGGTGTTCTCACAGGAACTGAAGACTGTTTATATTTAGATATTAAGATTCCAAAGCAGAAATCTTCCAAGCTCTTACCTGTAATGTTTTGGATTCATGGCGGGGGAAATACATCAGGGTTAAAGGATTTGTATGACTACTCAACAATGGTTAATAGACATGACGTTATTGTAGTTACTATCAACTACAGACTAGGAGCTTTTGGCTGGTTCACTCATCCAGATATACAAGGCAATCAAGGTGGAATTGATAAAACATCTAACTTTGGAACTTTAGATATTATTCAGGCATTAAAGTGGGTGAATAGAAATATTGAATTGTTTGGAGGAGACCCAAAAAATATAACTATATTTGGAGAATCCGCTGGTGGGCATAATGTCTTATCACTACTTGTTGCGCCTCAAGCAAAAGGCCTTTTTCATAAAGCAATTTCCCAATCTGGCTACACAACATCATCATCAACTGAGCAAGCTTATATAACAGAAGCAACAAGCCCAACATTCAATCATACAAGCAGTGAGGTGGTTAGCCGACTCTTTCCAAATCATAAAAATTTAACTTCAAAAGCTTTGTATAAAAAACTTTTACAACTATCAGCTGAAGAGTTTTTTTCACAGTATTCTGACAAATCAAATTTGGAAGTTCCATTACTCACAAATGACGGTATTGTTATTCCAATAGAGGGACTGGAAAAATCTTTAGCCAATAAAAAATATTTAAATGATCTGCCTTTTATGGCTGGTTCAAATAGAGATGAGGTGAAGCTATGGATTGGTACCGCTGAATACTTTGTGAAACTAGACTATTCATTCTTAGGCTCTGTTTTGGGTATACCAAGGGTGAGTCTAAAAGATGAAGATGCTTTTGAAGCATTTAACTATTATAGAAGTGAGGCTTGGAAGGTAAGAGGTGTCATTGAACCAATTTCATCACTAAACAAGGCTGGTATAAATAATACATATGCTTACAGATTTGATTGGGATGACCACAGAAGATTTATTGTTGCAGATTTTAAGAAATTGATTGGAGCATCTCATGGTACTGAAATATCGCTCATCACAGGAAATAATAAACTTGTAGAAGGTTATGGTTTCTTGATTTATCCTGCCGGACCTTCTAAAAGATTTATATCAAAAAATATGATGAAATTTTGGTCCAATTTTGCAAAGGAGGGGAAGCCTGGAAAGTCCTCAAATGGCATTGAATGGAGCTTGTACAACCATTCTCAAGGCTCAAAGAATTTTATGATTTTAGATGATAAAAAAAATATGAGAATGAAGAGCTATCAAACCTCATACAAGAGCCTGGTTGAAGAACTTAATAATGACACTAGAGTTAGTGAGCTTGAAAGATGCGTAATCTTATATCAGATGGGTACTTTTGTAGGAAATGATATTCTTGATGATATTAGTAATTATGCTAACTTTTCATGCAAAAGAGCTGATTCAAAAAAATTCCTTGAGGATAATGATAGTTTTATAAGTTACTAGTTAACTTAATCTGATTTTGCCTTATGCTTAAGCTTAAGGACTTGGACATCTTTTATTCTAATCATATCTGCAATTCGACGTATTAGTCTCTCTTCATCGACATCAAGAACATTATCTGCATAAGCTGTTTGCCACAAGAAACTTATCATCTCTAATTTTTGATCATGAGAAAAGTTATTATTTATTTGATTTATAAAATCATTAAATGAAACTGATTCATTACTATGAGTTTCTATAGTCGAAAGAACCTCTATAGGATCAAGGTTTAATTCTTTAGATTTTCTGGTTATCTCAAGCTTAATTTTCTCTAACTCAACAATATCTATGCTTCCGTCAGCTATTGCAACCTCATAAGCAAGAGCGCAACCTATGAGCTCTAAATTGAAATCTATCTCTGATACCTGGCTTTCATTAAAATCAACTTTTTTAAAAAAATTAAACATTTTTGGATCCTAAATTTTTCTTAATATGTTCATAATAATATGCAAAAAAGTAATATACAGCAGCAAAAATTATAAAAAACACGAATGAAACTGTCTCATTGGCTAATTTTTCAATAATAAGTGCAAAAGCAGATAGAGATGTACTGATTAATAAAATTACAACTAAAGTCCCTTCGGGAGAGAATTTATTCATTAGTTTATGATGGATATGGTCTCGACCTGGTGTAGCCCAGCTAATTCCTCTATTGCGCCTCGATACAATTAGACCCAAACAGTCAAGCAAAGGTATGGCTACAAACCAAACCATGGTCATTGGTTGGATTTGATAAATTGAACTCTGTGATGCATAGATTGCCGCCCAAGCAACAAAAAAACCAATCATATTTGAACCATGGTCACCCAAAAACACAGCTCTTTTTTTACCAACTATTCTTAGATTAAAAAGCAAGAAACCTATCATTCCACCAATAATAATAACTAGCATAGAGTCATATATTAACCCTGAAGAAAAACCAGTAAATAAAAGGGCAACCATAGCGCATCCAGAGCACAAACCATTAATACCATCTATCATATTAAAAGCATTCATAATGCCCACAACACAAAAAATAGTGAATGGAATACCCAATATACCTAGCTGGATATCGCCCATTCCAATTAAATTACCTAAGTTTGATATGTAAACATCAGTTGTTATTATCATAAATGCAGATAAGGCTATTTGAAATAGAAGCCTTATGGGCGCACTTATGTGTTTATAGTCATCGTATAAGAATATTAAAACAAGAATGATTGACGAAATAATTAAATTTCTTGTAAAAATTGGTATATATCCACTAAGGTCGTTCAATGTAACATAGAGCTCACCAGTTATAATTGCGGATATAATAATAGATATCCCCCCTGTAAGAGGAGTGGCTCTTTGATGAAATTTTCTACTTCTATCAGGTAAATCAACCAAAAAATTATAATTTTTTGCTAAATTTCTTAAAATCATATTTATAGCAAATGAAGCTAAAATACTTATAATTAAAAAATCAATTATTAAATTTAGGTTCATATCAAAACTCTATGATTAAAATTCTTAGTTTGGGCTTTTACTCAAAATGTATAATTATTATACATACTTTCTTAGCGCTTTTCTCTTCTTCAATATATGCCAATTATAACGATTTAATTGCTCCCGATGGTTTTAAGGTTGAATTATATGCTTCGAATATTTTAGCCCCTAGACAAATGGTTGAAGGAAAAGAATATATTTATGTAGGCGGAATAAAAGGTGAAATTTCGGCAATTAACAAAAAAAATCCGGAGATAAGATATACCCTGGCATCAAATCTAAATAACTCAAGAGGCATTGCAATGAGCAAAGATGATCTTTACTTTGCTGAGGTAGACAAAGTATGGGTTATTAAAAATATTGATAATGCAATGAATTTAATAGATCAGCAAAAGCCACAAAAGATACTTTTTAATGATGATCTGCCTGATGATGCATGGCATGGGGGCAAGTGGATAAAATTTGACGATAATGGAGATCTATATACTAATGTTGGAGCTCCATGTAATATCTGTCTGGATGGAATAACAAAAGATAAGCGATATGCATCAATTATTAAGTTAAATAATGGTAAGTGGAAAACTGTAGCAAGAGGTGTAAGAAATAGCGTTGGTTTTGACTGGCATCCTGAAACAAAGCTTATGTACTTTGGCGATAATGGAAGAGACTGGCTTGGAGATGACTCTCCCTCATGTGAACTAAATATATTAGAAACAGAGGATTCCTTTTTTGGGTTTCCATTTGTTCATGCAACCAATGTAATTGATCCAGAATTTGGAGATATGATAGAAAGCCTTGAAGAGCCAGTAATTCTCCCAGTGCTTGAGATAGGTGCTCATGTGGCACCAACTGGAGTTGCTTTTTATAACGGCGATCAATTTCCTCCCAATTACAAAAATACGTTATTTATGGCACTTCATGGTTCTTGGAATAGATCAAAAAAAGTTGGTTACAAAGTATTAGCTGTGCATACTGACTCAAACGGTAATGTAACTGGAAGCAGTGATTTCTTATATGGTTTTCTAGATGGGCAAAAATCATGGGGCAGGCCTTCAGCTCCACTAGTATTAAGAGATGGTTCTCTTTTAGTTTCTGATGACAAGCACAACGCAATATATAGAATTACATATACTGAGTAATGACTGATATTTTAAAAAATTTAGAGATAGCAAAAAACGCAGCTATTGAAGCAGGCAATATATTGCTTAATTTTAAAGCTGAACTAAATAAGGAAAATATTTCATTAGGAAAAGACATAAAACTAAAAGCGGACATTGAAGCTGAAAAATTAATACAAGAATATTTGTTATCAAAATCTGATATTCCTATTTTAGGAGAAGAAACTGGCGCTTCTGTAAGTAATTTAGGTAAAACATTTTGGGTTGTTGATCCGCTTGATGGAACAGCAAATTATTCAAGAAATATTCCTATTTGTTGTGTTTCCATAGCGCTAATATCTAACTTGGAGCCAGTAATCGGGGTTATATATGACTTTAATAATGATGATATATATGAGGGGTCAATAGAATCAGAAGCAAAGTTAAATAATACAAATATCTATGTAAACAATAGTTCTAAAAAAAGTGAATCAATATTGCTCACTGGATTGCCTTTACTAACTGATTACTCAGATACTGCTTTATTAGATATGGTCAAAGATTTCCAATTATGGAAAAAGGTTCGAATGATAGGATCAGCAGCTATGGCTGCTGCTTATGTTGCTTCTGCAAAGGCTGATATGTATAAAGAGCAAGGTTCATTTTTATGGGATATAGCCGCAGGAGCTGCAATAGTAAATGCTGCAGGAGGCATTGCCAACATAACCAATCAAAAAGAAAACTACCAAGTAGATGTGGCTTTTTCAAATAAAGAACTTGTTTCATGAAAGGTTTGGCTTGGTTTCGATCTGATTTAAGAACAGATGCTAATCCTGCGCTAAAAAGTGCATTTGAGCAATGTGATGAAGTCATTGCAATATATCTCTACTCACCTAAACAGACTGCTCTTCATAATGAATCAAATATCAAAAATGATTTTGTAATTAAAAACTTGAAAAGCTTGGGCTCCAAGCTTGAATCACTAAACGTATCATTGGTTATAAAAAATTCTGAGGGATTCAATCAGGACCCTATGCTTATAAACTCATTTGCCAATGAGAATGATATTGATAAGGTTTATTTCAATAAGCAGTTTGGATTTGATGAGAATGAAAGAGATGCAAACGTAGTTTCTCTATTAACTTCAAACAATATTGATTTTGAGAAATTCAATGATCAAATAATTTATGAAGCAGGATTTTTAAAAACAGGTCAAGGCAAACCCTTTTCGGTCTTTACTCCTTTCAAAAGAAGGTGGGTCGAGAACTTTGATATGAATTTCTTAGATATTGATTATCAATACAAAGAAAAATCTATCAATTCAACTCAAGGAAACTTTGAAGATTTTAATTATGAGTTTAAAAGTACGCATGGTGTGGATATGAGCCTGTGGCCTGATGGTGAAGAAAGCGCCCTTAAAAGATTAGATGAATTTCTTACTACCAAAGCTCCTGATTACTCCGCTAATAGAAATGATCCTATTTTAGAAGGCACGAGCAGAATATCTCCATATTTGGCTTTAGGCGTAATATCTTCAAGAAGATGTATTCTTGAGGCATTAAAGCTTAATAATTTTGAGTTTACTTCTGGTAATAAGGGTTATACCAAATGGATAGATGAGATAGTCTGGAGAGAATTTTATAGAAATATCATGCACTCTTTTACAAAAGTTAGTAAAGGGAAGCCATTTCAAGATTATACGAATGCTATTCAGTGGAGATATGATGAGGTTGAATTTAATGCTTGGAAAAATGGCATGACAGGATTCCCTATTATTGATGCTGCAATGAGGCAGTTGAAAGCTGAAGGCTGGATGCATAATAGGTTAAGAATGGTCGTTGCAATGTTTTTTACAAAAAATATGTTGCACGATTGGAGGCTAGGAGAAAAGTTCTTCATGGAGAGCTTAATTGATGCAGACTTTGCTTCAAATAATGGTGGCTGGCAATGGAGTAGTTCCACTGGTACTGATGCAGCACCATACTTTAGAATTTTTAATCCTATAACCCAGTCGACTAATTTTGATAAAGATGGAAAATTTATTAAAAAATATATTCCAGAACTAAAAGATTTAGATGAAAAAGTTATTCACGATCCTGATAGTTCTTTGCGAAAACATTTGGGATACCCAGAACCGATGCTAAATCTTAAAGAATCAAGGCTGAGAGCTATTGAGGCATTCAAGAAATCTAGAGAATAGCTTTATCAAAAGCATCAATATATCTATAATTTATATACAAACAGGAAATAACTATGAAAGATAAATTAGATTTTTACATTAATGGACAATGGACCAAGCCTTCAACTGCAGAGACTATTGAAGTTTTTAATCCTACTACAGAAGAGGTTATTGGTTTGATATCAGCGGGTACCAAAGAAGATGTAAATGTTGCAGTTAGTCATGCAAAAGAGGCTTTTAAAACTTTTAGCAAAACCTCGCCAGCGGAGAGGGCAGATTACCTTAAAGCAATTATAGAAATTTATGAAAAAAGAATGGATGAGGTTGCAACTACTGTAACAGAAGAGATGGGTGCACCTTTGTGGTTATCTCAAGTGGCACAAGCTACAACCGGCTTAAGTCATTTTAAAGGAACCCTAAAGACTCTAGAGAATTATGAATTTGAAAGAAATTCAGAAAATTATATTGAAAGAAAAGAGGCAATTGGTGTTGTTGGGATGATTACTCCATGGAACTGGCCTATGAATCAGATGTGTACAAAGGTAGCATCTGCTATTGCTGCTGGATGTACTATGATTTTAAAGCCAAGTGAAATATCTCCATATTGTGCAATTTTATTAGCTGAAATTATTGATGAGGCAGGACTTCCTAAAGGTGTGTTCAATTTAGTAAATGGATATGGGCCTATAGCAGGAGCCGCATTATCAGAAAATCCAGATGTAGATATGATTTCGATCACAGGTTCTACTAGAGCTGGAATTGCTGTAGCGCAAGCATCAGCACCTTCTGTGAAAAGAGTTGCTCAGGAGCTTGGTGGAAAGTCAGCAAATATAGTTCTTGATGATGCAAATATTGAAAAGGCTATTGCTTCAGGAATATCTCAATGCTTTTTAAACACAGGCCAAACATGCACAGCGCCAACACGAATGCTCGTTTCAGCTAAAAATTATGATAAGGCATTAGAGATTGCTAAAGCAGTTGCTGAAAAAACAACAGTAGGTGATCCAATGGATGAAAATTCAAAGATGGGACCTATTTCAAATAAAGCTCAATACGAGAAAGTCATAAGAATGATTGAGATTGGTATTGAAGAGGGTGCGACTTTAGTTGCTGGAGGCACAGAGCTCCCAAATGGTTTAGATAAAGGTTATTTCGTTAAACCTACTGTTTTTGCAGATGTAACTAATGATATGACAATAGCAAGAGAAGAGGTCTTTGGGCCTGTTTTATGTATTTTAAAATATGAAACAGAAGAAGAGGCCATTGAAATAGCCAATGATACTGATTATGGCTTAGCTGGTTATGTGCAAGGTGAGATTAATCATGCTCAAGAAGTAGCAAGACATATTAGAGCAGGTCAAATTACAATTAATGGTGGAAACAGAGATAACAACGCTCCATTTGGGGGCTATAAAGCTTCAGGAAATGGAAGAGAGCATGGAACTCACGGGCTTGAAGACTATTTAGAAACTAAGGCCATGATTAGCCCTTTAAGTTAATCTAATAAATCAGGTTCCTTTTTTACAATCATATCGAATGCTGGCTGAAAGCTAGCCCATGCAGCTATGTCGTTGGCAATAAACTCTCTGGTTTTAACAGCAGTATCATGAGGAATAATGATAGGCTCTCCAGCAGCTTCTGCAGCTAACTGAGCTTGGCAGCACCTTTCCATGGAAGTATAAAACCATAAAGCAATATCCACCGAAGGTCCTGTAGTAAGAATGCCATGATTTTGAAGAATAATTACCTTTTTATCACCAAGAGCCTTGGCGATTGCGTCTCCTTCTTCTACCTCTTCAACAACACCAGAAAAATCACTGTAAATTGCCTGTTGCTCATAGAATGCACATGCATCTTGTGAGATAGGGTCCAACAGTTTACCAAGTGTTGAGAATGTTCTGCCTTGAATAGAGTGAGAATGCGCAGCAGCATTCACGTCTGGCCTAGCTTTGTGCAGTCTTGAATGAATAGCAAATGCAGCAACATTTACATCTCTATCACCCTGAACAACATTTCCATCGTGATTAACAAGAATTAAATCCGATACAGATATTTGAGAAAAATGAACACCTAATGGATTAACCCAAAAGTGATCAGGGAATTCAGGGTCTCTGTAAGTAATATGGCCAGCTACACCCTCATTAAAACCACAGTGAGCAAAGAACCTAAAACCAGCTGCTAATTTTTCAAGCTGATCTCTTCTTATTTCAGCAACATTAGCAAATTCCTTCATTTCAAGGCCTTTTTTCTTTAAAGGCAATCTACCATCAGTTAAGTTGATTTTAATGGGCGTAACATTTGACATTCTTTTCTCCACCAAATAAGTTTGAATGATAAAATAGCTTATCAAATATTGGTTTAAATATGAAATATAGAATTGAAAAAGACAGTCTAGGAAATGTAAAAGTCCCTGAAGATGCATTATGGGGAGCGCAAACACAAAGAGCGCTAGAGAACTTTAAAATCAGTGGTATAAAATTTGCTTTTCCTTTTGGCAGATCCTTCATTGAGGCACTTGGCATTATCAAATTTTCTGCAGCGGCATCAAACCAAAAACTAAAGCTATTAAGTGCAAAGAAAGCAAATGCTATCAAATCTGCAGCAAAAACTGTAATTAAAGGCGAACACGATGATTCATTTCCTTTGGATGTATTTCAAACCGGCTCTGGTACAAGTACCAATATGAACGCGAATGAAGTCATTGCAAATATTGCTACCAAAAAATCTAAAGTAGATATAGGAGCTAATGATGATGTAAACATGAGCCAAAGCTCAAATGATGTTATACCTACTGCTATTTGTATAAGTTCATTGCTAGATATGGAAA
>Ga0255755_1003695_pt1 | contig 11571 bp, 3 predicted proteins | sample 011ome_18_FD_179955 | JGI IMG/M metagenome (GOLD analysis project Ga0255755, IMG submission 179955) | Coastal salt marsh microbial communities from the Groves Creek Marsh, Skidaway Island, Georgia - 011501BT metaG (version 2) | ecosystem: Environmental > Aquatic > Marine > Intertidal zone > Salt...
CAAGGAGACGAACAAACTGGGTTTTACGAAGATGAAGTATTTGAAGCAGTAAGCTCTTACAATGAAGAGTTCTATTCAGAACAATCTACTTTATTGAGAATGGATTTTGAAGAAGCACTTCAAAGATTTGAAGACGGGGCGATAGATCTTTTGCACATTGACGGCAACCACGAATACGAATCCGTGAAGAAAGATTTCGAAACTTGGCTACCGAAACTACAAAAAGGAGGATTAATTCTGATACACGATATTTTAGTGGAAAGGCAGGATTATGGAGTTAAGCAATTTTGGGAAGAAATCGCCAAAGAATACTCTACTGAAAAACACCAAGAAGGATTTGGGTTAGGGATTATAAAATACTGAAGATTATTTTAATAATAGTTTAGAAAAAATAATGCTCTTATAATCCAACGGCTTGGGTTCTTGCATTAGTAATAGGAATAAAACCGGGATATTTAACAAAAGAAAAGGAATTAAAAAATCAGTAAATATTACAAGCAGTATAGATAGAGAATACAATATAATGAGTCTTAAAGTTATTTTTTGTTTAAAAACAACGAAGCTTTTAAAACCATGTAGAACCAAACCTAAAAAATTCATTTTAGATGAACCCTGATATCTTTTACAACGGTCTAAAGAAACATACTCTAATTTTATACAAGATTTAAGGATTGTTGCTGGGTAGTGTATTCCGCATGACTTAAGATTTAAAACATCTTTAATAAAAACACGAGGAATGACCGAAAAATTCCCAAAATTCATTCTCAGTCCTGTTGATAAAAAAAATAACAGACAGTACAGAAAATAGGAAAACTTGAAAACAACGGATTCATATCTACTATTTCTTGAAGCAACAACAATACATTTTTTTTCTAAAGCAACATCTAAAAGCTTAACAATATTGTTAGGACTATCCTCACCATCACCATCCATAATAAGAATAAATTTTGAATTTCCATTAATAGAATCGTATAATCCGATTGAGATTGCTTTCTGATGACCCATATTTGAATTTAGTCTTAAAACCTTTATTGACTTTATATTTTTATAAAGATTGGGCTTTATTAATTCAAAAACTGGTTTTTCAGAAAAATCATCTATAACCGTAACGTTAAATATATATTTTTCGGATTTTATTTTGTTTATTTCATTGAGTATTATAGATAAACTAATGTTATCATTATAAACTGGAATTATTATTTCTACTATATACATTAATTTTCAGACAATTTGTAGTAAGAACGATTTGATAAATCAACAGAATAAAGAGTAATTTTACTTTTTATATATTCTGGATATAATTCTACAAGCTTATCAAAACCATAGATACTTTCGTCATTATCGCCCAAGACTTTTCTAACATCGTTTCTTATCACATGGGGAATAATGAAAGTCAGAGGAATAAATCTATTTTGCAGATGAATTCCGACTAGCACATAGTCTGCTGGTCTCTTAGTGGAAGGAATAGAAGCCCAACCGTGCAGCCTAATTGCACTTTTACTTCTAACGATAGTTACCCAACCGCTTTCACCCAAAAAATTTTCATTTTTGGGTGAAATTTTCGTTATCCACTCATTTTGAGAGAATTTAATTAGGCCTCTTTTAGCAAATAAATGAGACTTCTCGCTAATTAATAAGCGAGAAGGATAAAACTCAGAAATCAAGCTATTACCTGGACAAATATTTAAATTCTCTACAGTAAGTTTTGCCTGTCTCATTTTTACATTCCAATTTTTTAAATCATTGAACCCTTTTTCTAATGAGAATAAAAATAAGATAGAGTATGCACCAAGTAAGATGAATCTAAGCTGATTACTAGCACGTAAATTTGTTGAGAAAAATAAAATCAGCAACCCAAGATGAAACCAAATCGCGAAAGACGGATATTGGGGGCCTAGTGCCGCCATATATCCAAACCCACTTCTACCGATAGATGTTACGCAACATGAAAAGAAGGAATATAATAATAAGGAAATTCCACAGATAATATCCCAACTTAATACATCTGAGGACTTTAAAAAAACAATTAATCTTCTTCCTAAATAGAAAAGACAGAAAAAGAAAAAAATGGATAAAAAAACTGATTTAAATACTGGGTCAGTAATTCCAATCAAGAATGGTGAGAAAATCCAAATCGATGCATATATAAGTAGTCTAACGGGATCTGTTAATCCATCAATAAAACTTGGATGGTGCGATGGAGGTTGGTAATCCCAAAAATAAAGAAGTATAGAAAATATAAAAAATATATTAAAAACATACAAATGTAGTCTTTTAAATATTTTTAAACCAAATATCTTAAGAACAATAGGATTAACAATTAACCAATTTATCATTCCGTTAGAATAGGAATAAGTAGATATATTACACAATGTAATTAAAAAAAATAATTTAATTAAATTATTACATTTTAACATACATATAAATAAACACATTATAATACAGAAAGGAGGAATTATTGTAATAAATTGAAGCCCAAATATGTGATTGTACGCCTGCGAAGGTATGAAAATTAGCAAGCTTGTTAAAAGTATCCTTAAAGCATCATTTACGGGACTTTTACTCTTTAAAATGAAATATAATAAAAAGCAGGTTAAGAAACCTATAAACAATCTAAATAAAACACCAAATCTAGTATCAAATATACCTAACTTATATAAAGTATAGTAAAATATTTTTGGAAAAAGTTTTCTGCTTTCATTATGTTGAGAAATAAAATCAGAAAACTCCACAGTAGTTTGACCTGATATTTCTTTAATCAATAGATTACCAGGCGTGTCCCATTCATCTGCCCAAATAACATCTACAGAGTAGTTCAAAACAATCAGTGATACTGAAATTATGAATAAACATGATAGAATGTATAGTATTAGGACTTTGGGATTTTTAAGTTCCATACTGTAAATTTTAAGTTTTAAAATTTATTTTAAAAAGCATCAAAGCAGATAATATTCTTCTTTTATTCAAAAATAATTAGTTACGTAGCAAGAAATCTACTTTAAGATTATCTAATAAAATAGATACTTTGCTTTTTGAATCCATGCTAATTCATCCTTATTTTTACTTCTTATAAATTCTCTTTCTTTAGCAGTTACTTCAATAATATTTCCGTTTGTAGTTTTGTTAAGCAAAGGGAATTTGGGAATGTAGGTCCAGTTCAGTGCTGCAGCACATTTCACGATAGATGCTTTTGACGTTTCTAAAAAGCCAATAAATTTAAAATCATCTGGACTACGGTCTCCAATCCAAAAAAATAATTGGTTTATGTTTTCTTTCATTTCGCAAAATTCAAAAAATGAAGGTTTCTCTTTTGAGATAAACAAATGAAAATCATTCTTTGGATCTGGATGAGTTAAGATATGTTGGTAAAGTGATCTAATCCGCTCAATTGGATCTCTTACCCATGTTATAAGACTTACATCCATATTTATTTGCTGATAACAATCCAAAATCAAATGCCCGTGAACACATTTTTTACCAAAAAATGGGTTAACAGTTTCGCTACCTTGATCATTTAGTTTAGGATAGTAAGAAATCAAACCTTTACCATATACTTTCTGCAAACATTTATAAAAAGAAGTACCGCCTGTCTTTGGGATATGTAAGCTCATGATTTCCAAAGTAGAAAATTTCTCAGACTTATTTAATTTTAAAGCAGAAGTTCTCTTCTTAAGATGTGCCAAATATTCAAATCTAGATTCTTCTGCCAACACCTCCTTAACAAATGAAACATTAAGCTCCAACAGATCAAAAACCTTAATAAGAAAGGATTTAAAGCTAAGAGAGTCCCAAATGTTAAGGTGCTCCCTCCTTTTTTTGAATTGTTGTAATGTTAAACGTTTTTCATTCTCTGATAACGTTCTGCCCTTAAGGTTTGGATGAATTTGGATTAATTCACAATAATCTTCTAGATCGGGTTCTCTCTTCTTGTTCTGAAATTTAGCAAGAAGCTTTTCCCAGCGAGTAAGCTTTCGATGCTTGTCAAAAGTAAATCTTTTATCTGGAATTGAAATTACTAGAGATCCTTCCTCTTTTAGTACTCTGAAGCATTCGCTTATTGCAAAAATGGGATCATACAAATGCTCAAGAACATGATTCACAATTATGAAATCAAAACTCTCATTCATAAACTTTTTTAACCCATCCACATCTAGATCACCAAGATAATCAATATCAGGTAATCTGTGATGTAAAACCTCTGGAAATAAATCTTTGGCCTGTTCAGTCGAAATTTTATCAAAATATTTAATCTCACAGGATTTTGGTAATTCAGCAGGATGTTCGAATGCACCGATTTCTAGCCCTTTACCTGAAAGGGTTTGATAAACCTTACTTCTAATCTCCAGAAACAGATCACCCGAACAAGCCATATCTTTATTTTTTTTCTCAGCCCATAGTGCAGTAGTGGCCCCCAATTCAAATTTCTTTTCAAGATTCAAACTATTTACATAGGCTTTATCAAAATATGATGCAGGATCTCCTAATAACTCACTTACCGAAGTTCTAAGAAAAGCTTTTTTGGCGTTAGATCTCAGCCCTTGAACCCAACTATTCAAAATCCAAGTTAAAGAGTAAATAGGATGACCGCTGTCCAAGACATCTTGCTCTCTAATAACTAAATCCTCCTCAAACAAGTTTCGCAAACCTGCCTTTGTCATATTGTAGTAATGATTGGGGTACCCATGATAAGGTGCCATTAGAGGAGCAACGCAATAAAGTTTTCCATTTGGTTTCAAAACTCTAGCTAATTCTTTGGCACAGGTAAATGGGTCACGCACATGCTCAAGCACATTCAGTGAAAAAACCGCATCAAAAACGCCATCTTCAAAAGGCAGATTTTCTCCTACTCCAACGACATCCGTAGTCTCGTATGCGACTGGATCGAAGTTTACGACATTTGTATAATAGGTGGGACGTCTACCCGATCCACAATCCAAAACTATCCCTCCATCACTTATTGATTCAATGATCTCAATTGCATGGCCATCATACTCATGCTCAGAAATATTTTCAGTTTCAACTACACCATGCATCTGTTCGGCGTTTGTAGGCATACAATCAAAATACAAACCATTCCAACTTGATCGGAATTTGGGTTTGAGAATTGGTAAAATAACTTCCATTTTTCTTTTCTTTGCAGAGATGCGAGACTTGCTAATTTTATTTAACAATGAAACTTCCTGACTCTCTGGAAGAGAGATTTCCATTTTACGCTTTTCATCACGCTGAATATGATCTGCTTTTTGTAGACAGGCAATGGATTGTCCGAATTCAACAAAAGGATAGCCAAGAGATTTTTTTTCTTCAGGTCCCGCAATTTTAATGCATTTAAAACCTAGTAGTTTCGCCCAAACTTCAATGATAACTTCGCTCATAAATACATTCAAGGGACGACCTTCATTCATCTCATAAACGCTTCCTTCAAAAAATGGGATGTGAACTGGATCCTTGAAATCCAGAAATGAAAAAACTACTCTCCCATCGTTTTTAAGAACTCTTTTAACTTCTTTCAGATAAGTGAAAGATTGCTCATGAAGTAAGTGGGTAAAAACAGAGAAGAAACAGACCATGTCCACCGAGTTATCCTCTGCAGGAATAACCAATTGATCGACTAATTTAAATTCCCGCCCTTCACGACCAAAATGAGCATTTGCATAGTTTAAGAGTTCAGGAACCACATCCGTGCCCAAATATCTCCCTTTATGATCGAGTTCTAAAGCTTTTGCTAAACGACCATATCCGCAACCAACATCAACAAGAAAGTCATCTTCTCCTAGACCAAATTTTCTTAAAATATCTAGGGATCTTTGACCAAGTTCTTCAGATTGCCCTCCAACTGTAAGAAAGGTTGAAACTTCTTTCCCTTTTTCAAATGAAATATCCTTAAATAATTTCCTGTAAGCTTTTCCTGGATTATAATATTTTTGGCTACTTGAGTTATCTACTTTGGGGGTGTTATTGGCATTTTTCTTTGTCATCAAACCGAACCAATTTTGCTCTGAAAGCATAGTAAGATTTGGATTATATTTGGGGTCACGGTATGATTTGAGTCTCCATCTGTTTTGTAAACTTACGATTTCCCTAGAAGAGCGGATTCTTTTTTCAATAGTCGATTGATCATCGCCCCTAGACGCCGATTCATAATGAACAAGTTCAGCAAATGGAGTCCACAAATTCCTACATCCTAACTTTTCAACGCGAAGGCAAAAGTCTACATCGTTAAAAGCCACCTTAAAGCTCTTTTCATCAAATCCTCCTGCATTTTCATAAATCTCCTTTCTGATCATCATGCATGCTGCGGTAACTGCACTTACATTTCGGACAAGACAAAGATGTCCGCTGTATCCTCGACTCCCCTTATGTGCAAATTTATGAGAATGCCCTGCCCCTCCTCCTAGTCCAACAATGACTCCTCCATGCTGTAAACGATCATCAGGATAAAGTAATTTGGCCCCAACACATCCGATACCAGAACGCATAGCATGGGAGAGCATTTCCTCAAACCATCCTTTAGTAATCGCCTCAATATCGTTATTGAGAAAGAGTAAAATTTCTCCTCGAGCTTTCTCTATGACCAAATTGTTTAATTTTGAATAATTAAATTCTCCCGAAATTGATAATATCTTAACTCTCTTTTCTTTTTTAATTTTATCTAAGTAAGTACGTGACGGTTCTTCGCTACTTTCATTATCAATAATTATTATTTCTATATTTTTATAGTCAATCGTTGCTAAGATTGAGGTAATGCATTTATCAAGCAGATCAATTCGATCCCTAGTCGGTATTAAAATAGATACAGAGGGTGATTCTTCTTGGAGTGCCAGATACTTAATCTTGGGATAGTTCCAACTTTTTTCATGAAAACTTACACCAGCTTTAATATTTCTTCGCTTAAGACATTCTTGAATAGCTTTCTTGGTTACATCAAAGACATTGGTCTTTTCCTTTACTCTCAAGGCAGTTGACCCCGTGATAGCCCTCCAATGATAAAGTATTTTAGGCACATGTAGAATGCAGCCATCTTTTATTTGCTCGGTAAATCTTAGCGTTAAATCCCAGTCCTGTGAGCCTTCATAACCTTTTCGTAAACCTTTAAGTTTCTTTAGAAGCACGGCTTCAAAGACACTCAAATGACAGAGATAATTTTGCCCAAGCAAAAGATCAGGATTCCAGTCAGGCTTGAAGTAAGGATCATATCTCTCCCCTTGCTCGTCAATTTTGTCTTCGTCGGAATAAATCAGTTTAGCATCCGGATTTTGATTAATGACTTTTGCGACTTCCAGCAATGAATGAGGTCGAAGTTCATCATCATGGTCAAGAAAGGCAACAAATTCACCAGTCGCCAGTTTTATTGCGGAATTGGAGGCAACTGAAATATGTCCATTCTTTTTTCGGAAGGTAACTTTTATGCGAGAATCCTTACGGGCATAAGTCTCGAGTAAGGGACGAACAAATTTTTTCGTCGAAGCATCGTCTGCGATACAAAGTTCCCAATTTTCATAGGCTTGGGTTAGGACAGATTCAATTGCCTTTACCAAAAATTTCTTCGGAGGATCGAAGACTGGCATAATCACTGATATCAAAGGCTTGTTTTGAAGTTTGTCTGCCTCCGCCCTAAATGCGAGTATATCACCCTCGGTAATGGTATCGCACAGCCTTATCCATTCCTGATAATCGGCAGTCTCTCCTACCTGTTCTTCTATGGCTGGGTATTTAGGTTTTAAGGAAACAGGTTTGTAATTCCATCGCTCTCTAAAATGGGTAAGCATTTTTTCACCAGCAGATTTTAAATAGTCATTACCTGCGTAAGCAGGGCAGGTAATTTTATCCAGTTCCACCAACGCACTTCGATATCCTTGCTGCTCCATTCTCAAAGACAAATCTAAACAAGATAATGCGAGTGATTTATCATACGGACGAAAGCCTCCTGTGTAAATTAAAGCATCCATACTAAGGGCAAAGAAGGGGGCAAAAAGACCAGCTACTTTTGATGCCCCAGAAGAATCCTTGGTAGTTGTCACCAACACTCCAGTATTCGGCTCCATTTTTGAACCAACTCCCAGAAAGCCAATTTTGGAGTCCTGCAAGATTTTTATACTTTGAGTCAAACATTCAATAAAATGACTGGCAGGTAAAGTACGCAGAGGGTCATCTAGATAAAATGCATATTTCGTGGAGACTTTAGTAAGGGCAAAATTTAATATCTCGGCATAACTTTGCCCAAGCTGGGGTACCCGTTTTACAAAGCTGGAAAAGTCAGATCTTTTATGCTCCGCATGTGCTGGTTCGATTATGATTGTTTGCCCACCTTCTTTTCGCAATTCTTGGGCGAGCATATTTACATTGTAAGCCCAGTTGGTGATTCCCTTTGGGCGAATCATAACCAGTGTAAAATCTTTTAAGGACAGTACATTAGAAACCGCCACCGAGACTTTCCGGCTTGGCACTTGGGATTTGTCAAAAGCCTTTGGCTTTTGGGAGAGAATTTTCTCAATTGCTGATTGAAATCTTTGGGCATGGGATACGGGCGACAGTACGGCATCCGCATTTTCAGAAATCTTTTTTCGCAATGGCAGCAACTTAGATGGCCTTAGTCCCAACTCGATTGCTTTTTTCTCATACTGTTCGAGCTTTCTGGCAACCATTTGTGGCAGCCCTAAGTGCTTCATCAAAGTCTCTCCCACCCGGCTACAAAAACGACTCCCTTTAAGGGTAAGAATTGGCAATTTTGCATGTAGTGCATCCATGGCACTGGCGTGCCCATTATATAGAGGGCAATCTAAGTACAGATCCGCCACGGTCATTCTGGAGAGGTGGTCCGAACGCTCAGGCAAATCCTCGGCCAAGATAATTCTCTTGGAAGAGACTCCTTGCCTCACCGCTTCCGCTCGAAGGTTTTTAATGCCATCTTCAGCTGGTTTAAATTTCAACCATAAAATACTTTCTGGAACAGCTCGTAGAATCCGCATCCAACAAGCCCAGATTTCAGGATCTAATTTATAGGCTGCATGAAAAGCACAAAAAACAAAGCCCCTCACGGGAAGCCCAACATCCTTACGCTTCCTGCGGGGAGCAAAGTCTGAAAATTCACCGGGTGGAAAAAAGCAACCATCCATTCGAATAACTTTTTCACCATAAAATTTGGACGAGCTCGGAGGAATGACTAATCGATCCGCAATCGTGTAATCGACTAGGCCTTCCCCCATGCTTGATGCGTACCCCAAAAAGTGTGCCTGGCGAGGAGATGGTCGCAAAGCAAGCAGATCCGCATTGTGCCCACGAGAAAACCCTCCCAGATCAATAAGCAAATCCAAGTCAGATCGGTTAATAGCGGTTGCTTTGGCGGCTAAAGACAGCCCACTAATGTCCCGAAAGTTTTCACTTAGTTCCTCGTACCTTTTTCTTAGTTTACTTTGGTCGCTCGGGCAGGTGGCAAAAATAAAAAGCTCATATTTTGTCGGATCAAGGTTATCCAATAGCCCAATCAATTGATGCCCCACTGCGTGATTACGAAAGTCCGAAGATAAAAAGCCTATCCTTTTAATGGTAGCACGGTTTGCCTGGTGTGAAAAATCAAGTTTTTCTCGAAGCGAGTTTGCCTTGGCATGAAATAATTTAGCCTTGGCTAAAGCATGTCTCGATTCATTCGCTTCAGATAAATACAAGCCTGAAATTTCAAAAAGTCCAAATTTTCCAGTTATGTCACCGGAAGCAGAGCCCAACTTCTCGATTTCTCTTTCTCGATCAGTCCAGTTGCAAATAAATGACTTTGAATTGGCAAGATTGCTGAGAGCTTCAAGTGAATCAGGAATTACCTGCAAAACATGTTTATAATTTATAATTGCCTTATGAAACTGCTTACAAGCTACCGCTAGGTTTCCTCGTAACATTAAGGCGTTTTCGTTTGCGGGATTACCCGCGAGCAACTTTTCCACAAAGTACTGGCATTGCGTTAGATCCCCTACTTCATAACAAGCTTGGGCACAGTACTCCAAGCTTCTCACATTCATAATTTTTTTTCCAAACTGATTACCCAAACTCCAAATTCTCCGATGCAAGTTAAGGGTTGCGAGAGCAGAAATTAATTGATCAAGCACTTTTAAATCTTTCGGTTCCTTATCGAGAATATGGCGAAGGATTCGAATTTCTTTTTGGGTTTGTCTTTTTTTGTGGTGGACCTGGGCAAGAGCTTTCCATCCAGCAATCAAATTAGAGTCCAAGATGGTTGATATCCTCGCATTTTCTTCAGCCTCTTTCCATTTACCATTCGATAGCATACACTTACTTAGTAACGAAAATAGAAATGCATGATCAGGGCGATATTTCTTGGCGTGCCTTAAAACCCTTGCCGCTTTTTGCGTTTCTCCCTGTTGAATTAAATGTTTAGCCAAAAGCAAGGAAGCATCGATTTGCTTAGGGTTAACATCTAATAATTTTGTGAGAGCCTCCTCCCCTTTCTTATTCTCCCCCCCCGAAAATAAAAACTGTGCAGATTTCACCTTTGTATCTTCTTCGAGACTGAACTTTTCGACAAGAATCGAGAGCACTTTTTTGGCAAAGCCCAAATTCCTTTTCTGCAGGAAAATCGAAAAATATTCATTCAATATCTTTTTGTCTGAAAAGAGAAAGTTTTCCTTCTTTCTTAATACATAATCATACCCTTTGAGGGAAGATTCCTCACTTAAATCAAGTTTTCTTTTAGCCATTTCCCATTCCTGAAAACGAGTAATCATCCTTCCCCAACGACTGTAAAAAACTCGAGAATTATGAGCCTGATATTGATTTCTTTCAGGAGTGCTGCTTCTTTTATGGAAGATTACACTATGCCCCATTACATAGTTTTTAAAACCTAACATCGATAACCTGAGGCATAAGTCAATATCCTCAAAACCTGTCCGATAGGTTTCATCAAAACCGCCGGCAGCAACAAACAGATCTTTTCGGATCATAAAACAAGCCCCGGTAACGGCAAGAAATTCAGCATGGCCACTTTGCGGGGTATGATCTTGGCCTTTAAGAAAATGCTCAGGAATCCCATTGGCAAAAGTTACTCCCGCATGATCAATTTTGTTAATAAAAGGATCTAACTGGATATTTCCGACACAACCTACATCGGCAAGCTTTTTTGCACCATTAGCAAGGGAATCAAAGCCCTCGGCCCAACCTTTACTTAGAACAAGATCATTATTTAAAAAAAGAAGCCATTCTGCATTTGCTTTGGACGCGCCGAAGTTATTGGAAAAACCAAATCCCTTACTGTTCGAGTTTCTGTATAAATCAAAGAAAGCTCGCTGAGAGTATAAAAATTCCTGAGTGTCTTGATCACTACCATCATCAATCAGCACGACTTGCCCCAATTGCTCTGGGAGATTTTGTTTTAAAGAATCCAGGTAGACCTTTGTTTCTTCTAGACAGTTTCGAACTGAAGTAATGATACAAATTTTCTTTTTCATTAGATAATCTGCCCAAATCCTTACTAAGACTATCTCAACATTACAACTAAACTTCGATAATTAAGAGAACCGATGACTTGACTCTCAACCATTATTATTTTTTTATTATTCATTGCCA
>Ga0255755_1003711_pt1 | contig 11537 bp, 8 predicted proteins | sample 011ome_18_FD_179955 | JGI IMG/M metagenome (GOLD analysis project Ga0255755, IMG submission 179955) | Coastal salt marsh microbial communities from the Groves Creek Marsh, Skidaway Island, Georgia - 011501BT metaG (version 2) | ecosystem: Environmental > Aquatic > Marine > Intertidal zone > Salt...
GCATAACGCAATAATTCCCGGTGCTGTTCCTGCAAGATCTGAAAGTAAAGTCAGGAATAAGAAACACCAGAAGTAAGTTATGGAACCGAATCGGATGAAATCCTGCTTGTACGCTGCTATCACACTCTTCTTTTCTTTGTTTCTTCATCCTAAAGCATGGTCGGAGGAAAGCCCCAACTTCCTTATCATCGTGGTCGACGACATGGCTATGGGGACTTGAGCAAGTACCAGCATAGTGCTAAGGATGCCCATACTCCCAATCTCGATGAACTTGCATCTCGGGGGACTCTCTACACACAGGCCTATGTGTCAGCAGCAGTCTGTAGTCCGTCCCGGGCCGGATGGATCACTGGTCGGCATCAGGCTCGTTGGGATCCGAAGAGTGGGTTTAATTGCGGTCTGCCCAAAGGCATTCCTACCTTGGCAAGCATCCTCAGGGAAAACGGCTACAAAACGGCAAAGATTGGTAAAAACGATTTTGGGAACAGAACCTTGCACAGGCAGAATCTCTACGCCTACCCTCTGAATCACGGGTACGATGAGTTTCTTGGGTTTTCCGCCCATGGTTTCGATTATTTTCTATTGTCAAAAGATATACAGAACAGAACGCCGGATCCCAAGGGAAACAGCGCTGCCCTTGGTCCGTTGATGCGAAACCGTGGATATGAGGAGTTCAAGCCGGAGGGTGATCAATATCCCTACCTGACCGAGGTTTTCACCGAGGAAGCGATCGACTTCCTGCATGAAAACAAAAACGATCCTTTCCTTCTCACTCTTTCCTACAATTCCGTCCATCACCTGATTCACCAAGTCCCCCCTCGATACATCAAAAACTATAAGGGATTGCAGCCAATCCCACATTATGACCCCGACAAGGACGGGAAGTACGCACAATGGTTCAAGCAATTCATCACGATTGGCGAAAAGATCAGTGCCAAGCAAATGAGGGACTATTACTTGGCGAACCTAGATTGTCTGGATGAAAACATAGGTGTGCTGATGGATGCCTTGGACGAATTGAAACTGACCGACAACACCATGGTCGTATTCTTTTCTGACAACGGAGGCGCCCCGACCAATGGGGCGACCAACTTACCCTTGGCTGGCAGTAAGTTCACCCTGTGGGAAGGAGGTATCCGGGTTCCCTTTATTTTATCCTGCCCCGGCGACCCGCATGGGGGGCAAGTCTCGGAGCAAGTGATTTCTAGCCTCGATATTGTACCCACCTGCCTGGATGCGGCGGGCATAAGACTCTCTGCTGATCTCGATGGTAAACCCATCGTTAAATCAGAAGAACCCCGAAACCTTTTTTGGCGTTTCGGGGAAACCAACAGTCATGCCGTTCGTTCCGGTGATTGGAAACTACTCCACAACGGTGGTCGGAAAAACCGCCAACCAACCGAGGGAATCGTCAATCGGGAAAACCTTTTAAAAGGAACCCGTCTTTTCAACCTGAAGAATGATCCGGGCGAAAGTAAAGACCTCTCGAAGGATCGCCCCGAGGTTCTTAAACGCCTCCAGGAACTGTATGTACAGTGGTCGTCTCAGATCGCTTCTCAATCCTTGAATCTAGAAAAATGAACACAAATAACTTCAGAATCTTTGCCCTGTTTATTGCGGTTTCTCTATTAAAAGCAGAGCTGCGTAAGCCCAACATTATCGTATTCTTGGTGGATGATATGGGTTTGATGGACACATCAGCACCGATGTTGGTTGATGAAAATGGCAAACCGAAACGCCATCCGCTTAATGATTGGTACCGGACCCCAAATATGGAACGGTTAGCCGCCCAAGGTGTACGCTTCAGTAACTTCTATTCCCACAATGTCTGTTCTCCGACGCGGGTCTCCATGATGAACGGACAGAACTCCGCACGGCATCGGTGCACAGATTACATCTTTCCGTGGAAAAATAATCGTGAGATCGACAACCGGTCTTACCCCCTCGCCACTTGCCAGCAGGTTCCACCTGAATGGAACTGGGTAGGTCTTAAGGGAAGAGATGTTTCTCTCCCAAATCTATTCAAAAAGGCTGGCTACCAAACGATCCATGTCGGCAAAGCCCACTTTGCCCCAAAAGATAGCGAAGGGGAGAACCCCTTGAATTTGGGTTTTGATGTGAATGTGGCCGGTACCTGTTTTGGTGCTCCTGGTTCCTACTATGGAATGAAAAGTTTTGGCGTGGGTAGCAAAAACCTGCATGCCCGACCCGTGCCGCATTTGGAAAAATACCACGGTCAGAATATTTTTCTCACCGAGGCCCTCACCCTTGAGGCGAAAGCCGAAATTGATAAGGCCTTGAATGCTTCCAAGCCTTTCTTTCTGCATATGTCCCACTATGCGGTACATTCTCCCTTTCAATCCGATCCTCGTTTTGCGAAAAACTATCAGGGTAAGAGTCCATCACTTATGGCTTATGCCACCATGATCGAGGGAATGGATAAGTCCCTTGGAGATTTGATGGATCATATTGAGGCCAAAGGTGTAGCCGAGAATACTTTGATTATTTTCCTAGGTGATAATGGGGGTGATGCACCTGATAAAGATTTGGATGGCATTAGTTCCTCTGCTCCCCTGCGTGGTCGTAAGGGAGCAAAGTGGGAAGGGGGGATGCGAGTACCATTTATTGCATCCTGGGGAAAGGTGAACCCCGGAAATGCATTTCAGAAGGAAAACCCTATCGCACCCAACACTATGGTTCAGGAGTTTGGAACCTGCTTTGATTTGCTACCAACCCTGTGCAAGGTTGCTCAAATCAAGATTCCCAAATCTCACAAAATGGACGGACAGGAATTGGGGGATCTTTTTGCGGGTAAGAGTAACTCTGATCACCGGGATGTTTTCTTAAATCATTATCCACATCCTCGTCGTGGAAAAAGTCAGTTCTTTACCACCTGGAGAAATGGCGACTGGAAAGTAATCTATGAATATCTAAATTCAGGACCTAAGCGTTATTCTTTGTTCAACCTGAAGAACGATATCAGTGAATCAAGCAACCTTGCTGAAAAACACCCGGAGAAACTAAGAACAATGTTAATGGAAATGGTCGATGAACTGACCAAAATGAAGGCTCTGTACCCGGTGAAAGAAGCTAAAGTATTGAAGCCTGTAATTCCCGGGGCTTAAAAAGTTACATGCCATCTCATCTGTTATTATGCGTTTCTTTTTTCCTGTTCGCTTTCGTTTATCAAGGCAAAGCATATGATCCACTTGAGACTTTTGAGAGCATTGAAACTCTTGATCGGACGATTAAGGATAAATCCCGTGAACGTTCGATACCCCTAAGATTTTATTTTCCTGAGGGAAAGACAAATTCCCCGGTAATCCTATTTAGCCATGGGCTTGGAGGTAGTCGGAATGGAAGTTCTTATTTGGGAAAACATTGGGCAGGTCGTGGACGAGGGTACGTCCCTCGGGCCACTCCGCCCCGGCGGCGATCCACTCGCGCAAGGTCTCCACCTGCTCCGCGCTGAGCGGGTCGGCCTTTTTCGGCATGTCGGGATCGGGGCCACTCACCACCTCGATGAGGAGGCTGGCCTCCGGGTCGCCCGGAACAATCGTTCCCTCAAAGGCAAAGGCGGCTGCTCGCGTGGAGAGATCAAGGTCGCCCTTCGTCTCGTGGGCGTTGTGACAAAAGAGGCAGGTCTGCTCGAGAACTGGCGCGACTTCCTTTTCGAAATCGGGGGAGGCGATCAGCGGAAGCGCCGGAAAGGCGCAGAGGAGAATCATTGTCCGAAATCGGGTCATAGTGGGACTATGCCAAGAATTTGAAACGAGGTCATGTCCCGATAAATCGGGACATGAGTACTTCTCAGAGACTCCGGAAGGGCTCCGAAATCACCACCCGCTTTAGCAGGTCGCGCAGGCCAAGCCCATCTTTCTTCCAGCCCTCGATGAGACGCTCTAGGTCATCGCCGTCCTGGAAGACCAGTTCCCGTCCGAGGGCATAGACGAGCATTTTCTCGGCGAGGTGGTGAGTGAGCAGCTCGGGATGATCGACGAGAAAGGTTCTTACATCTCCGACGCCGTCAATTTCGACACCACGGTATTGGCCGCGGGTGTCGATGGGTGCCCCGGATTCGTAGGTCTCGCGGACCCGCCCGATCGGGTCGAATTCTTCGAAGGCGTAGCCGAGCGGATCGATCCGGTCGTGACAATCGGCGCAGGCCTTCACCTCGCGGTGCTTTTCGAGCAGGTCGCGGATCGTCTTCGCGCCGCGGATGTCGGGCTCGATCGCGGGCACGTCGGGCGGCGGCGGAGCGGGAGGCGTGCCGAAAAGCTTCTCCAGCATCCAGACTCCGCGGATCACGGGCGAGGTATCGACGCCGTTCGAGGTCACGGTGAGCACGCTGGCCTGACCGGGAAGACCACGGCGGGGCGAATCGGCAGGCAGATTCGTCCGGACCCACTCGCCTGAGGGCGGGATTTCCAATCCGTAAAGCATGGCGAGCCCGCGATTCACGTAGGTGAAATCGGCATCGACGAGATCGGTCACGGGGCGGTTCTCGCGGAAGAGCGTCGCGAGAAAGCGGTAGGTTTCTTCCTTCCCGGAATTCTCCAGCTCATGGATGTAGTAGGCGGGAAATTCCTCACTCCCCGGCGGCATGCTCCCGAGGTCGTCGAGACCGAGCCACTGGTCGGCGAAAGGCTGGAAGAAGCGTTCCGCGCGGGGATCGTCGAGAAGCCGGTCCACTTCCTTGCGTAGGGTCGCCTCGAGGTCGTCGCTCTCCAGGATGCTCCGACGGGTAGACGAGTCCGGGAGCGAGGCGTGGAGAAAGAGGGCAAGCCGGTTGGCTAGTTCATGGCGGGTGAGCCGTTCCCCCTTCCCCTCGCCCACCTCGGTGAGGTAGAGAAATTCGGGCGAACAGAGAAACACTTTGAGCACGGGGCGCAGCGCTTCGTCGTAGCGCTTTTCTCCGTCCGCCATGCGGGATTCGACGAGTTCGGCGTAGGACGCAAAGTCGGCGGCGCGTTGGGGACGTCGGAAGAAGGCGGTCGCGATCCGGGCCAGCTCGGCACGAAGGAGGTCGCCATCCTCGATCGTTGTCGCCTCGGGCGCGATACCCTGGAAAAGGAGGTTCCGTGCCGGGTGGGTTTCGTCATGATAGGGCCCGGTCATCGTCACCTTTTTCAAATGCACTTCCGGCCCACGGTAGCGGTCGTAGTAGAGCTGGTTGCGCTTGTAGCGCTCGGTCAGGTTGTTGCGCACCTCCGGCTTGATCCGGGGAACGCTCTTGTCGAACTCCCAAAGGCGATTGGTCACAAACTGCATCTTCACTCCCTTGGGCGGACCGTTGACGAAGGACAGGTAGGGGCGGCTTCCCGTATCGAGCCAGACGCGGTAGGTTCGAGTCACGTAGCGATTGTCGGGAAGCTCGTCGACCACCCGCAGGTTGGGCCGGGTGCGGGTTTGCTCGGCAGGACTTCCTCCAAACTGGGTTCCGATCCCGAGCTGGATCGGCTCGTTCTGATCGTAGAATTCCTTGTCGTTTTGATAGTATCGCTCCGCGATCCCCCATTTCAGGGCGTCGCCGTAGGGGTGCTCTCGATTGGCACCGGAAGCGATCACGGTGAACTCATACCAGCCCGATTGCTCCAGACCGGGAACGATGAAATCCTTGAAGAAGAGCTTTCCGTCGTAGACCTGAATCGGAGAGGAAAGACCGTGCGCGAGGCAGATGTGTTTCGATCCGTCCTCGGCCGTCGAGACGCGAATCCCGTTGGCCTGACTGCCCCCGCCGTCCATGACCCGGCGTGGGTTCTCCGCGTCGATCGTCCACGTCGCTGCGTCGATATTTTCCGCTTTGACGAGGTTGTAGACGTATTCGATCACGGCATCGGCCGCGCGGAAATACTGCTCGACGAGTTGCGGCGTCGTCTGGAGGGCGTGGCCGTTGTTCTGGAATCCCTCGACCTCGTGGTCGGCCGGAAATGCGGTGGTCGGATCGAAATCCCCCCGGGTGATCCCGAAGAGGTCGCGGACCGTGTGGAGATACTCGGAACGGTTGAGTCGCCGGTGAGTGACGCGGGCTCTCTCCTCTTCGGTGCGTGCTCGGACCTGGTCGCCCATTTCCCGCACCCATCGAATCAGGCCGCGCCGCTCCGCGTCGGAAGGTTGCACTTCGTCGGAGGGCGGCATTTCACCAAGCTGGAGCTGGTGCATCACCTCCTCCCAGCGCTCCGCCATGAGAATGTCGGTCCCCGGATCGAGGGCGAGGTCGTCGAGCCGACGATCCCCCTTCTGCACGAGATCGTCGTGGCATTCCCAGCAGTAGGAGGAGAGAAAGGCCTCGGGATCGAAGGCGGAAGTGGATCGCGCCTCGTCCGAGGCGATCACCCCAGGCGTGCAAAGCAACGCCGCCGCGATGACGAATAGACGCACCATCACCCGAGGAGCTCGTTGAGACTGCCCGTGCTGGTTCCGAACTGATCCCGCTCGAGGCCGAGTTTCTGGAGCAGGGTCACGTAGAGATTGCAAAGCGGTGTCTGGTCCTCGCTCTTTTTTTGAAAATGCAGATTCGGCTGGTGCTTCAGTCCGCCGCCCGCGACGATCACGGGCAGGTCGAGGTTCGAGTGGGAACTGGCGTTGCCCATCCCGCTGCCGAACAGCACGATCGTGTTGTCCAGCAGGGTCGATCCATCGACGTCCCGATGGCTGTCGAGACGGCGGAGAAACTGATCCAGTTCCGCGATCAACGCCGACTCGATCTTGTGGAGCTGGGCGAGTTTATCCGGATCACGTCCGCTGTGGGAGAGATCGTGGTAGCTGCGATCGACTCCCGGAATTCGCTTCGCGACGGGAAGCCCTACGCCGATGTTCATCGTCATGACCCGGGTGGAGTCGGAGAGCAGTGCGAGCGCCATGACGTCGTAGGTCGCCCGCACCTTGTCGAGACATCCGTCGGGCGACCACTTCGGCGGCGGACCGTCGGGCTTCGGGATGGGTGCATCAATCCACTTTTCCTGTGCCCGGACCTTTGCCTCGAATTCATCCACCGAAGTGACGAACTCGTCGAGCTTCTCCCGATCCCACCGGTCGAGCCGGTCGCCGACCCGCTTCGCCTCCTTGTCCAGCAGCGCCGCGACCTGGCGATCTTCGATGCCGAGCGCTCGCTCCGCCGACTTGTCCGCCTCCGAGCGTGGCGAAAAGATCGCCTCGTAGGCTTTCGTCGGGTTGTCCAACTTGGTAAGATTCGACCCCGAAGCGCTCCACGAGATCGAGTCCCCACCCCCGACGCCGAAGGTCAGGTAGGGAAAACGGGTAAGATGTCCGCGCTCCGCCGCGACGAGCTGGTCGAGCGAGAGACAGCCCTCGGTGAAGGACGCCCGTTGCTCGCGTCGCACCCCGCTGAGAAAGGCATGGACGGCGGCGTGCCCACCCGAGACGCCGGGGTGCTCCATCTTCGAGAAGGCCGTCAAATTCCCCTCCCACGAGCGGAGCGGCTCGAGGAGCGGCGGCAGCTTTGACTTCTCCCCACTTCCCCCGGGGAAGAAAGTCTCCGGCCGGAGGGACAGATCGAGTCCGATGCAGACGAGGCGTTTCGGGGCCTTGCCTTTCTCCGCGCTGGCGAAGCAGGGGAAGGCTCCGAGGAGGCCGGGAGCGAGAGCGGAGGCGCCGGCTTGTTGGAGAAAGGTTCTTCGTTTCATGCTCAATTAAACGGGTTGGATGGGATCACTCATCGAGCGGAGTAGACCGTAGAACAGCCATTCGCCTTTTCGGATTTGGATAGGGCATTGTCAGATGCCGATAGTACGGTAGCAAATGTGAAAAGGGCTGTAAGAAGAGAAGGGATTAATTTTTTCATTCGAAACGGATATTCGAAGGTTTTGCGAAAAGCAACCGCCCAGTTGAATTCTTACAGTTTTAAATAAAGGAGGTATCTGTGAAATCTTTTTAGTTCGAGCCGATGAGTTTTGTTTCGATCAGAAAATTTTTGGAAACAAATTCGAACTCTGATTCATTACCTAATAGTGAATAATCAGAAAAAAGAAAAGGAAGGACCAACCCCCACCGAAGAGGTGCAGTTGCTCTTTGTGCGTAATGAGAATGCCATTCGGGCATTCATTCGGGCACTGCAACCTTCTTTGTCGGATGCAGACGATGTTCTGCAGGAGACTTTTTTGACCGTTTCGCGAAAGGCATCCAGTTTTGAAATCGGAACGAATTTTACGGCCTGGGCATGTGGGATTGCCCGGTTGAAGGTACTGGAGAATTTTCGTCAGAACAAACGGGCCAATGTGCTTAGCGAAAAGGCAATCATTGCTTTAACCGAGGATGTCCCATCACCGGAGAGCTTTAAAGAAAGGGAACAGGCACTGGCAAAGTGCATTGCCAGACTACCATCTAAACTGAGGGATCTTCTCTGGAGAAGATATTCCCGCAGGCAGAGCTCAGATGAAATGGCCGAGGCTTTGGGTATGACTTCAAACGCAGTGCGGGTCGCCCTCTCAAGGTCACGCGTGAGTTTGCGTGACTGTATCAATTTACAACTCAAGGAGACAAAGGGGATATGAAAATGGAGAAGAAAGAAAGAGAACTGGATGATCTGCTGAACAGGTACCTGAATGGAAACCTGTCAGAGGAGGATGCCCGAGCCTTAAGTACTCAAATCGAGGAATCTGCTGAGGTAAGGGAACGCTATTGGGAACTTGCTTCGATCCATGGCATGGTCGAGCAAACGATGCAGAGCGTTTCTCTTCAAGCAACTACGGGTAAAGAGTCCGCAGAGCCCGAAAGAAGACCAAGAGCTTTAGGTTTGTCACGGATCAAGACAGGAATTGCCGGACTGGCCATTGGAGTATTCAGTGCTTCAGTTGTCTGGGCATTTAACCTGCCGCAGGACAATCAACCTCAACCAAAGATACAGGAAATTGTTTCCGAAGGTTTTGAAAACCCGGAACAGAATTTCAAACGAAGATTCCCCTATGAAGCGGGTAAATGGTTTGGGGATATATCTTCGATTTCAGCAGACCAAGCGATATCTTCCGCAAGCGGTGTGCGAGTTGCACAATTTTTGGATAACCCGAAGACTAAGTTCGCTTATGCCCGTTACCTGATCGATTTGGAATCTTATGCTGAAGTGTACCCAACCCATACCAGGTCACTCCGAGTGGATACTTCCTTTTTCGCATCTAATTTGGATGAGTCTTCCGTTTTCCAGATTCGTCTGGCAGCCTTTAGTCAGGCTCCCCAAGATATTGCTCGCATTTGGAATGACCGCGAAGTTCTTTTTGATCAAGTCCTCCAGCATGTCGGTAGGAACCATATTACCAAGCCTGGTCAGGATTCTGAGTGGCACAAATTGGGTGCGTCCATCGAAATCCCTCCCGGAACCCGAAGTGTGGTAATTTCTTTGGGAGCCGGTATGGTTGATTCAAGTGATGACAAATCAAATCATTACCTCGATGATGTACGAGTGTCTTTAGTCGATAGCCCTCGGGCCATCTATGCTGACAATTTAAATAAACCTTAAACCTGTAACTCAACAACCCATTACTATCAAAATGAAGCCCTTATTACTATTTTTTGCTGTAACAGCCATATTCACTTCTGAATCTAAGGCAGAGCAACCCATTCATCTCTTTGTCCTATCCGGGCAATCCAATATGCAGGGCATGGATCCGGAGACCGGGTTCATGCCGGAGGCAAAGAAACTTTTTAAGGATGAAAAGGTTGTTTATATCAAAGTGGCAAAAGGAGGACAGCCCATATGCAGGTGGCTCGAAGAATGGCAGGATATTGCAAAAAAGAATGGACTTCGTGAAAACGACATAAAAAGAATTCACAAGGATGGGGAGGTAGAGTTTTATCAACCGATTCTCGATCAGTATAAGGAGATGTTGAAGAAACATCCTAAGTTCAATTCCGTTACATTTTGCTGGATGCAGGGAGAGCGCGATGCCAACGGCGGCGGACAGCCTGCCTATAAAGATGCCTTAAAGTTATTGATTAGTAAATTGCGCCGTGATTTGGAGCGCCCGGATATGAACATTGTTATCGGCCGCTTAAGCGATGCTGGTGAGAAAAAAGAAAGTTGGGCGGCCATGCGAAAGATCCAGATGGAAATTGTCGATGAAGATCCTAGTGGTGCCTGGGTTGATGTGGATGATCTTAATGATCGAGAAAAGGATGGGAAGATCAGCAATGCAGTTCACTACAACAGGCCGGAGGGTTATATCATTCTCGGTAAACGCTTCGCACGCCAGGGCTATGCACTTATTAAGGGAAAAAAGCCCGCAGAAGACGGCAGGCCGTAGTCCAGTTTTACCTTCAAGGATTCAGCCTGTAGATTCTACGAACTTCCTCCTATGAATAAATTATTCTCTATTTTCACTTGTGGCTTGGTTGCCATGGTTATCAGTTTGGCGACATCACTCCAAGCAGCTCCCAATGAGACATATCCTCGTTGGAAAGTTTCCACGACCAAAGATTGGCAGGGATTCATTTCTAAGTCCAAAGGGGTCAAGGTCGCAGATGGTCATGCCATTGCACAAAAGCGAGAGGTATCCTTCACCAGTAAGTTGAAAATATTCGCCAAGCCTTCCAAGTTGCGGGACATCGAGATTAAACAAAGTGTCGAATGGATGAACTGGAAACCGTATTCCATATACAATCTCAATATGAGGAATGCACCGGTCTTGATCAGTCATGGTCCCAATGATCATTGGGCTGTCGCTCAGTACCGCTCTGCCGAGCAAATTGTAGAATGGCATCAAAAAAAAGTTGAAGATGCCAAGAACAGAAAAAGGAAGCCACCTCCGCCTCTCGGGTTCACTATTGATGGGTTCGAACCGGAAGAAGTCACCTTGGAGGGGTACGATGAAAAGCTCGTAACGACTCCTTTTCCGAATCAATATCGCCCAGCCGAAACCAAGGCAGACGTCACTGCTCGCCCCTATCAACGAGCCTGGAAAAGTGGTTACCATGCCTGGCACAGTCGGGACATGATCAATTGGGTGCATTACGGTCCCACAGCCATGGCTCCGACCGTGACCACGGCGGAATACAAGGACGGCAAAACCTATTTCTATTACGACCGCCCCAACGACCGGGATCCACATCTCATCATCGATAGCGACTTGCGGGATGGTATGCCTGGCGAAGACAAAGGTCTCGCATTCGACGCACCCTGGGGTGGTTCGGATGTGGGCGTGATTCGTGATTTGGCAGGAAAATTTCATATGATTTCGGAAAATTGGCAGCCAATCAATGCTTCCAAGCGTTCATGGGACTCACCCTTGGCCAGTCATATGGTGAGTGATGACGGAATCGGGAATTTCGAAATTCTCGAACCCGCGGTGGACTATCGAACCAAGCCAACCGGTAGGACGGCCACCTTTGAGCATCCCCATTGGAACGATGAGGAGAAAGTGGTGACCTATGAAATCCATGAACCCGAACAGGATGCCTTTGGCGACTGGGCCGCCATTGCCATCGGCGGACAGTATTACTTGGTGGGCGACTACGATCCAGCCGGTGTACATGATCGTAGTGGCATGAGCGTCGCGCTCTTTACTTCAGAAGATATCAATAAACCA
>Ga0255755_1003719_pt1 | contig 11520 bp, 10 predicted proteins | sample 011ome_18_FD_179955 | JGI IMG/M metagenome (GOLD analysis project Ga0255755, IMG submission 179955) | Coastal salt marsh microbial communities from the Groves Creek Marsh, Skidaway Island, Georgia - 011501BT metaG (version 2) | ecosystem: Environmental > Aquatic > Marine > Intertidal zone > Salt...
TCTATTATGTGGGATGAATTTTCAATGCTAGGTGAGTTTGAGATTATTGGTTTAGAAAATTTTATAGCAGCAATGCAGCAACTTGAAAATTATAAAAGCACAATGCATCAAGTGATGAATGTTCAAGGTGAATGGGAGGAAAATATTTATAAGGGAGAAACATATTGCATTGCAAGCCACATGTTTGATCAAGATGACAAACCTTATAAATTAGACATGGGTATTATTTACTCTGATGTGATTGAGATAAGGGGGGAGGCTACTAAGTTTATCTCACGAACTTTTTCACTCAAATGGAAAAAAACAGATAGCTTAGATCTCCCTGAGCAGAATTAAACTTGATCGAATTCTTTTAAGGATTTACCAAAGAAATCTATAAGCAGCTCAACACTTTCCATTCCTGCATAATTTGGTCTAGCTATCAAAGCAATTTCACGATGCGGTCCAGGCTCAGCTAAATGAGAAATAGATAAGTCTTTTTTGTTTCCGACCAATTCTTTTAAAGCCATTTTCGGAACCAAAGTTGTTCCCATTTTACCTTTCACTAATTGAATAAGTGTATTTAAACTTGAAGCTTTGAGGGAATATTGAGATGGAGAGGAAATATTACATGCGTCTAAAATATGATCTTTTAAGCAATGACCATCTTCAAGAAGCATCAGTTCTGAATGCTCTAGTTCAGATGCTTTGATTTCAGATTTTCCAGCATTCTTATTTAGTCTATGTGAAACCCAGAAAAAGTCCTCTTCCCAAAATTTAAAGCTTAGGAGGCCTTGAACATCATATGGTAAAGCTAGAATAGCCATATCCAAATCACCTTCCTTCACCCTATTAGTAAGAATTTGAGATTGACCTTCCTCTATCTTTAATTTCAGATTAGAGAATTCCTTTTGAAGTTTAGGCAGAACAATTGGAAGAAAATATGGACTAATTGTGGGAATAATACCAATTGATAAAGAGTGGCTGAGACCCTCTGAGTTATGCTGAGCAAGTTCATGAATATTGTGGACTTCTAATTTTATTTTTCTTGCTTTGTCTAATATCTCCTGCCCAAGATTTGTTACGATAACTTTCTTATTGCTTCTTTCAAAAATTTTTACGCCCAATTGAGCCTCTAATTCAGTAATGGCATTGCTAAGGGTTGAGGGTGAAATAAAACATTCCTCGGCAGCTTTTTTAAAATGTAGATTCCTTGCAACCGCTAAAGCATAATCAATTTGTTTAAGAGTAAGCATAACTTGGCTTTTATTATCATTTATAAAATCGAATATAACATTCTTTTTTTATATATTTACCAATACATATAATATCTGTAAGCTATTTGATACCACAGCTTTTGCGGTAAAAATTTAACATTAATTTGGAATTAAACTATGAGTAACGAAACAGAAAGTAAATGTCCAGTGATGCACGGAAGCCTATCTTCAAATAGCTCGACTGGAACATCTAATAAGGATTGGTGGCCTAACCAATTAAACCTGAGCATTCTTCACCAACATGATCAAAAAGGCGATCCTATGGACGGTGATTTTGATTATGCTGAAGAATTTAAAAAGCTTGATTATGATTCTCTTAAAAAAGATTTAAACGATCTAATGACGGATTCGCAAGATTGGTGGCCAGCAGATTATGGCCATTACGGACCATTTTTTATCAGAATGACATGGCATGCTGCCGGCACATATCGTATTGGAGATGGAAGAGGTGGCGGGGGTACAGGCGCTCAAAGATTTGCACCTCTTAACAGTTGGCCTGATAACGGAAACTTAGACAAGGCTAGAAGGCTTCTTTGGCCAATTAAGAAAAAATACGGAAAACAAATTAGTTGGGCAGATTTATTGATCCTGGCTGGTAATGTTGCCATTGAATCAATGGGAGGAAAAACCTTTGGATTTGGAGGAGGCCGTCCAGACATTTGGGCTCCTGAAGAAGATATCAATTGGGGCGCTGAAAAAGAGTGGCTCACTAATGAGAGATACAGTGGAGTAAGGGATTTAGCTAATCCTCTTGGGGCAGTTCAAATGGGTTTAATTTATGTTAATCCTCAGGGTCCTGATGGAGAGCCTGATCCGTTAAAAAGTGCTGTTGATATCAGGGAAACTTTTGGACGCATGGCAATGAATGACGAGGAGACTGTTGCACTTGTTGCAGGAGGTCACACCTTTGGTAAAGGTCACGGAGCTGGCCCTGATTCAAATGTTGGGGCTGAACCAGAAGGCGCATCTATTGAAGAAATGGGTTTTGGATGGACTAGCTCATATGGATCTGGAAAGGGTAGCGATACCATAACCAGTGGATTTGAAGGTGCATGGACTGCAAACCCAACCCAGTGGGATAATGGATATTTTGATCTTTTATTTGGCTATGAATGGGAGCAAGCAACAACTCCAGCTGGAGCTATAGTCTGGCATGCGGTTGATCAAAAAGATGAAGATAAAGCTCCAGATGCTGAAGACTCATCAGTCAAAGTTCCAACAATGATGACCACAGCTGATATGGCTTTAAGAATGGATCCAGAATATAACAAAATATCAAAACGTTTCCATGAGAACCCTGAAGACTTTGCTGATGCCTTTGCACGAGCTTGGTTTAAACTTCTCCATAGAGATATGGGGCCAAAGGGAAGATACCTTGGACCAGAAGTTCCGGATGAGGAGCTTATTTGGCAAGATCCTGTTCCAGCTGGCAACACTGATTATGATGTTAGTGCGGTTAAAGAAGCCATATCTGCATCCGGTCTTACTATTCAGGAAATGGTAGAAACAGCCTGGGCAAGTGCTTCAACTTTTAGAAACTCTGATCTTAGAGGCGGGGCAAATGGAGCGAGGATTCGTCTAGCTCCTCAAAAAGATTGGGAAGCTAACAAACCCGAGCAACTCGCAAAAGTTTTATCAACCTATGAGCAGATCTCTTCAGATACCGGCGCATCAATTGCTGATGTAATTGTGCTTGCAGGAAATGTAGGGATTGAGAAGGCATCAGGAGCTGAAGTTCCATTTACTCCAGGTCGTGGCGATGCAACACAAGATCAGACTGATGCTGATTCTTTTGCTGTTCTAGAACCTGTTGCTGATGGTTTTAGAAATTATCTGGATTCAAGTTCTAATATACCTGCTGAAGAAATGATGCTAGATAAATCCCAATTGCTGGGCTTAACCGCTCCTGAAATGACTGTTCTGTTAGGTGGAATGAGATCGCTAGGAATAAGTAATAATGATTATGGTATTTTTACAGATAACCCTGATAAACTTTCAAATGATTACTTTGTTACCTTGCTTGATATGTCAGTTGCATGGAAACCAAATGGAACTGGAAACTCCTACGAGGGTATTGATAGAGTTTCTGGTGAGAAGGTTAGAACTGCAACCAGAGTTGATTTAGCATTTGGATCTAATTCTCAATTGCGAGCATTGGCTGAGGTTTATGCCAGTGATGATGCTAAGGATAAATTTGAGCGTGATTTTATTTCAGCTTGGAATAAAGTTATGAACAATGATCTGATTTAATCAGTGTCAATCTTCTAAAAAAAAGGGGGGCTTTAGCCCCCTTTTTTATTTAATATTAATAGTGCGGTGGTTTTTCATAATCTATCGGAGGAAAAGATAATTTTTTATCTTTTATTTGATACTTTTTCTTTTTCTTTTTGTTTGAGTGTTTTGATATCACATCAGCCGCATCATCTACCGCAGATGGAGTTTTAGATTTTTGAATCTTCTCAAGGCTGCTAGTTTTATTTTTTTTGCTCTCCATTGAGGATCATTTTACATAATCTTCTAATATTTTGATGAATTAGGAATGTTTAGTATGATTCGGTAATGAAAACAGCAATCTATCCAGGCTCTTTTGATCCAATTACCTTTGGGCATATAGATATTGTTGAAAGAGCTGCTGCATTATTTGATAAAGTCATTCTGGGGGTTGCTGAGAGTCAGTCTAAAAATCCTTTATTTAGTGTAGAAGAAAGAATTGAGCTTATTTCAGAAATTTTTAAAGATAATTCTAAGATAGAAGTTTTAGGATATTCGAAGAAATTAACTGTGGATTTGGCAAGAGACAACAATGCGATTGCAATTATTAGAGGTTTGAGAGCTGTTGCTGATTTTGAATATGAATTCCAATTAGCAACCATGAATAGAAGTCTTGCACCGGATATTGAGAGTATCTTCTTTACTCCCAAAGATACTTTAATTTATGTCTCATCTAGCTTGGTCAAGGAAATTGCAACGTTTGGTGGTGACGTTTCTCGTTTTGTTCCGCCTAATGTTAAGGCTGCTTTATTAAAAAAAATAACGAGTTAGATCTGACATTTTCGGCAGTAATATGTTGCCCTTTGTGATTGGATAATTCTTTTAATTAACTCTTTTTTGCAGTTTACACATTTTTCATTTGCACGATCGTAAACAGCTAGATCTATCTTGAAATACCCTTTATTTCCGTCAGGTTTATAGAAGTCTTTAAGCGTGGTCCCTCCAGCCTTAATAGCAACCTTAAGAATTTTTTTTGTCGAGGCAGCGATTTTATTATGTTCTTTTTTTGTTATTGTTTTGCTTTTTCTTGTAGGACGAATTTTGGCATCAAATAATATTTCATTTGCATAAATATTTCCTATACCAACAACATTATGTTGATTCATGAGAGAATTCTTTATAGGTGATAGAGATTTTTTAATCTTTTGAAACAAGTACTCACCATTAAATTCTTCTGAAAGAGGTTCTGGTCCAAGCTTTTCTAATAAGAAGTGCTTTGATGGTTCTGTAATAAAGTGCATTGAACCAAACCTTCTTGGATCATTGAAAATCAATTTTCCTCTCTGAAAAATGAATTCAACATGATCATGCTTTTTATAAAAATTAGATTCTTTTTTTGCAATTCTAAGTGTTCCTGTCATCCCTAAATGTATAAGTATTTGTGATTGATTAAGATGGAAGAGTATATATTTTGCTCTTCTGTCAATCTTACTTACTTTAAGTCCACTCAAGTTTTTAAATGCATTGCAGTCAACTTTCCAGCGAAGATTTGGATTATATATCTCTATAGATTCTATATTTTGATTAGTAAATTCTTGAATGGCTTGGACTGAGGTTTCAACCTCGGGCAATTCAGGCATGCCTTACCCGGATTGATTACTGCCTAGCAATGAATTGCCAGTAGAATCAAATATTGCAGTAGATGTAATCATAATGCATTTTTCTTTAAGATTAGTATAGACATATTTACCTACTTACTACCAAAATGCTACCACCTTTTTTCTGATTTTTTTATCTTAGCCATAATCCTCTCAATGATGGCATTACAACCGTTATACTAAAAACCAAACCTAGTTTCTCTTCTTGCCATAGAGCTGATTGAAGTTTAAGAGAGCTAAAAAGCATGCTGGCGTCAAAATTGCAAGATATACACGAGCATCGACTTTGGGGAATAGGGCAAACTTAATAAAAATGGAAAGACATAAAATTATTAGTAGTATATTTAAAAATTCGTTGTATTTTTTGAACACAAGATATACGCCAACAAACAGTAATAGCATATTCATGCCAAACCACTTTACATAGTTAGTATCGTTCAGCACCCATTCCAAGTTAGCCAAAACAATTGTTACATATTGGCTTAAATTGAACTCGGGATTAAAATCTACTAAATTGCTTTGTTGTGCAACAAGGCTTGTATAAAAGTGGCCCCACCAACCTAAATGACCTGAGCCTGAGGTGATGAGAAAATATAAGGCTAAGTATATCAACGAGTTAATTGTTGCAAAATAATATTTTTTATCTAGCGCAGGAATTAAGCCAAGCAGCCCTACAACAACAACCATGTCAGGTCTAAATAGCATTGAAAATCCTACAACTATAAAGCCTAAGATTAATTTTTTTTTGATTAAAGCAATCAGTCCAATTGAAAATACTAATGTTGTAATCGCGTCGGGAGTCATGAGTTTGCTTAAAAAGAACAGGTCAGCTGACACCATCAACGGCATCCATGCAAACTGAGCAATACTTCCGGCTCTTAAAAAAGCTAGAAAAAATAAAAGGTTTAATATCAATATGGAATATAAGGAAATATATTTCATTGCTTGGTATGGACTTAATTTAAATATGTTTTTAAATCCCTTGATGGTATGGATGTAGCCTGGTTTAAGAGCATACATTTGCAGCATTGAGTTTAGGTTTTCTGCATTCATGTATTGATCATTTCTATAGCTGACTGAGCAGCAAAGATTTTGAAAGAGCTCTTCACTCACCTCCTCATTTAGAGATTGATAGGTAAGATCATGGGCATCCTGAAAAGACTCTCCTTCGCTAATGTGGACAGCCATAGTGTAAGGAATCGCATCCCAGTTATAGTAATGATATTGGTTTGTTTTTTGATATAAGAGAAGAGACGATATAAGAAAAATAAAAATATTTATAGTTCGAAGAATCATTTCTTAAATACCAAATTTGCACTTAAAAAATAATTCAGAATAAGACCAGCAGCAATTCCAGAGAGAGCAGATGAAATGGCAGAGTAATCACTTATATAGAATTGAGAGGCAACGCCAACATTTGCAATAATTGATAGAGTGTTGGCAAAAAAATACTTCAGCAGTCCCATCATTCTCTTATAAAATAGTCTGTGTATATTATGAAAAGTTAAATAATTATTTAAGAAATAATTTGAAGACATAGCGATCATAGTTGCAAAAATATTTGATGGTATAAAGCTATGACCAAAGTTAAGATTTATACTCAACACTATTAAATGAATAATTAATCCAAAAGATCCCACTAATGAGAAAACTAAAAAGTTAGCTGGAATTAAGCCTTTGGTCAGATTTTCAATGATTTGACCTCCTAAATTAAAAATAGTTGAAATATTGAGCTTGCTTTCACCACTCAATCTTTTCCTAAAATTGATTTGAACCTCCATTACTTGAAGTTGTTTTGAAAGCATCAGGACATCAAATAGAATTTTAAATCCATCCTTATAGAGGCGATTTTGAATTTCTTCAAACTTCACATGTTTTATCAAAAATAATCCGGAGAGAGGATCAGTTGATTTCGACCTTATAAAAAAATTAGTTAGACGTATTCCCATCTTACTAATCAAATTCCTTTTATGAGAAAGTGAATTTGATTCTTGAATATCAAGGAATCTTGATCCAATGATCAAGTCAGTTTTTTTATTTTGAGCAAGCACGATCATCTTTTTTATATCAAGAGGGTCATGCTGACCATCCCCATCCATTACGCAGATATATTTCTTTGTTGAAAGAGATGCACCTTCAACTACTGCTGATGAAAGACCTTTCTTCCAAGTTCTATTGATGCATAAAATATTTTTTTGATTTTTTGCAATCTGCTTAACTATTCCATGAGTATTGTCAGGACTGTTATCGTCCACAATTATTATCTCGTAATCATAATCAAGAAGAGTAATTTGAATTTCTTTAATAACTTCAAGGATACTAGCAGACTCATTGAAGGTTGGAATAATGATACTGATTTCAAATTTTTTCATATACTAAACCCTTAGGAATTAGATCAAAGAAAATGCCAAAGGCGATAGGAGTAATAGGGTGAGGAGGATGTTCTTACTAAAAACTCTCATACTCCTTGACTAGCGATTCTTTGTAGCCGGGTCTGAGTATCTCAACAAGATGCAATGGAATATTCCCAGCATTATGGATTCTAACTTTGGTATTTTTAGGAATCACAAATCCTTCATTGATATTAAATTTTGCTGTTTCTTCTTTAAATTCAAGACCAAGCACTCCAGCGATTACAACACCTCTAAGCTCAAACTCAAGTGACACAATAGGTTCAGTCCAACCTACCGGAGCCAACATCTGATTCATACCTAATTCATCACTGGTTGAGTAATCTAGAATTGTTCTCTCAAGATTGTTTTGTATCTTTAATTCTTTTGGAGTAATTCTTTGATACTCGGAAGTATCTTCTGCAAATGCCAAAGGCGATAGAAGTAATAGGGTTAGTAGCTTCTTCATTCTTCTTCTAATTTACCTTGACCTTGCCAATAAAATAATAAAGTTAATGCAGACAACATCAATATATCGAAGAAACTTCCTTCGTTGTATGCAAAATCATAGGCGGCAAAAATAGTAACAGCCAGTGAAACTAACCAAAAATGTCTTCCGTATTTCGCTAATAGTTTTTTCATACATTAAATATACACATACTTTCAAAACTTTTCTTCCAATTTGCAAAGTCTTTTATGCGAACTATCAAAGAGGTGGTTATCAAGCTCTTTGATATAAAAGTACCTTTCTTATAAGACCTCAAGCTGAACAGCCAGATGCTTTATCTAAAGTCTTTATAGAGGTTTATTCAGCCGAGTAAATTATTTATTTCAATAAGGTTTTCCGGGTTCAGAGTACCAGCAGCTAGGTGCAAGCGAAGGGTTGTAATTAAGTAGTCGTACTTTGCGTTTGACAGATTTCTCTCTGCGCTGTATAGATTTTTTTCAGCTTGCAGTAAATCTACTATATTTCTGGTTCCTACCTCGTAACCTACTTTTGTAGCTTCAAGCGCACTTGTGGCTGATACAACAGCTTGTTTTTGAGCGCGAAGATTTGCTACCAATGTGACTACATTTGAATACTGGCTTCGAACATCTTGAATAACGCTTCTCTCAGTAAATAATGCTTCCTCTGAAGATTTATTGGACTCTGCATAAGCTTGTTTGGTTCTTGAAATTACAGCGCCACCTTGAAAAATTGGCATGGAAAGTTGCAAGCTGTAGGTATCTCGCTGAGTTTCATCCGGAACGGTGACATTAAAAGCTCCTCCAGTATTCAACCCATCATAGGCATATTGATTAGTCTCTGATTCAGTTTGAACCCCGACGATATCTACCTTGGGTAAATGATTGGATGCTACACTTCTGGCATTATTTTTTGAGGCAAGCTTCCTAAGATTTGCAGCCTGCAGCCTGAAATTATTTTCTACAGCTTTTCTTGCCCATTCTTCTTTAGAAGCAGGCACAGGATCTGTAACATTTAGATCGTTGACCAGCCCGTCGAGAGACAAAATTTCTCTGCCGACCAAGGCATTTAATGCTTCTTTTGCAGTATAAACTTCTCCTTCTACTCTTGTTCTTGATGCGAGACTCAAATCAAACGCTAATTGGGCTTCCTGAACTTCAGTTACAGCCGCAAGCCCAACCTCATACCTTTGTCTGATTTGATCTAATTGCTTTTTGATTGCTTTTTCTTCTGATCGAGCAGCGCTTAAGTTATCAATTGCACGCAATACATTAAAATAAAGCTCAGCAGTCCTTACGATTAATGCTTGTTGTGAGTATGCGAAATCAGCTTCTGCTGCATCAGTCAAAAATTTAGACTGTCTATACTTAAACCATGAGTCCAGTCTGATCAGGGGTTGTGTTAATCGAGCAGATGAGCTGAAGTTATTATATTCATTTTCAAGATTGCCATCTTGGTAATATTCATTCCAATTTGTTTGTGCGCTTATTGATATATTAGGAAGAAGTCCAGCGCGGCCCTGTACCTTAATTTCCTTGCCTGACAAATATGAAAATTCTGCTGATTTATACTGAGGATCGTTTTCCAGTGCATCATTATAAATATCTAGTAGGCTATCCGCAGATGAGTTAATACTTAGGGCAAGCAGGGATGTGACTAGAATTTTTTGATTCATATTAAAATTTAATGTTTACAGTGAACACATTAGAACTCTTTTAGGACCATTATGTCAAGCTCTCTTTACACTGAAATGCTATTCATTCTATTTTAGTCTATTGTGAAAAAATCTCCTAAAATCTCTGAAATTAATAGCTTTCTTTCAATTTAGTTAGAGTAGAATACTAGGTAAAAGTTCACTAGCATTAGGAAATATTAATTGGCTAAAAATTATGATTCAGAGTCGATAGAAGTTCTATCAGGCTTAGATCCGGTCAGAAAAAGACCTGGCATGTATACTGATACCTCTTGCCCGAACCACCTGATTCAAGAAGTTTTAGATAATTCAATTGATGAGGCCCTAGCTGGTCACTGCGCGAAGATTAAAGTAACTCTTTGCAAAGAGGGATCTGTTTCTGTCATAGACGATGGTCGAGGGATGCCAGTAGATATACATCCTGAGCACAAGGTTTCTGGCGTAGAACTCATAATGTGCAAACTACATGCTGGAGCAAAATTTTCAGGTGAAGATTACAATTTTTCAGGAGGCTTGCATGGTGTGGGAGTTTCTGTGGTTAATGCGCTATCAAAAAACCTAGCCGTAGAAATTAAGCGGGATAGTCATCGATATGAAATGAGTTTTGAGGGTGGCGAAAAAACCTCAGATCTGAAAAAAGTTGGCGACATAGGCCCTAGAAACACAGGAACATCAATTAGTTTTGTTCCAGATCCTCAGTATTTTGAAACCATCAAGATTGATAAAAGTAATTTAAAGCATTTACTCAAAGCCAAAGCAGTGTTATGTCCTGGCTTAACCATTGAATATCAGGATGATAAAAAAAATGAAAAGATATCTTGGAATTATGAAAATGGGCTAATTTCGTATTTATCAGAGTCTTCAGGTGATATTGAATTGCTTTTAGAAGAATCAATTTCATGTAGCAAACTAGGAGATGATAATGCGCTTGATTTTGTTTTAAATTGGTCTACAAAGCCTGCAAAAAATCTCATGAATGAATCTTATGTGAATCTCATCCCAACAGCTCAAGGCGGATCTCACTTGAATGGTTTTAAAGCTGGTTTGTTAGAATCAGTCAAAGAGTTTTGTGAGTTTAGAAATCTAATTCCAAAAGGTTTAAAAATTACAGCTGATGACGTTGTGCAACACAGCACCTTTATTATCTCCTCAAAATTAACAAACCCGCAATTTGCAGGACAAACCAAAGAGAGATTAGACTCAAAAGAGCATCAAGCTTTTGTAAATTCTACAACCAAAGATATTCTCAGCATATGGTTCAATCAACATACGGAGGAAGGAGAAAAGCTAGCTGAACTTGCAATTGCGTCTGCACAGGCCAGAGCAAAAGAGACCAAAGTAGTTGATAGAAAGAAAACATTCCAAGGCCCAGCACTACCTGGAAAACTGTCAGACTGTAATAGTACCGATTTGAATGAAACCGAATTATTTTTCGTGGAAGGAGACTCCGCTGGAGGCTCAGCCAAACAGTCAAGAGAAAGAAAATTTCAAGCAATCATGCCTCTTCGAGGAAAAATTTTGAATACTTGGGATTTGGAAAGCTCTGAGATAATAAAATCTGTTGAAATAAAAGATATTTCTACAGCCATTGGAGTCAATCCTGGCAGTTCTGATATCAGTTCTTTGAGATATGGAAAAATTTGTATTTTAGCTGACGCTGATTCTGACGGTCTCCATATTGCTACATTATTGTGCGCGCTCTTTCTTCGTCACTTTAAGCCATTAATTCAAGCTGGACATATTTTTGTTGCTATGCCGCCTTTGTTCAGAATAGATTGTGCCAAGGAAGTCTTTTACGCTCTTGATGAACCTGAAAAAGATTCAATAGTTAAAAAATTAAAAACAA
>Ga0255755_1003727_pt1 | contig 11507 bp, 10 predicted proteins | sample 011ome_18_FD_179955 | JGI IMG/M metagenome (GOLD analysis project Ga0255755, IMG submission 179955) | Coastal salt marsh microbial communities from the Groves Creek Marsh, Skidaway Island, Georgia - 011501BT metaG (version 2) | ecosystem: Environmental > Aquatic > Marine > Intertidal zone > Salt...
TAGTATTGCCGGAAGTATAAAAATAAAAACGAAAAATCCTACCTTCAGCCAAGATGATCAGTTAATTTATTCGACAAAGCTTAAAAGTTTTTATAAAAGCAATAATGACGAACAAGGGGTTCATTTCAAATCATCTGTGGCGTCTAGTAATGCATACTTGAAATATTCTGGAAGTTATTCCCAGTCAAATAATTATTCCAGTGCAAATGATTTTAAAGGAGCCAATTACGGAGGCACATCAGATAAAAGTGGAATTAGAGATGATGAAATTGCCTCTAGTGGTTATCGAATCGAGAACCATCAGCTAAGCTATGGTTATCAAATAAATAATCATTTACTTGAAATTAAATTTGATTATCAATCGACTCCATACCAGGGTTTTATGAACCAGAGGATGGATGTGGTTGGTCAACACAGCCATAAGATTCAACTTAAAGATACGATCTCTTTTTCTTGGGGGAAGCTTGAACTTCAGGCCTATCACCATCAGGTGGAAACCAAGATGAATTTTGGAAAAAATAAAAACTTTAATTATTCTGGCACCCCAGGAATGTCCATGACCCACCACGGGTATACCTCGGGATTCAATGCAACGGCAGATATTTATCTGAATGATAAAAGTACACTTCGATCTGGATTGGAAACTCAGTTTTATGAGGTGGATGATAGCTGGGATCCAACGGGAGGCATGATGTCTCCAAACGTCATGAAAAATATCAATGACGGGAAGAGAGATAGATATAGTATCTTTACAGAATTAGACCGCCAATGGTCCAAAGAGTGGTTTACCCAAACAGGGGTCAGACTTACCCGGGTGGAGATGGATACCAGCGATGTTCAAGGATACAACAACATGGGCTATCTAGCAGATGCAAATAGCTTTAATGCTTTAAATCATAAAAAAGATGACCATCATCTGGATTTATCTCTATCTGCGGCGTACTCACCTAATCTCAACCAAACACATGAGTTTGGTTATTCCATGAAGAATAGATCACCGACCTTACAAGAAAGGTACCTATGGTCTAATAATGCGATGGCGGCTTCCATGGCGAATTGGTTTGGAGATGGTAATGGATATGTGGGTGATGTTAATTTGGATCAGGAGACTGCCCATACCTTTGCTTATGCCGCTGTATTCCATGATGCTGATAAACAATTATGGAATGTTAATTTTAAACCTTTTTTAACCTACATCGATGACTATATTGATGCCGTTTCCTATACCTCTAGGACAGATGATTTTCGTACTCTAACCCTTGGTAATCAAAATGCACGACTATGGGGATTTGATGTGAAGGCTTCTCAATATTTAGGGAATATTTCTAAGCTTGGAGATTTTTATTTTGACTCGAAATTAAGTCATGTCAAAGGTATTAATACCGATGCGAATGATGATCTCTATCATGTGATGCCAACTAATTTAAAATTGATCTTTAGCCAAAAAATTAATCATTGGAATAACGGACTCCATATTCAACTGGTGGATAACAAGAAAAACGTCAATGATATCCGACAGGAAATGGAAACTAGTGGTTATGCACTAGTTGACTTGAAATCTACTTACCAAAAAGAAAATCTACAACTAAATCTGGGTATCTATAATTTATTTGACCGAGATTACGATCATCCTTTAGGTGGCGTTTATATGGGCCAGGGAAAAACTATGAATACCTCTGGCATGGGATTAACATATGCTAATGCTGTCAATGTCCCTGGTATGGGAAGGTCTATCTTCACATCCGTTGAATATTCTTTCTAGTCAATTAAAAATTTGAAATAATTAATTTCATCACCATATAAGAAATATGAACAATTCTTATATGGAAAATGAAAGATGAGATTTGATAAATTAACCACTAAATTTCAACAGGCAATTGCTGAGGCTCAATCCTTAGCAAATTTGGCTAATCATACCCAGATTGAGCCAGCACATGTTTTAAAGGCAATGATTTCATCTTCAAATAATGATGATATTCAGGATTATCTCCGCTTATCAGGAATGAAAAATACTGCCTTTGATGCAATTGAACAGTTAATTACAAATTTTCCACAATCGCAATCCAATGATAATGAACCAGCTATTTCGAGACAATTAAATTCACTCTTTAATTGGGTTGAAAAAAAAGCTTTTGAATTGAAAGACGATTATATTTCAGCGGATTTATTTCTTTTAAGTCTTGAGACAGATAAAAGTGGTCTCAAAGAAACCTTAATTGACCACGGAATAAATTTTAATAAATTAAAGGAGATTGTTATGAGCGCAAGAAATGAGGAAAATATCAAAACTCCAGATGCTGAAAGTCATCGTCAATCTTTGCAAAAATATACGATTGATCTGACCCAATTGGCAAGAGATGGTAAGTTAGACCCAGTCATTGGTCGAGATGACGAAATCAGAAGAACAATTCAAGTGTTACAACGCCGAAGTAAAAATAACCCAGTCTTAATCGGGGAGCCTGGAGTCGGTAAAACAGCAATTATTGAAGGCCTTGCACAAAGAATAGTTAATCAGGAGGTGCCTGATTCATTAAAGAATAAGCAGGTGCTGTCACTAGACATGGCATCGTTATTGGCGGGAGCAAAGTATAGAGGTGATTTTGAAGAACGACTCAAAGCTGTGTTAAAAGAAATTAATGCAAGCCAGGGAAATATTATCTTATTTATCGATGAAATCCATACCATGGTTGGAGCCGGCAAAACTGAGGGCGCTATGGATGCCGGAAATATGCTTAAACCTGCTCTAGCGAGAGGTGAATTGCATTGTGTTGGAGCAACTACATTGAATGAATATAGATTGTATGTTGAAAAAGACGCTGCATTAGAACGTCGTTTTCAAAAAGTTCTGGTAGATGAGCCTGATGTTGAAGCAACCATTGCTATCTTAAGAGGATTACAAGAAAAGTATGAGTTACATCATAATGTTGAGATTACAGACCCAGCAATTGTAGCTGCCGCTGAATTATCCAATAGATATATCACGGATCGATTTCTTCCGGATAAGGCAATTGATCTCATTGATGAGGCTGCTTCAAGAATAAAAATTGAAATTGATTCAAAACCTGAACAACTCGACAAATTAGAAAGAAGACTGATTCAACTTAAGATTGAACGAGAGGCTGTAAAGAAAGATAAAGATGCTGCCTCAAAAGAAAGATTTGAGATCATTGAATCTGAAATTAAAAAAATTGAAAAAGAATTTGCGGACTTAGAGGAAATTTGGAAGTCTGAAAAAGCATCCCTAATTGGAGTGAGAGATATAAAAGAGAAATTAGAATCTCTAAAAATTACTATGGAAGAAGAAAAAAGGAAAGGTAATTGGCAGAGGGTGTCTGAAATACAGTATGGCGAAATACCTGAACTTGAAGATCAATTAAAAAAAGCTGATGTAACAACACCAGTGTCACAAAATAAAATGCTGCGGACTGAAGTTGGAGCTGATGAAATTGCTGAGGTTGTTTCACGAGCAACTGGCATTCCAGTTGCAAAAATGATGCAAGGTGAGAAAGAAAAATTAATTAATATGGAGTCTGTTTTGCATCAGCGTGTCGTTGGTCAAGACGAGGCAGTTAAATCAATTTCAAATGCTATTAGACGATCAAGGTCTGGTTTGAGTGATGAAGGAAAGCCGTATGGATCTTTTTTATTTTTAGGACCTACTGGTGTTGGCAAGACTGAGCTTTCAAAATCATTAGCTAGCTTTCTATTTGACAGTGAAGATCATTTAATTCGAATTGATATGTCTGAATTCATGGAAAAACATTCTGTTGCCAGACTTATCGGCGCCCCTCCTGGTTATGTTGGTTATGAAGAGGGTGGCTATCTAACAGAAGCAGTGAGAAGAAAGCCATATAGCGTGATATTGCTTGATGAGATTGAAAAAGCTCATCCCGATGTCTTTAATGTACTTCTTCAAGTTTTAGACGAGGGAAGACTCACGGATGGTAAGGGTAAGACCGTAGATTTTAAAAATACGGTAATCATTATGACTTCTAATTTAGGCTCTGACCTAATTCAGAAAATGACTCAAGACGATTATCAGATAATCAAGATTTCAGTCATGGCGGAGGTAAAAAATTACTTCAAACCTGAATTTATCAATAGAATAGATGATGTTGTCGTATTCCATGGACTAGGTGAAAAGCATTTATGTGATATAACAAAAATCCAATTAGAAAACTTATTGTTAAAGCTTAAAAAAATTGGAATAGAAGCAAAGGTGACAGACAGAGCAATATCCGAAATTGGCAAGGCAGGTTTTGATCCTATTTATGGTGCAAGGCCTCTAAAAAGGGCTATTCAAAATGAAATTGAAAATAAACTTTCAACAGAAATTTTATCTGGTAAATTTTTAGATAAAGATATTTTGGAAATTGATTTTAATAATGGTAGTTTTTTATTTAATAAATTAGATCATGCAAAAGTTTGAAGATATTAAAATAACAACCTCAAGAGGAAGGGGATTTTATGACATTACCTCAGATATTAAGAGCATTGTAGGAAACTCTGCAATTGAGAATGGGTTGTTTACTGCTTATATCAAACATACATCGGCTAGTCTTTTAATTAATGAAAATTATGATCCAGATGTTTTAGTTGACATGGAAACCTTTTTTTCAAAATTAGTACCGGATGGTTCATTGGACTTTATTCATACCATGGAAGGCGCTGATGATATGCCAGCACACATAAGAACGGCATTGACTCAGACACACCTATCAATTCCTATACAAAACAATGTACTTCAAATTGGTCAGTGGCAAGGAATTTTCTTGTATGAGCATCGATTGTCAGCTCACAACCGATCTATCGCCACTCATATTATCGGCGACTGACTAACGCTATTTTTTTGTCCAAGCCAGGGGATTAAATGGTTTGCTATTTTTGCGGAGTTCAAAATATAAACCATTTATACCAAGGCCTCCTGTATTTCCAACTGTAGCAATCACATCACCTTCTTTGACCTCGTCATTAACATTTAGCAAAACGGATTCGTTATAACCATATAGACTCATGTAGCCCTGGCCATGGTCAATGATGATGAGGTTGCCAAAACCTCTTAACCAGTCTGCATAAGCAACTTTTCCATTACCAACTGATTTAACATCTTGACCTTCTTTGCCGGTAATAAAAATCCCTTTCCATACAACGCCTGTATCTTTTCGCTTTGTTCCATATTTGTATTTAATCGACCCTTTCAGGGGAAGATTCAGCTTACCTTTTAACTTACTAAAGTTTCCACCTTGAAAAGGAACAACTTTTTCGGTTGACTTTGTCTTTCTTGACTCTTTTTTTCTAAGTTCTTCCTCTTTTTCTTCTTCTTTAGCTGCTTTTTTGACTAACTCATCAATAATTGATTTTAATTTTTTTTCATCATCAATTAATTTTTTTTTCGCTTGTTCTTTGTTTTTTATCTCTTTGGCGACACTTGCAAGCATCTGTTTTTTTTGATTTTTCTCAGACTCTAACTGTTTTTTTATTTTATTTTTATCCTTTTTTTGGCGGTCAATCTTGGCTATGGTTTTATTGATGATTTTTTTAGTATCAATTAATTTTTTTTTGTCTATTTGTAATTGGGTTATTAATTCAAATTGCGCATTAGTAAAGTAGGACTTTAATTTTTGTTCTCGCAAGATTTCGCTTGGATTGTCTCCATCAATAATTGATTTTAAGTAAGAAGAATCCCCCTTTTTATGAATGTCTAAAAAAAAGGCTGAAAGATAAACCATTTTTTTTTCGATTTCCTGCTCTAATTTTTTTTGATCTAGATTGAGTTGTTCTAATTTTTTTTGATTTTGTTTTGATTTCTTATTGATGCTATGGATTTCTTTTCGCGTTTTACTTATTTTCTTATCTTGTTGTTTTAACTCATTGTCAATGTTCTTCTTCTTATCCTTATTTTTCTTGATTTCTTTATCTATATCCTTGATTTGCTGCTTAACACTATCTAAGTTTTTCGCACTTTCGTCCATACCACTGAAAGCAGATGTAAAATTTAACAGAAGACAAAGAGTAATAACAATTATTTTCATTAAAAGGTGACTAAATTTTTTCCTGTCATTTCTCTTGGGGCCTCTAAATCCATCATGGCAAGTATAGTTGGGGCAATATCCGACAAGCTGCCATTATCGGAAATTTTTGATACTTTCTCATCCATGACAATGAATGGAACAAGGTTGGTTGTATGTTGTGTGTGGGCTTGGTTATTTTCAACGTCAAGCATCAATTCAGCATTTCCATGATCAGCAGTAATTATTAGTGAGCCGGATATATTTTTTGTAGTTGCAATAATGTCACCAATACATTTATCCATAGCTTCAACAGCTTTTTTTGCTGCTTCCATATTGCCTGTATGACCTACCATGTCTCCATTGGCAAAATTACAAATAATGACATCATATTTTTTTGAATTAATAGATTCAATCAGCTTTTCAGAAACCTCATAAACGCTCATTTCAGGTTTTAAATCATAAGTTCTAACATCAGGAGATGGAATGAGTATCCGATCCTCATTATTAAATTTTGCTTCTTCCCCGCCGTTAAAAAAGAATGTTACATGAGGATATTTTTCTGTTTCAGCAATTCGAAGCTGAGTTAACCCCTTGTCGGCTAAAAACGAGCCTAAAGTATTAGATAATTTTTCTGGGGGAAATAATACTTGAATATCTTCAAATGACTGGTCATAGCGCGTCATGGTGATATAGTTGAGATTGGTTAATTTTGTTGATCTTTCAAATTCTGTAAAACTTTTATCTTTAAAAGCACGCGATAATTCTCTTCCGCGATCCGACCGAAAATTAAGAAAGATCACCATATCATTTTCTTTAATTATGCTTTCTGAATTTATTAAAGAAGGCAAGATAAACTCATCAGTTTCCCCTCTCTGATAAGAAGCATTTAGAGCTTCAACGCTATTTTGATAAACATGGTCAGTTTTTCCTTCTGTGAGCATATCATAGGCTAACTTAACTCTATCCCACCTGTTATCTCTATCCATAGCATAGAATCTGCCAGTAATAGATCCAATGGTGCCGTAACTGTTGGATGATATCCATGCGTCTAATTTATTAAGATATTTTGCGGCACTTTTAGGTGGAGTATCCCGCCCATCTAAGAAAGCATGGATGAAGGTATTTTTAATAGCATTGTCTTTTGCAATCTGAAGGAAAGATTCAAAGTGATCATAATGGCTGTGCACGCCACCATCAGAAAGTAAACCTAGAAAATGTAATCTACCTTGATTTTTCTTTAGTTGGTCGAAACTATTTTTGAGTACCTCATTATTTTGCACCTCATTATTTTTTAATGAGTTATTTATTTTTTGAATGTCCTGATAGACTACACGACCAGCTCCAATATTAATGTGTCCAACCTCGGAATTTCCCATTTGACCCTCTGGTAAACCAACATGATTTTCTGAAGCATTTATAAGACTGTGTGGATAATGCGATTTAAGATAATCAATATTTGGAGTTTTTGCATGAGAAATGGCATTATGGTCATTGCTTGAAGAGTGACCAAAGCCATCAAGAATTAATAAAGTGATTGTTTTTTTTGACATGTCTTGAATTATATCATTTGCAAAATCGACTATATATAATGAAAGATTAGTTTTTCAATAAAGTATTGAATTTTTAAAAAAAAGACCCATATAGATTATATGAAAGTAATAATGTACACGAGCAATTTTTGTCCTTACTGCACTCATGCTGAGAAATTACTCAATAAAAAAGGATTGAATAATATCAATAAAATTTTTATTGATAAATCTCAAGATGATCTATTAAAAATGATAGAAATAACAGGAAGGAGAACTGTTCCTCAGATCTTTATTAATGATCAACATATTGGTGGATTTGATGACTTACGGAAATTTGACCAATCAGGTGAATTGGATAAAGTGATTTCTAATTCAACTATTTAAGACTATGTTTTACATTTTTAAAAGTGTAAAATCACCCTTTAGAAATTTAAGTTGGAATAAATATGGCTGAAGATAAAAAAAAGAAGGTAACTAAAACAAAAAAAAGTGATGCAAAAGGTGTTGACCCATCTCAGGCTCAGCAACCTGGATTTGCAATTGAAAAATTATATTTAAAAGATGCGTCGGTTGAAGTGCCTAATGCGCCTGAGATTTTTACGAATCGTGAGGCGCCTAAAATTGGTATTGAATTGAATAATACAGCCAAACCATTAGCGGATGGTTTTTATGATGTTTCATTGCAAGTCACGGTTACTTCTAAGCAAGATGATAAAGTAGCTTTTCTTGTTGAAGTGACTCAATCTGGCATTTTTCAAATTAATAATATTCCAGAAGAGGGCCTAGAAATGGTTCTTGCAATTACATGTCCAAACATTCTCTTTCCTTACGCTAGAGAAGCGGTATCAGACATGGTAACGAAATCAGGATTTCAGCCAGTTCTCTTGAACCCCATAAACTTTGAAAATTTATACCTCCAGCAAAAACAACAACAAGCTCAAGAGCAAAAAAAGAATGATTAAAAAACAAAAGTGGTTTCCACTTTTGTTTTTTTGTTTCATAAGTTCTTTTGCTTATGCAGATTTTATGTCAGTTAATGCTGATCAAGCATTTCTTCATGAAGCTCCATCAGGTTCTACAAAAAAAGTATACATTGTTACAAAAGGTTATCCTCTTGAGGTAATCGTGAGCCTAAAAGAATGGAAAAAAGTAAAGGATCATGAGGGATTAATCAATTGGATCAAAACTAGTGATTTGTCATCTAAAAGAACTGTCTTAAATTTAAAGAATAATAATTCAATATATCTAGAACCTTCCTCTTCAAGTCCTATTTTAGCAAGGGTGAATGAGAACGTTTTTCTCGAGCTTTTAGATATAAAAAAAATTGACGATTGGATACAAGTATATTCAAAAGTGGGGGACATTGAGGGTTATATTAAAGCCGCTGATTTATGGGGTATTAAATAATGAAGGTTGCTGTTATTGGTGCAGGTGCATGGGGGACTGCTTTAGCAATTCAGGCGGCAAAAGCATATCCAGTAAAATTATGGGCCCGAGACTCTGGCCATATTTCAGGAATGAAAAAAGCACGCTCCAATCCAAAGTATCTTGGAGATTTTACTTTCCCTGATCATCTTGAATTAACTGCGTCATTAGATGAAGCAGTATTAACATCTGATGTGATTATCTCATCAGTACCAACATCAGCTTTTGCTGAGATAATTCAAAACATACAATCTATCGATCCTGCCAAGCCAATTATATGGACTAATAAAGGACTGGAGACCAACTCTAGTCTTTTTCCACATGAAATAATTCATGATCATATTATTAATAAAGACCTTGCTTACGGCGTCTTGTCTGGACCAAGTTTTGCTGCTGAATTGGTAAGAGATCTTCCGACAGCAGTTACCCTTGCAACTACCAATTCAGATTTATCAAATTCTGTAGCAAAAATTTTTCACCATGGCAGCATGCGTGTTTATCTCAGTGATGATATTGCTGGCGTGACAGTTGGAGGTTCCTTAAAAAATATTATTGCAATTGCATCTGGAATATCGGATGGTATGGGCTTTGGAAATAATGCGCGAGCAGCTTTAATAACGAGGGGAATAGCTGAAATTACCCGATTTGGGAAGACATTGAATGCATCTGAGGAAACATTTATTGGTTTAGCTGGTATTGGTGATTTATTACTTACGTGTACAGGCCAGTACTCTCGAAATCGTGAAGTTGGTATTCGGTTAGCGGAAGGTAAAAGTTTAGATTCAATTCTTTCATCTCTTGGCCATGTTGCTGAGGGTGTTAATGCATGTTTTGAGTTGGTTAAGAGAATTAAGGATACAAATATTGATATGCCCATTACTTGTGAAGTTTATAGAGTTTTAACCAATGAGATATCTGCTAAAGATGCAGTCAAAAATCTTCTATCCAGATCACTAACAACAGAAAATTAAAGGCCACCTGAGAAATTATTTTGCCTCCAGGCTTCGAACAAGATAATAGATACTGTATTCGCTAAATTAATACTTCGACTATTCTTTGCCATTGGCACTCTTAGCAGGTGATTAGGTTCAAGTTGATTTCTTATAAGATCTGGCAAACCCCTAGTCTCCGGACCAAACATAAAAAAATCATCAGGTTTAAAACTCACCGAGTGATAGTAATTTTTACCTTTGGTTGATATGCCAAAGATGTTGATGTTTTGATTTTTTGATAAAAAATCAGAATAGTTTTCATAAGTGACAAATAAGTCATCCTTAATGTAATCAAGACCAGCTCTACGTAAAGTTTTTTCACTTAATTCAAACCCAAGAGGTTTTATTAGATGTAGCTTGCAGTTAGAATTAAAACAAAGCCTAATAATATTCCCGGTATTAGGAGGTATTTCAGGTTCATATAGAACAATATTAAACATTTGATTATTTTTTATACAATTGTTAATTAATTTAAATTTTTAGTTTACTTCATCTGATATTATAATATTTAAAACACAAAAAAGGATTAATATGGACCAACCGATTCATTTTAATAAGATTGATAAAAATTTATCAACTGACCAGTCAATATCAATTGAATATATTAGATCTTTGTTTGAAAAACCCTTTAATGATCTAATTTTTCAAGCGCATCAAGTTCATAGAGAAAATTTTAATCCTAATCAGGTGCAATTGAGTACATTGCTGTCAATTAAGACTGGAGGATGTTCAGAAGATTGTGCATACTGCCCCCAATCTGCAAGATACGACACTGAGGTTGAGAATGAAAAGATTTTAGGGCTTGATGAGGTAATCAATGCGGCAAAAGAAGCAAAGGCCTCTGGTGCAACTCGTTTTTGTATGGGTGCGGCATGGCGAAGTCCAAAACAGAAAGATTTAGATCTCGTTAAAGAAATGATTTCGGAAGTAAAAAAATTAGGCATGGAGTCATGCGCAACACTTGGTATGTTGGATGAAGATCAGGCAAGGCAGTTAAAAGACGTTGGACTAGACTACTATAACCATAACTTAGACACTTCTCCGGAATTTTATGGAGATATTATTACCACCAGAACTTATGAAGATCGACTGGACACCTTAAAGAATGTTCGTGATCAAGGGATTAATGTCTGTTGTGGCGGAATTGTCGGAATGGGCGAATCTCTTAATGAGAGAGCTGGTTTGTTAGCACAACTATCCAATCTCACACCTCAGCCTGAAAGTGTTCCAATCAACTTATTAACTCAGGTGGAGGGAACGCCACTATTTGGAGAAAAAGAGCTAGATCATTTTGATTTTGTTAGAACAATCGCTGTAGCTAGAATAATTATGCCTAAAAGCTATGTGCGGTTGTCGGCAGGCCGTGAAAAAATGAATGAATCTACTCAAGCTTTAGCATTTTTTGCCGGTGCCAATTCAATCTTCTATGGAGATGAGCTTCTAACGACAGAAAATCCAGCATCAGAAAAAGATCAGGAATTGCTAAGAAAGCTTGGAATCAAAACTAATTAATAAATGTTTGAGAAAAAAATATCACGTGAGCTTCAAGA
>Ga0255755_1003728_pt1 | contig 11506 bp, 6 predicted proteins | sample 011ome_18_FD_179955 | JGI IMG/M metagenome (GOLD analysis project Ga0255755, IMG submission 179955) | Coastal salt marsh microbial communities from the Groves Creek Marsh, Skidaway Island, Georgia - 011501BT metaG (version 2) | ecosystem: Environmental > Aquatic > Marine > Intertidal zone > Salt...
CGAATTTAACTCTTCCTCCTCGTTTTCGTGCTCTAATTCTCGAGATGCGGGAGTCATGATGCTCTTTTATGTATTTTGGAAGTCGCAAACGCGTCGTGCTTTGCCGCTTCAAAAGGGATGCGTTTGTTGGGAAGTTTGAGGAATTTTCAGCAAAATCGAGAGAATTTATGCTTTTACGACAAGAGCTCGCGCGCGGTTGTTGTTAGTAGTAGTAGTAGTAGTAGTACTGTGCTGCGAGAGAAAGAAAGTGGTTTTGAAGAAGGTGGCGTCTTTCATCAAAAGAAGTTGGCAAACTTTTCCGCGAAGGACGCCCCGTCGTCTTCTTCTTTCGCCTCAACGGCAGTGCCGCCGCCCTCGTCTTTCGTTTTCTTTCCTACTTCTAAATTTGTTTCTCGTCTAACTTCGTTTTCTTTTTCTCGGACGTCGTCCTCGTCCTCGTCGTTTACGTCGTCGTTCGAAAATATGAAAGCAAACATCGCTCGGTATTTCTCGATGCTTTCGTCGAAGGATTGAATCTTGGATTCGAGCGAAGCTTTCTCCGTTCGCAAAAAGTTCGAAGCTTCTTTGAACGCGACTTCGTATTCGGAAAGTTCGGGCGTTTCTCCGTCGAAAAGACCCGTCATGAGCTTTGGCAGTTTGTTCTCGAGAGTTTTGAAGGCTTTGCGTTCGGCGTTGAGTCTGGTGGCGCGAGCCGGTGTTGACGACGAGGAGAGAAGAGATTCTTTCTCGTCGGCTTCGACTACGAGACGAGCGACGAGCGACGCTTCTTTTTGTACCGCTTGTATCATGTCGTTGATTTTCTGACTGCTGGTACTGTTGGTACTGCTACTCGTACCGACGCTTTCACTCGCCGTTGTATTATTCGTTTCTCCTTCCTTCTCTTTCATCTTCTTCACCAAAACGGATTGCATCTCGCGCTGTCGCGCTTTGGCCACAGCAATAGATGTTCTCATTTTGTTCCCGCTACTGCTACTGCTGCTGCTGCTACTCCTACTCCTACTGCTGCTGCTGCTATTGCTGCTATTACTTTCATCATCCACACCGTACTTCTCGAGATATTTTTTCACGTTGTTTCTTTGATACACGCAAAAGAGTAAATCGCCGAGTAAACCTCCAACCAAAGGAGCCGCTCCGTTCCCGCCGGAAACGACAAACGAGAAACCAAGCAAACCATTTGAAATTCTTTCGCGCCAATTGTCGATAGTCGAACGAACGTTCATGTTGTACATCGCGGATTCAATCGCCAACTCTTGCGGCTCCAATTTTTCGCCTCTCTTCTTCTTCGCCTCGATGTTCTCCGTGGTGATCTCTTCCATTTTTTCCTTCCCGGTGATTTTATCTCGCGTCACCACGTACGCTCTCATCCCGGGCGCTCTCTTCTCTTTTTTACCTCCTGCTTTTTCACCGTCGGCACCGCCACCGGCGCCAAAACCCTTTCTTCGATAACTTTCATAAAAAATCATCGCCTCCTTACCCAACACCGTCGCCGCGAGCGCGAGCCATTTAGTTGTATTTTCAATCTCGTACACCTCAAAACCGTACTCAACGCCTCTTTCCGTTATCCACGTGAATAAAAATCCAAGCGTGAAAACGCACGCGAACGAGTCCGCGACGCGTGCAACAGAGGCGACGATGGCGTCTTTATAAAAAGGCATGTTCAAGCACGGGTTGTTCAACGACGCTTCTTTCGCGTAATTGGACACCGCGGTCCTCAGCGAAGGCGCATCGGACGCATCGGAAGAAGAAGAAGAAGTGCTTGTTTCGCTGGGAAAAAACAGATTCATAATCGCAAAGTCGATCAAAACCAACGGCATCGCGCACGCGATCCCGACGCCAACCGCCGACGAAACGCCGGTCCCGAGAAGCACGACATCCCCGTCGCCTCCGCTCGCGCTCTCGCTCAAAAAACGAAACGAATCAATCACTTTCACGTTCAATAATAACCCCAACGCCGTCATCGCCGACCCTTTTATCGCGCCTTCCGTCACTAACAAGGATAAAAACAAGCTGTTCTGAAGCTTTTCAAACTTCTTGTTCTCCTCTTCCTCTTCTTCTTTCGTTTTCAGCCTTTCATCGGGACGACGACGACGACGGGGTCCTCCCGGCAGTATCGGCGCTCGACCGGCGGCGGCGGCTCCGCGAGAAAGAGATTCCGGCAGAGGAGGAGGAGTCTCCGCCTCCTTTCGCGCTTCTTTCTCCTCCTTTTCGGTTGAATCATCGTCCTTCTCTTCTTCCTCCTCTTCGTCTCCGCTTCCTCCTTCTGTTCCTCCTCCTCCTCCTCTTCCGGACGACGACGACGACGACGAAGAAACCACGCGGACGCCGCCGCAAAACCCTCGCCGGGGAAACTTTCCAGCAGCACGAGGCTTGCTCGAAACAGTCGTTTTCGTTCGTAAACGCGTCGTCGTCTTCAAAACCGTCGTCCTCTTCGAAATCATCCCCGGGAGGAACGACGACACGACCGACCCGGTCGCGGGGAACGCGCGCGAATGCATTCGTATCCGCACTCTCTCACGTTGTTTCGAGCGTCGATTGCGTCGCACGAATAGCGCGCGCTAAAACGCGGCGAAGGAAAGAAGGGAACACAGAGACTCTTCCGCGACGAGGGATGCTTTCACCGAGGCTCTCGTAACGACGAGTGCGCGCGTGAGAAAGCGTGCGCGCGTTTGACGTGAGTGCGGTTTGAAATGCAATTTCCCTCACAAAAATGGATTTCCCTGAACGACTCGCGCGCGCATAAAAGTGGCGTTTGCCCCCGTGATCGTCCGAACCAAAACGCGCGAAAGAGTCGTCGTCTGTGTCGTCATGCCACCGAAAGCCTCTTTTAAGGAAGGTGTCTTTTCATCCGCGGTGGTTCGAGCGCGTCTGGAGGCGTTGGTGCCTTCTTTGGACGATGATGTCTCCGGGGTCGTTGTTTCTCTCGCGCTCGAAGTGGTGGTCGAGGAGGAGGAGGAAACAAAAAGCGAGCGGGAAAGTCAATCGCGCGGGGTTTCCAACCGCTCTTTCGAGGAGAGAGAAGAACCGAACGAGGAAAAGAGGAAGATGTTTCTGTCCGCGCAGGATGAGAAAATTGGGCACTTGGAGGATCCGATTGCGTTCACGGAGGAGGATTTTTTACGACCAAAATTCGCGCATCGTCGTAGCCATCATCATCGCGACCACGGTGGTGGTGGGCAAACGCACCACGAAAGGACGCAGTCGTCCTTGAATAACGCGACGACGTGTTCGATTTTGTCTTTGGAAGATTCCGCGTTGGATGCGACTCTTGGAGCGGAGGAAGCGGAGGCGCTCGCCGCGCGGGGGAGGATGTACGAGCGAAACACGGATTTGATGGGGGAGGAGGAAGAGGTGGATCCGAGGGTGGAAACCGCTTTGGAAGATTTGAACGATGCCGCGGAGGAAGTGAATAAAGCGGAGCAAGAGTACGATCGAGGGAAGCGGACGTTGAGAGAGGAGAAGGAGCGCGCGAGGGAAGCCGTGGACGGGATGTATAAACAGCTCGGCGGGGCGGTGAAGAAGGCGGTGCCGGCGTTGCACAAGAGGGCGGTGGCGAGTTTGTATCAGAATAGAAGTCAAGAGGCGATGATTGCGCACGCGGAGTGTTTCGATCACCACGAGAAGTGTAAGAAGACGGTATCAAAGTTGGAGAGGATGTTGGCAAAGACGCGCGAAGAGACGAGGGAAGAGGACGACGACGCGTCTCCTTCTTCTTCTCTTTCTTCTTCTTCTTCTTTTAGCAAAGATGAAGACGAGGAGGAGGATAATGAAGAAGAAACAGAAGAACGGGTAGACGAAGACCACGGCGACGATAACCACAACCCGGAACTCGCAACAACCTCACCTTCCGCCTCTCCGAAAAAGAAGAAGAAACGGAAGAAGAAAAAACGGATGGACAAATCGAACCTCCGCCTGCTGGAAAAACTCTCCGAAGCCGTCGCCAACGTCACCGAAGCCGAACGCGTCATGCGCCGCGCCTTGCTCGCGCACGAAACCAACGCCAAACTCGCCATGGAAGCCGTCGACGAGTGCGCGCGCCTCTCCTCCAACACCAAAAACATCCGCGCGATCAAAAAAGCTCAGCGCTACTTTGCGATAAAAAAAGAAGGCGAAGACGCGATCGAAAAACTCGAATCCTCGGTGAAGGAGATGCGCGCGAAACTAAAAACGTGCAAAAGCAGGTACGGCGAATGTTTAGAACAATTAAACGCCATCAGCAAAGAAATACACGAAAGAAGGGAGCTGGAGAAGAAAACAAAGGCTTTGAAATTGATGAAGAGTAGTGCTAAATAGAGAAAAAATCGACGGAGAGCGCCTAATATGCGCGCGACATAGGACGAAGAAGGCGAAGAAGAGAGAGAGAAAGAGAAAAAGAATGTACAAAAAGAGGAACGTAAAATGGGCGTAAACGTATCCGCAGTCGATCATCACATCACCTTTAGCCGTTTGTAAAAATAGAACACCATTTTTTATTCCGCTTCGTTCTTTGCCTCTTGTTGTTTTGGATAAAAGTTGGATAGGTCAATTCAGACTATAAAAAACCTCATTACTCCCGCTGCTACTTTTGTGCTTTATATCTCGAAGCGCGAGCAAAAAGACCCCCCCACGCGCGCCGTCGTTGCTTTCGCTCTTTCCTCGTTTCGAAACGCGCGAAAAGTCGGACGGAGGCGACGATCATGGCGGCGAGAGGAGTCGAAGGAATGATGCATTCCAACGGCCAATTGGAACAAAGAGCAGTTGGGACGACGACGACGAGAAGGAGAACGAGAACGAAAACGAGAACGTTTTTCGGGAGGAGAATGAGAAAAAGCCTCGGGAGAATATCGGCGACGTCTTCTTCGTCCGTCTCGTCTCCATCTTTCTCCGAGCGCGATCGTGTGCTCGTGGTGGAACAGTTGAAGCCTGCGGAGACTTTGGCGGCGACGAGCGGACAAAGAGCTGAAAATTGTATCGTCCAAGCGCCTTCTTCCCATTTGGACGCGCCTCCGCGGCCGCCACCGTTAGTGGTCGCGTCCTCGACGTCGCTCTCTATTACGGACCCACAAATCGTGTCGACTATTCTCCAAGCGTTCGCGCTCTTTGCGTTTGGTGGTTTTCTTTCGCTTTCTGAGACTGCGCTGACGACGTTGTGGCCGTGGAAAATCAAAGAGCTCGCCAACGAGGAAGGGCCGTCGTCGCCGTTTTACGCGGTGCAACAAAACGTGACTCGGTTTTTGACGACTATATTGATTGGGAGCACGGTGAGTTCGATTTTAGCGACGGCGATGATGACCGAGGCGATCGTGAAGGTGTACGGGGAGAAGGCGATTGGTCTGGCGACGATTGCGATGTCGGCGTTTGTTTTGTTGTTTTGCGAGATTGCCCCGAAATCGATCGCGGTGCAGCACGCGTTGGTAGTTGGGAGGTTAGTAGTGACGCCGATTCGGATGATGTCGACGATTTTGTACCCGTTGGGAAGGATATGCACTGCCATCGTGGATTTTGGGTTTCATTTGTTTCGGATACAAACGAGCGCGGAGCCATTTGTTAGCGAAAACGAGTTGAAGTTGGTATTGAGCGGAGCGATGGAGTCGAACTCGATCGAAGCGAGCGAGCAGTCGATGATACGGAACGTTTTGGATTTATCGAATACGCCGGCGAGGGAGGTGATGACACCTTTGGTGCAAATTTGCGGCATCGAAAGCAAAGCGACGTTGGAAAATTTGAAGCAACTTTGGAGGGAGGAAAAGTATACGAGAGTGATTGTATTCGACGAGCGAGTCGATAACGTGGTTGGTATTGTAAACGTGCTATCGATAATTGAAAGTGAAGATTCTAAATTGGACGATACAATTGAAACAATTATGGATAAAAACGTCTATTTCATTCCCGAGTCGATGCCGGTGGAGAAATTGTTGAGCGAGATGTTAAGGAGAAAGTATCACATCGCCGTCGTCGTAAACGAACACGGCGGGACCATCGGGCTCGTGAGTCTCGAAGATTGCATCGAGGAAATCGTTGGCGAAATATACGACGAACACGACGACGACGAGTGGGGAGAGAATAAGGCGGACAGGGAAGATGAGTTTGAAGAAAACGACGCGAGGGGCAAAACTTTGCCGAGGTTTGTGAACGAGGTCGTGGAAGAAGAAGTGAACGGGAAAGACGTCATCGTCGACATCAACGTTGGCGGTACGAATAGTGGCAGCAGTAGTAGTAGCGATAATAATTATAACAACAACAACAATAGCGGTGATAGCGGCACTGGTAGAGCGTACGAAGTTGGGGCGAAAGCCGATATCGAAGAGCTCGCGGAGTATTTGGAGATTGATATTCCCAAAAGTCCTCTCTACGAAACCGCCGGAGGTTGGGTGTGCGATATTTTCGCACGAATTCCAAAAGAAGGCGAAACATTTTCGGTTTCTTACCCCGTCGTCCAAGGCGCTTCGGTTTCAACGCTCGCGTTGGCGTCGTCGTCGTCGTCGTCGAGCAGCAAGTTGTACGTGGACTACACAGACGATTCAGAGGAAATCGATGGTTTTGAAGGAAACGCGGACCATAAAAAGTCTGATTTTGATCTCGACGACGATTACACGTCTTCCTCCTCCTCGTCGTCGTCGTCATCAAACGGCGGCGTACCGGAACTGGTTTTGAGAGTCGCCATTGTGGAAGCTGACGAACGAAGAGTTTCCTCGATTAAAATTTCCATAGGCGACGAGAATAAGAAGCAGGAGAAACGGGAAGCGAGTAAAGGAATAAACGGTAGCAGCAACGATCGTCGAGGAATGAGTGGTATATCGACGTCTACCAAACGACAAGAACCGGTATCATCGTGATTTGTCTTCAAAAACATGTATTGAAAAAATTTAAAAATGTACGAGTTGATGTATTGTGAGTGTCTGCAAGAGAAAAACCTTATTACGCTTCTACCGCGCCGAATTCGATGCGAGAAACTGTCGCATCCTCGTCCTTATTCTGTTTCTCAACTGTATTCATTTCTTCTTTTGTCGTCGGCGACGACGACGACGACGACGACGTAGAAGAAGATTCTCCCAGTTGGCGTTGCGCTAACAGCCATTTTGTGATGCGAGAAAACAATTCGAGCGACGTCTTTTCTTCGAGGAAGTGATCGGTTCCATCGATCGTCCAACTTTCAAGCGAGGCATCTCCGCGGCACTGTTCATAAGTAATCACGTCGACGTTTACATTTTTCGGAGCTCGTCTTTGCGTAGCCTCGGTTGGGAGCGTAAATTTATCCTCGTACAAACGCTCGCTCTTGCACCCGAAAGCTGAAGAGAGAATCGACATCGAACGGGTAAACGACGGGAATTTAGTTCCGACGATATTAACTCCGCCTTCGATTGGCACTACGGTATCGCCCGTACCGTGCACGCCGAGAAAATTTGTCGCCTTTGTAGGTTTGCATTTGGATTCGTCGTAGAAAGAAGCGCCAGCGAATGACGCGATCCCGGCGAAATATTCAGGTTTTTGGCACGCTAATCGAGAAGCCATGAATCCGCCAGTAGCGATCCCAAAGACGTACACGCGACTCGCGTCGATGTTTGGATACGCCGCTTTCACCTTTTCGATCGCATCGACGATGTATTCCGCGTCGTTATTTTCATTCATTTTAGCAGCCTGTTCAAGATTGCAACAGGCGTCGCTCCCGCTCCAAGCCGCGCACTGAAATTCTGGTCCGATTCGAGACATCGTTGAATTTATCCAATTAGAAGTCAAACGGTCCGCGAGGTAATTATTAGCATCAGAAGCGATATTGCACAACGCGCAAGTTCTCGTCTTGTGCGGCGCGTCCAAAGGCATGTAGAGAAACTGATCTGAAGTGATTCGCTCGCGCACGCCAATTTGCGTCAGCGTTTGCCTTCTCTCTCCTCCACCACCAGGCGAGGAGCGCGCAGCGGTAAACGAATACAACTGCTGCGCATCGTCGCCGAGACAAAATCCGTGCAAGTAGACTACGAGCGGATACGATTTCTCAGCCGTAAAGTCTTTGGGTTTGAAAATCGACAGCGAAGTCGACACCGGCAACTCAACGTCAAGCTCAGACCTTGCGAATGTTTGCGTCTTCTTCGTCGTGGCATCATCCGCCGCCACTCCTTCGGCGCACAGAAGATAAAGCGCGACGATAAACGATAAGGAGAGAACGAAGGGGCGCATGATGATACTTTTGTAAGGACGAAGATGCGAATTTTTCCCTCTCGTATTTTTTGCCCTCGTAAAATCAAACTTTCTTAAAAAGCCGTCACACTACTAGTACAATTATTACAACTCGCTACCGCTCTCATTACTACTATCACTACCACTATTAATATCAACACCGCAGCTCTTGGTTCCACTTGCTAAGCATCCGACGTAACATCCGCCAGCCTCTTCGCCTTCGGTCCCGTCTGCGACGCGCCCGTAACAAAACTGACACTCTAAAGTTTCGTAATTCGGAATCAGCGTGACTGGCAAACCGACTTTTTCCGTGAAAAACGTCTCAGTCGGGATCTTACACACGTTTTTACACACCGACACGCACCCGGACTCCTCCAAAACCCGGCATCTCTTCACCAAAACGCCTTGCTTATACCCTTCCTGCTGACTTTTTCTCCCGGCAAAAACTGCCTCGAACGCGTTCGCCGGAACTTTGCTCCCCTCGCAGCTCTCTCTCGCGCGCGCCTCCAAAGGCACGTCGTTCACCTCCGCGTCGCCGACTAACCACGGTAAAATCAACGGCGTCACGAACGCCGCGTGCCGTCTCGCGAACCAGTCCGGAAACAATCTCAAAAACCAGCCAAACGCTTTCGCCGCTTTCGTAGGTATGAACGACTCGATGATCGCCAAACCGAACATGCGTTGCTCCTCTTCGCTCGCGGTTCTGGCAACCGCGCGAACGCACCGATTCGCAACGTCGCGTTTGAAATCTACTCCTCTTTTTTCCTCGTTAAAAAAGTCTTCTTCTTCTTCTTCTTCTTCTTCTTCTCCTTCGTTCAAAAACTTCGCCAAGCGGCTCGCGAAGAGCGATATCAACGCTTCGTCCAGGTAGGAATCTTTCCTCTCATTCTTCTGATTCTCCTTCTTTCCGTCGACGTTTTCTTCTCCGTTCTCCTCCTCCTCCGAACGTGGTTTCGGTGTGATCCATCGCCGTCGTTCTTTCCCCGATATCGATGCCGCTTCAGAGCCTCCTCCTTTCCCTCCTCCTCCTTCCGTCGACGACGACGACACGTTTCGCGGCAAAACCTTCGCCCGGGAGCGAGACGACGCCGTCGATGACTTTACTCTCCTCCTCGGCGAAGAAAAGAACGGAGAGGAAGAGGAAACCGCGCGCGGCAGCATGTCTTCTCTCTCCCGCGATGATTGGTTGATTTCACGATTGATCGTGCGGCGTGTCGCTTTATGAAGAAGAAGAAGAAGAAGAGAAAGAGAAAAAGATTTCGTCGCGAGCAGAATTTTACTAAGCAGAGAAAGAAAAGTCGTTACGGTTGATTTTAAGCCTTTGATGGATGCAATGTTTATGAGTACGTTGAGGGATACTCTGTTGTCACTTACTGGCTTTGTAGAGTGTTTGGAAATAGTTCTCAAAGCGCTTTCTAACTATTTATTCCAACTCCCAATGTCTTGGTTGAACGCAGAAGCGATAGAAAACATAGAATTCATACGAGTCACTTCCGCCGTGTTCCAACTCCCAATGTCTTGGTTGAAGGAAGTACCATAGCTTGCCAAAACATCCATGACATCTTAGTCACTTTCCCTGTGTCCCACTTCGAAATATATCGCCGTTGAATGTACTTTTACAAATATTTGAATATATTATTTATAAAATGCTCTTTTAATTTTACAGACAAACAAATTATTGATTAAGAAAATTCTAATGTAAACGATTTAACATATTGCTCAGTATGATCACCATTTCTAGGAGTCATTTTTAAACCTGTAAATGTTTGTGGAGTTGAATATTTGATCATTGCCCATTCACCTTTTCCTCCGATTGCAGCACCACTATAAGTACCTAACGCACCATTACCATACGCGTAGCCACTAGTGTCTCCAATAGCTTGATTTTCATATGTTTGCGAATATTCTCTGTAAGCGGGGTCATCTGCAGGATTGTCTAAAACACCATCAATATAGACTCCCCAATTAAGTGTTCCGTATGAATTGAGTGTTTCTACAGTTAATTTAATATTATTCGCAGTAACAGCTTCAAAGAAAGCAATATCGTCTAAATATCCGGAATTTGTATTGAATATGGTTGAACCATATTGTGCGTTCCACTCCGCGGCAGTCAATACGCGTTTTTTCTTGAACCAGATTTGGTGCGTCGTGTCGCCCAAGCTGTTTCTACCAACCATATCGTCGCATTCCCATCGATTTCCTTCGCCAGTATCGAGTCCTCCAATGCTCCAGTGATAGTAGTACCCTTTATAGAACGGCCACGACAACAAATCTGTAGTGCTGAAGTAATTTGCCTCGTCCGGGATGTACGCCGTGTGGTCGCCAAATTTTGTATTTCCGCTCGTCCAATAAGATGCCGAATTTCCAGACGCCGAACCGGTGGTAACGACTGATTTTATCCAGTCGTTGTTCACGGAGAAATGTACCACGCGATTATGTTTGGATGTTTTGCAATAAAATCGAACTGATTCGACGTCGTTCGCAGTCAAACCTAAATCATTCAGCCAGACGTGCGAATTGCCTTCCGTGGGCGATTGCGGCGGCTTGCCCGAAGTGAAGATGGACTCGTCAGTCGCAAGATGATTGTACGCGAGCAACAAAAGCCAGCCGTCGTCGTCTTCGTACATGGTTTCCAACATTTCGGATTGCGTTAACGGCGGTGACGCTTCGCATTTAGCAGAAACGTCCGAAATTCCCCACTTTTCAGCCAATCCGCACTCGAGAGACTGTCTGTCGTAGTTCGACAACGACGAATCGTAAATTTGAATCTCGGCGACTTGCGCTCTGACGTTCTCATCATTTGTGTATCTGGAGAATAAAGTCATATCATCGCCCGTATTCGGGCTCTCGGCTTCCCAAATCATCACGATAGGCTCGGTGGCGTGGTACGTCGTGCCTTGATAGAACGAACATTGGTTGGTGTCGAAGTTGTTCTTTACTTCGGCGTTGATCCACCGATTTCCATTCATCCAGATATAACTCGAACCTCCTTCGCCGGCGGTACTGTGACTACCGTACGTCCATGAGGAGCCCCAATCATCGCGCCAATCCCACAAATAGTGCACAGCTTTACCGCATGTCCCAAGACAGTTACATTCATCCCAGCGAAATACCATCACTATCGTTTGCCGAACGTAGTTCGTTCCTCCGCCGGTATCTAATCCGGTACTCGACCCGGAGAGATACAAACACGGGTACGTATCGCTCAAACCAGTCGCTTGATAGGTCACCGTCCCCAAAGGAGCGAGCGCGCCGCGCTCATTTCCGCTTTTGTCTACCCAATCGCTCGAGCTCAACGTCGCACCGTCATTGAGAGACGAAAGATCGGAAGCGTCCCAGTGCGCTTGCACGCCAT
>Ga0255755_1003759_pt1 | contig 11439 bp, 7 predicted proteins | sample 011ome_18_FD_179955 | JGI IMG/M metagenome (GOLD analysis project Ga0255755, IMG submission 179955) | Coastal salt marsh microbial communities from the Groves Creek Marsh, Skidaway Island, Georgia - 011501BT metaG (version 2) | ecosystem: Environmental > Aquatic > Marine > Intertidal zone > Salt...
CTAGGAGTGCCAACCCATTGGCGCACACTTGAGAGGGATGCAACCGACGATCCCAAGCTGCACGATCTCATTCGCAGTGCTGATGTTTTATTGCCATGGACAGTTGGTCGCTTCGGTGGCGCCAAGACTGCGCTCAAGCGCGGCATCGACTACGTCACCCCCGACCAACAATGGTGCGATGCAAATGGCGTGCATTACATGCCGCTGGCATTCCCTGGCTTCAGTTGGGGCAACCGCTACAAGCACAAGAATGCGAAGTATGATCACATTCCACGTGAAGGCGGCCAGTTCCTCTGGAATCAAGCAATCGCTGCGAAACGCGCGGGCGCCGACACGCTTTATATCGCCATGTTCGACGAGATGGATGAAGGCACACAAATCTTCAAAACCACCAATGATGTGCCCGTCGGCGCGAGTCCGTTCTTAACTTACGAACCACACGAACCAGATTATTATCTTCGTCTGAGTGGTGCGGTCGGCCGCATGCTACGCAATGAGATACCCGCGACTGACACACTTCCTAAAGAGTTATAGCCGCATCTCATTACTAGGCCTCTAGCCATACCCTACGCCATCTAGTATCTTTCATTACACCCCATCCCTTACTATTCTATGCCCTCACTCAACTTTATCGATAGTTCGATCATCGTCATCTACCTCATTATTACTATGGGGGTGGGTCTGATCATGACTCGCAAGGCTTCACAAAGCCTAGATAACTACTACCTCGGCGGACGCTCCCTACCCTGGTATATGCTAGGGATGGCAGGGATGGCTAACTGGTTCGACCTGACCGGCACTATGATCATCACCTCTTTCCTCTACATGCTCGGGCCGAAGGGGCTGTTCATTGAGTTTCGTGGAGGCGCAGTGCTAATTCTCGCCTTCCTTATTTGCTACACTGGTAAGTGGCACCGCCGCTCTGGTTGTATGACGGGTGCCGAATGGATCGCATACCGCTTTGGCACCGGAACCGAAGCGAAGTGGATGCGTTTCTTCAAAGCCTTTATGACCGTCGTTGCAACCGTCGGTATGCTTGCTTACCTGATACGGGGAACGAGTCTGTTTGTCGGTATGTTTATCCCCATGTCCCCAGTGATGGTGACCGCAGGTATTGTCGCATTCTGCACACTCTACACCATGATGGCGGGCTTCTACGGAGTGGTACTGACAGACTTGGTGCAGGGCGCGATTGTCTTGATTGCCTGTGTGGTCGTCTCGGTGATTGCCTTCAACCTAGTTCCCAGCATGGATGCACTGGCCGAAGTCGCGCTGTCTGTGACGGGCAATTCTACTTGGACTTCGAGTATGCCAAAATGGCAAACGGAAATGCCCGCTGGGTATGAAATGTATCAAAGTCTGATTCTGTTCGCGGCATTTTACCTAATGCGCAATATCATAGGCGGCATGGGTACCGGCGATGAAAGCCGCTATTTCGGCGCGAAAAGCGACCGAGATTGCGCACTGCAGTCGATGCTTCAAGGCGTCACAGTTGCCTTCCGTTGGCCGATGATGATGGGCTTTGCGATCCTAGGACTGTTTCTAGTCGATCAACTCCTGCCAACAGGCAACAAGTCGATGGAGGCCACCGCGATTGTCAAAACCTATCACCCAGACATCGAGCAAGGTTTCTGGCACGAACTCACCACTGGTATCATTAATTCACCTGAAGCATACGACCCGGCGATGGTTCAAGGCCTCGAAAATACCCTTGGTGAAGAATGGCAAAAACGCCTACCGATTGTCGGCTATAATGGCTCTGTCAATCCAGAGCAAATCCTGCCTGCCGTGCTGTTAAATAGTATACCAACTGGACTACGAGGGCTGCTGATTGTGGCCATGCTGGCAGCCATGATGTCGACCCTGACCGGTGAAGTGAACAAGACATCCGCGCAAGTGGTGAAAGATATTTATCAAAACAGCCTGCGCCCAAAAGCGAAGAATCGAGAACTGATCCTCGTCGCCTACATCTCTACTGCTGCGATTGTCGCAGGGTCGTTCTGGATGGGGATCTCCGCCAAAAGTATTAACAGCCTGTGGGGTTGGATTATCATGAGCCTGACAGCCGGTGGTCTCGCTCCTTACGTGCTGCGCCTCTACTGGTGGCGCTGTAATGCCTGGGGTCAAATCGGCGGCACTGTCCTAGGTGGAATTGGTGCTGTGACCCAGCGCATTATTGCCCCTGAAATGTCTGAGCTTTATCAATTCGGTCTCATGACAGGGCTCTCCTTCGCAGGCACGATCGGCTTCTCTTACATGACTGCACCAACACCGATGCCCATCTTGCGCAATTTCTATCGCACCACCCGCCCCTTCGGCTGGTGGGGTCCGCTAAAAGCGAATACTGAACCAGGCTTACTCAAAAAATGGCAGGCTGAACATCGAAACGATATTATATCCGTACCATTTGTGATGACGGCGCAAGTCACTATATTCCTGATGCCGATGCAGATTATGATTAAGTCCTACTCGGCCTTTTTCATGACCTTGCCAATCTTCATCTTCGCAGTGGTCGGCACCTATTGGTTCTGGTGGCGCAACCTACCCCCAAAGAGCGACCCAGGCACCGACCGCGCTGACCCGCTCGCTCAGATTCACGAGTAAGTATCTTGCTTGAGAAGAACCGAATTTGTACGTGTACGGATTCGGTTCTTCAAGCGTATGACTTGGCATCTCCACAGTAAATGCGAATGCTTATGGTCGTTGCATTTAGCTAGACCGACGTGTTCTGGCTAGAATCGTGTCGCTTGTGATCGATACCTATTAAGTGTAATCTTTAAGCGTTCGACCATTTCAGGATGATCTTGAAGCAGGTTCGTCGTTTCGGATGGATCTTCGTCTAAATTGTAGAGTGCAGGTTTGCTTTGCCCCTTGGTCGCATTTCTCATCGGCAGCGGAACACCGTTGGGGTAGCTGCTATCAATATATTTCCACTTCCCATCGATGATTGAATGTAAGCCTGCGACATTACTGCAAATCATCGGCAAACGCGGCTCTTGAGATTCACCCACGAGCGTCGGAGCAAAACTGATACTATCCGGCGCATCTGCTACACTCGGTAACTGGCCGCTGACCGCTTCCACTAAAGTTGCATACATATCAACGATATTGACTGGCCGATTACTGATAGTGCCCGCGGTAACTTTACCATCCCAGCGCACGATTAGGGGCACGCGTAAGCCTCCTTCATAGATGGTATGCTTATCACCTTGGTTGATTCCATTCGGAGTCAACCCAGCGGCGATCGAGGTATTCTCGGGACGAGTTTTTGAATTGCCGGGAATATCGGCACCGTTATCGGCAGTAAAGATGATGATGGTATTGTCAGCAATCCCTTCATATTCGAGCGCTTCAATGAGTCGTCCAATCGATAGATCGACATCCTGAATAAAATCGCCATAGGCGCCACAACCACTCGTACCTCGCATTGCTTCGGAAGGCACGATCGGATGGTGCGTGGCTGGATGTGCAAAATAAAGAAAGAATGGCGCATCAGAATCACTGCGATGAGTTTGCTTGATCCAATCCACCGCTTTGTCCGTCAAATATTCAGACGCTTCTTCACGCTGACGCTGCGGCGCATCGAAACCCACGTATTGGCCACCATAAAAACTCTTGGCATAGGCACTGGTTTTCTGAGAGCGAAGGCCGTAAATAGCATCGTTTTCGATCCATACTCGGAGATTGTCGTCCAGATTTTGTGGCAGACCAAAATGGTAATCAAATCCTACATCGTTGGGACCAGGCGTCAGTTTCTCAGTATATTGAGTCGGCTTTTTATCCCCATAACCTAAGTGCCACTTCCCAATCTGCGCAGTCGTGTAGCCCATCTTCTGAAAATACTTGGGCAACGTCATGCGATTCGTGTCGACAACCATCGGATCAAACAGGTTGACCACGCCAAAAGGTAAGGCCGCGCGCCAGGCATACTGCCCCGTCAAGAGCGCGTAGCGTGTCGGCGAACAAATCGAACCGGGCGCATTTGCTCGGTTAAACTTCAAGCCCTGATCAGCCAAACGATTCAAATGGGGCGTGCGCACCAGCTTCTTCGAGGCTCCGTAGGCATTCACATTGCCGACACCAAAGTCGTCGGCCATGATCAGCACGACATTCGGTTTAGCGGTGGCTGTGATTGCGACAACCAGACTTAATGTGAGTATAATGAGATGCTTCATGGTGATTTGAGGTAAAAAATTAACACCGAGAATATCACTGACTCGCGGATGAATCATTAAAGTTGCTAACAACGCTCTTTGATTAAGCCAAGTAAGTTTTCAAAATCTTCGCTGTACTGACTGCACAGGCCGCGGGTTCCCGATTGATCTATATTCCCCCCGCCAATGCCCCAGGCTTGCATGCCTGCTAGACGTATAGAGGCAACGCCTGCGCCACTGTCTTCGATGCCAATCGCAGAATGGCGCTCCGTATAGCTGAGACCCAATCCCACACGGAAGGCCTCCGCATATAGCCAGGGGTGCGGCTTAGGAGAAAGCTCGCCCAGAGTACCAGCCTGCCCCTTGCGCAAGGCATGGCCCGCAGTAATAATCGTATCATAGAAACCGGCAGGGTCACCCATATTCAAAGTTTTGAAGGCATCGAGGATTTCAGGATAAGCTTTTTCGTAAAGCCCCGAGGTCACCAAGCCCAACTTGATCCCCATCGCTTTTAATTCCAACAGAAAATCTTTAATACCTGGCGAGGGGCGGAATGCACCGGGCTTACCTTTACCATCTAAAATGAGCTGCATTTCACGGTGGGTGTGCTCAAAATAATACGTTCGTGCCACTTCAACCGATTTATCGGGGCAATATTTAGCCACGCAATATTGCAAATGCTCCGAAACTGAATGCCCAGAAACATAGGGTATATCAGCATCCTCTAATTCGAATTTACTATCACCCATCAGGCTCGCGACACTCAGCTGGATGATCCAAATCCAAAACTCCTCGCTGTGCACCGTCGTACCGTCCAAATCCATTAAGATTGCTTTCAGCGGCGCTTCCTCAGCGACTGAATCAACTGGATAATACGCGGGATACCCCATCGCAGAGTTAACCAATGACATGGTGTGATCTGCAAAACCTATAAATTCGACCTTACCATCACCCGTGCCAGCAATGGCGAGCACCCCACTCTCTCCGACCGTAAATCGCTTGTCAGAACTTTGCTTCAGTGAAATTAAACCTACTTGCTCAGCAGACAGCCCTAAATTTGGAAATGACATAGAATGTAGTTGATGTTTTACACTTTTGATAAAACGTTTTCGTCTCAGCATACTTTTCAGTCAAACACTATTTAAACATATTAAAAAACTCACGACGCATGAGCAAACAGAAAACAAAGACCGCGATAGTCGTCGCACACACTCACTGGGATCGCGAATGGCGCTACCCCATCTGGAAAAACCGCTCCTTATTAATCGAATTCATAGATTGGCTGTTGGAGATTTTGGAGAATGATCCTAGTTACAGTGGTTTCTTGCTCGACGGACAAACGGTCTGTATCCAAGACTACCTCGAGATTAAACCCGAGAACAAGGAGCGGATCGCCGCACAAGTGCAGGCGGGCAAACTCGCCATCGGCCCTTGGTATACTTTACCCGACCTTTTCCCGATTGCAGGCGAATGCCTGGTGCGAAACCTGAATAAGGGCATACGCTTCGCTAAAGACTTGGGCGGGCATAATCCAATCGCCTACCACACTTTTGGATGGGGGCAAACCGCCCAATTTCCGCAGATGTATCAAAGCCTAGGAATCGACTATGCCGTCGCGGCTAAAAAAGTTTCTAAGGAACGCGCCCCAAAGTGTGAGTTCATGTGGACTTCACCGGACGGCTCTGAACTACTCACTTCACGCCTCGGCCACTTTACCCGCCAGAACGGCTACTTCTATCTGCACTTTCCGGTGCGCTTGAACAACATTTACGACGACAACCAATACGCATGGGAATGGGGGAAAACCGGTGTCGCCTATCATCGGGCTAACAGTGAAATCGCCCGCAACGACTACTTCCGTATCGACCGCGAGGACGGCTACTTCAAAGAAAACGTCAAGGATGCCGCACAACGTACCTGGGACAATATGGGCGAAACCTTGGTCGACGACTACCGCCTGTTGATGTGTGGCTGTGACTTCTCGACGCCCAATCCCTACCTACCCAAGATGATCGCCGACAGCAACGAAGCCATCGAGGATATCGAATTTAAAATGGGCTCACTGCAGGAATACTTTACCGAGCTGGAAAAACGTATCGACCGCAGCCAAGTGCCCGTCGTCGAAGGCGAACTCCGCGATGGCGAACCATGCCTCGCCTCAGCCAATGCACTCGCGACTCGCATCCACATTAAACAACTCAACAAGCGTGCGGAAAACGTCATGATCCGTCGCACCGAGCCTCTCGCCGCCGCCATCGCCGCTCTCGGTGGCGGTTTCCCTGAAGGCTTTTTCAAGCGAGGCTGGGAATACCTGCTAAAAGCCCATCCGCACGACTCCATTAATGGCGTCACTCAAGACAAGACGGTCGACGACAACATCTATCGCCTAAATCAGGCCATCGAAATCGGCGAGACCATTTACGAGGATAGCATCGCGACTTTACTCAAGCGCCTAGATCTCTCCGCCTTCGATCAAGAAGACCAATTGCTGCTGTTGCACAACTCACAGCCACGTCCTGTCAGCGAAGTGATTAAAATCGTCGTCGACACCCCACAGGAAAAAAGTGTGTGGGCGATCGGAGTAGAAGATACCGACGGCACCAAGCTGGGTGTCCAGCAAATCTCGCGTGACGAGCACATTCAAGCGGTTCACGACATTGAAGCGCGCCCTTGGCCTTTCTCGGTCGACCGCCATTTCGTCTATCTCGAAACAGGTGAGATTCCAGCCGGTGGCTATAAAGTGGTCAAAGTTACCCACGAGTCCAACTATTGGCGCGAGGAACAATGGTGGCCCGCAATGCGTAAGAGCGCGGGCGCTGACATCGGCGAGAGTGCCCACCGATTAGAAAACGAGTTTATCAAAGTAGAGGTCAACCCCGATGGTACTTTCGACCTGACGGATAAAAACACCGGCCGGGTAATCAAAGATATGCATACCTTCGAAGACGAGGGAGATACCGGCGACTACTGGGCCTATTACGCCCCAGACAACAACCAAACCATCAGTAGTCGTGGCTTCCATTCCCGCATTTGGCTGGAGGACAACGGCCCGCTCAGTGCCACCATCGGCATTGAAACAATCATGCAGATCCCGGCCAAGGCCGAGTATGGTGAGGTTAAGTTCCAAGGCTATGGCAAACGCAGTCAGGACCTCGTTGATTTGAAAATTATGTCGAAGATCACTCTGAACAAAGGCGACAAGCATCTAAAGGTGAAGACCTCCATCGACAACAAAGCGAAGGATCACCGTGTTCGCCTGTTGATTCCCACAGATATTCAAGCCGAGTTCTCCGATGCCGCCGGACACTTTACCGTCGACCGCCGTGGTGCTGTGCATGAAAAAGATGCTGACGGCAAGTTCTACCCGGAAATGGCACTACGCCCGATGGCCGAATTCTGCTCGGTCAGCGACGGCGACAAAGGCCTCTCCGTGCTCAACAATTGCCTGACCGAATTCCAGCTTATGCAAGATGAACGGGGCACCCTCGCCCTGACATTGCTTCGCGCTATCCGCAACCGTATCTGCACCGAGTCTCGCGTATCCTCCGAGTTCCCGGAAAAGCTTGGCAGCCAGATGTTGCAAACGGTCGAATACGAGTATGCCATCTATCCCCACAAGGGCGATTGGATTGAAGGTAAAGTCTATGCCGAAGCCGATAAGCTGAACGCGCAGGTTGAGCCTGTGCAAATTTCGATGAATAAGGGCGGCGACCTGCCGATTGCCGCTTCACACTATGCCATCGATAACGACGCCGTAGTCATGACCGCTTTCAAGAAAGCCGAAGACCGCGAGTCCATCATTCTGCGTCTGCACAACCCGACCAACGAGGATCAATCAGTGACTATTTCTACAGGACTACCTTTCAAACAAGCATGGCTCAACAATCTGAACGAGGAGCGCGGCGAGGCACTAGAATTTGCGGATGGGGCGCTACCGCTATCGGTTCCGCCTGGCAAAATTATCACCATTGAACTGAAATAATAAGGCCATCCCATGACCTAACTCCATTAGCCTTCATGCTAACGCTTCGAAAGCATAAGCTTACTCAAAAGCTTTGTTCGACTCAAAAAAATAAAAATATGGAAGAGAATAAATTTAATTCAAAAAGGATGCTAATCGGTATATGATTACCATTTTTATTCTGCCTAATATTAGGCGGGATTGATATGCTCTATTACCCACTTAATGTGGATTCATCAAGAGCCCTAATCTACATAACAATGTCAAATCCATTTATTTTTGCATGCTATATGTTTATGTCATTTAGAACAAAAATCATAGCACAAGATGATCAGATCAAAGAACTAGAAGACAAAATAAAACAAATAGTTTGATCAATCAGTCGAAGAAGGAAAGCCCGAAGGGAATCGAATTGGAGAAATTGAACTCTACGACAAGCTGATGGATGCCGAATGAACCAATCACGAACAACGAGTTTAGAACCATTCGTACTGAGCAATGTCGCTATCGTGGCATCGCTCATACTCTACGTTATTTTTACAGTTTTATCTCAGGCTTCTGGAGAGCGTCCAAATATCATCATCCTACTGACCGATGACCAAGGTTACGGCGATCTCGGACACCATGGAAATACCGATATAAAAACGCCCAATATTGACCGGTTTGCACAAGCGAGCGTCGTTTTCGAGCGTTTTTATGTGAGCCCCGTCTGTGCACCTACCCGTGCGAGTCTCCTAACTGGACGCTACAACTACCGAACAGGAGTGACGGATACATGGAAAGGCGGCGCTACGATGCATCAGGACGAATATACGCTGGCCGAGGCTCTCAGCGCCGCGGGCTATGTAACCGGTCTCTTCGGCAAGTGGCATCTGGGCGACAACTATCCCTACCGACCGCAGGACCAAGGTTTCAAAAAAGTCCTGATGCACCCCGGCGGAGGTATCGGTCAGCCCTCCGACGTTCCCGGCAATAGCTATTTCGATTCGACTCTATTTGAAGATGGTGTTGAGAAAAAGTTCTCCGGCTATTGTATGGATGTTTATACTGATGCCGCGCTGGAATTCATTGAAGCCAACAAGGAGTCACCCTTCTTCGTTTATTTAGCGACCAACACACCTCACACACCACTTCAGGTTCCGGAGACTTACCAAGCGCCTTATCTGGCAGCAGGACTGCCGGAAAAGACCAGTAAAATCTACGGGATGATCTCCAACATTGACCATAACTTTAAGCGTGTCCTCGACAAGTTGGACGCCCTGTCACTGAGCAATAACACCATCGTTATTTTCATGAGCGACAACGGGCCCAAAATTTTCTCAGAGAAACGCCATCGCGCAGGGCTGCGGGGCGAAAAATCCGATGTTTATGAAGGCGGCATCCGTAGCCCATTGTTCATGCGCTGGCCAGAACGTTTTAAACAAAGCCAGATCATTGACATAAAAGCTTCCCACATTGACATCATGCCCACGGTCTTGGCCGCCACGCGACACCAATATGCACTGCCCGCCGCGTTCGACGGCCGTAATCTGTTGCCACTGATAGAAGATGCTGGTGCCACTTGGGCTGAACGCACACTCTATTTTCAGTGGCATCGAGGATACAAACCTAACAAGTTTCAAAACTTCACTGCGATCGGATCTCGCTATAAATTACTTCAAGCGGGCAATAAATTTGATAAAACACAGAAGCCCGTCTTCGAACTCTACGACTTAGAGGAGGACCCGGGAGAGTCCCGTAATATTGCGTCGACCCAGCCGAAAATTACCGAATATATGCGAGCCGAATATCTTGATTGGCTTAACGATGTCAGCAACTCACGCGGATACCCCGAAATGCCTGCCTGGGTAGGTTCGCCGAAGGAGAATCCAACACTACTTACCCATCAAGATCGACGGGGTGTAGGCAGCTGGGGCAATGATCGCTACCACTCGGAGAATTACTGGCCAATCCGCATCCTTCACCAAGGTACTTACCGCATCTTGCTGGATCTCTATGCTCCTATTCGAACTTCGGGTATCGCAACGATTAAAATCGGGGACAAGCGCTTTGATAAAGCCACACGCAAAGGAGACACTACAGTTGAATTCGAAAGCATCTTTCTTGAAAAGCAAGATGCCAGGCTTTCGGCTTGGGTCGATACCAACAATCAGAAGAAAGGGCCACGGTTTGTGGAGATTGAACATTTAGATAATACCCGAAACCATAATTAAACCTATAGTTAACTACAGTTTTTGAATTTATCCGTGTGCAACTCATCTACGATGACGTGTTCACATAAATCAAATATCTCCTGAATTCCGATAAAATATAGCCACTCTCAGCAAGATGAGAGACTAACTCCCAACTAAAGGTTGAACCTTATCCTCGTCCCAGGTCGGCATTGCGCCAACCAATCGATATCTGCCTCTCGTAGAATCGCAATTTTCGCATACCCGCCCACCGTCGGGCCGTCGACCATCGTCACAATCGGCAGGCCATTCCCTGGAATTTGAAAGCTCCCCGGTAGCACTGGCTCACTACGAATTGAATTCGGCACATCAAGCGCTGGCCCTTCTAGGCGAAAGCCAGTCCGATCCGAACGCGGCGACACCGTCCACTCTGCTGACGCCAACTGCGCACGTGCCCGCGCTGAAAAAAGCTCAAACTGTGGCCCCAGCAATAACTCGAACTCCATCGGCCTTAAGAAATCGCGTTGTAGTTCGGCAGCGAGCACGCGGCGCCCGACTCGTTCATATCCAAACGAAGTAGCTGTTGTCAGTGCAGATAATTGAGCTCCACGCTCTAAGGGCTGACCCAATCCATTACGTGCATCGACCGACGCACTGCCGAACCATCGGTCTGCATCAAATCCTCCCGGCACCGCGACATAAGCCCACAAGCCTGCTCGATTCATCGGAAAATGCAGCACCGTACCGGCAACAACTTTCCTCGCAGTCCACGGAGCTATCGCACAACCTAAATCAGCACCTGCGACGGCAATCCAAGTCTCTTCTAACACTCGAAGCTTCGCACCTTGCATTAAAACCTCCAGCACGGGTGCATCTGCACGGTTGCCCAGTAATCGATTCGCCGCAGCAGCCGAGCTACGATCCATCACTCCGCCTGGAGGCACGCCAAACCGGCGCCAACCAGGGCGACCGTAATCTTGAACCGAAAGCCCAACCCCCGTGGATATAATTTCAATCACAGCCATACTAGATCACCACAAATTTAACAGTATCCCCAGCGGCCAGCGCAAAAACCTCGCGTGCATCACTCACGGTGCCACGCGCCTTTTCAGGTTGAAATAACAGTATATCAGTGCGCCCCAACAAGTGCCAC
>Ga0255755_1003763_pt1 | contig 11410 bp, 10 predicted proteins | sample 011ome_18_FD_179955 | JGI IMG/M metagenome (GOLD analysis project Ga0255755, IMG submission 179955) | Coastal salt marsh microbial communities from the Groves Creek Marsh, Skidaway Island, Georgia - 011501BT metaG (version 2) | ecosystem: Environmental > Aquatic > Marine > Intertidal zone > Salt...
TCGACCAGCGCGCGCTCCGCCCAGTCGGCGGGCACCGGAAAAAGATCGTGTTCTGACATGGTTCTCTCCCGAGAGTGAACGGCTTCTAAGCCCGCCGTTTCATCCGATTATCATTATTTATGACGCCACGGGCAAGGCGGGTGCGACAACCCGCCCCCGTCACATTCCCGCGATCATCTGCGGTCACGCGGCGAGAAAAATGCCGTCATTCCTGATCTCCAGAGCGACCGGCTCCAGTCTTTGGCCGGGGCAGGGACCATCGACACATCGCCCTTCATCTATCGTGAACAGGGCTGAATGCATCGAGCACAGGATCATGTCCCTGTCATAGGACAGGAAAGCATCCGGCTTCCAGTCGAGCGGGGCACCGTAATGGGGGCAGGAATTGCGGTACCCGAAAACCTCGTCCCCGCGGCGGACCAGAAAGAACGGTTTCTCGCCGTCGATGTTTTCGAACCCCTTGCTGCCGGGGTCATCCAGCTCGTCGAGGCGACACAGAAAGAAAGGCGCGCTCATTGCAAACACCTCCCCCCGCGTTCAGGGTTTGACGCCGCACATCTTGCACAGCAGCTTCCATTCGTCCGCGCCGACCGGCACCACCGACAGCCGCGACTGCCTGACGAGCGCCAGGTCGGCAAGCTTCGGTTCGGCCTTCACGTCGGCGAGGGTCACCGGCGTTTTTACCGGTTCGACCGCCTTGATATCGACCATGCCGAAACGGCCCGATTCATCGGTGGGATCGGGGTAATGTTCCTTTACGACCTCGACGATGCCGACGATCTGCTTTTCGTTGACCGAATGATAGAAGAAGCCCTTATCGCCCTTCTTCATGGCCTTCATGTTGTTATTGGCCTGATAGTTGCGCACGCCGTCCCAGTGTTCGACGCCCTTTTTCACCTGGTCGTCCCACGACCACGCGCCGGGTTCGGATTTGAAAAGCCAGTACTGCTTCGCCATCGGTCCTGAATCCTCGTATCGCTGTCTTCATCGTCAATACATCACGGCGCGCCCAATTGGAAAGACCGTCAGTCGGTCTCGTCCCGCAAGGGGCGCGACAGCAATCCCTCGATGACCTCGTTGATATCGGCACCCCGGTTGAGGACCGCATCCACGGCACTCACGATCGGCATCTCGATGTCCAGTTTTTCCGCCAGCGCGACGGCGGCGCTTGCGGTGAAGACCCCCTCGGCGACGGATTTTCGCTGGCCCAGAATTTCCGCGAGCGTCTGGCCGCCGCCCAGCGCCAGGCCGAGGGAATAATTGCGCGATTGCGTGCTTGTGCAGGTCAGCACCAGATCGCCCAGCCCGGACAGGCCCATCATTGTTTCGCGCCGCCCGCCCTTGGCGAGGCACAGCCGGGTCAGTTCGGCGAGACCGCGGGAGATCAGCGCCGCGCGGGTGTTGTCGCCGAAACCGCGTCCCTCCGCGATGCCGCAGGCGATGGCGAGCACGTTCTTGATCGCACCGCCGATCTGCGCCCCGATCACGTCGTCGCCCGAATAGGGACGGAAGCGGTCGAAACTCAGCCGGTCGGCCAGAACCTGGGCCGTGGCGAGATCGCTGCCGGCAAGGGTGACCGCCGTCGGCAGGCCCTCGGCGACATCCGCCGCGAAGGTCGGGCCGGACAGGATAAAGACAGGGTTCTCGGGAAACGACGCCTCTACGGCCTCGCTCATCAGCGAAAGGGTTTCCTGTTCGATCCCCTTGGAACAGATCACCAGCGGCACGGTGGCCGGAAGCCGGCCGGCAAGCGGTGCGATGGTGGCCCGCAGATGCTGTGCCGGCGGCGCCAGCAAAAGCGCATCCGCCGCAGCGGCCTCCTCAAGATCGGCCGTCGCCCGGATCGCAGGATCGAGCGCGACGCCCGGCAGATACAGCGTGTTTTCGTGGGTGTCGTTTATCGCCGCGACGATCTCCGCCTCGTAGGCCCAGAGCGCCACGTCGTTTCCGGCCCGCCGCGCGGCGATCGCCAGCGCGGTCCCCCACGACCCGGCCCCGATAATCGAAATCATGACGCGCGCCCTCCGGACTGCATCGGATGCCGGTCGATGAAGTCGCGCACGGCGCTGTTATAGGCGTCGGTTTCAACGTGAATGACGAAATGGCCGCCGGTCGGAATGACGACCTTTTCGGCACCCGGGATGTTTTCCGCCAGTTCGTCGGACAGGTAGCGCGGCGTGACCATGTCGTCCGCCGCGACGATCACCAGGGTCGGCGCCTTTATATCGCCCATGCCGGCGCGCCGGTCATAGGCGCAGATCGCATCGATCCGGCTTTGCATGATCTCGACCGGCTGATCGCCGCCGCCGAGATGCCCCTCGAGCTCGTCGATCCGTTCCGGGTTCTGCGTAATATACCAGGGCGGCAGAAGCGTCAGGATCGACTGGCGCGCGTAATCCGCCGCGCCGGACGTCGACAGGACCGCCCGGCGCGCGGCGAAGGCGCGGTTGAAATAGGAATCCTGACCGGCCCAGGTCGCGCTCAGCACCAGCGACGCCAGCCGGTCGGGATGTTCCTGCGCAACGGTCTGGCCCATCGCGCCGCCGGTCGAATGGCCGACCCAGTGCACACGCTCGATTCCGAGCCGGTCCATCAGCCGGATGGCGTCGTCGGCCATCTGGTCGACCGAATAATCTATTCGGGAATAGGTGCTCTGGCCGCAGCCGCGATGATCGTGGACGATGGTCCGGTAGGCATCGGAGAATGCGGGTATTTGTTGATTCCATACTGCGCCGCCCCCGCCGAGGCCGGGCACGAACATGATCGGATCCCCTTGTCCGGATTCCTCATAATGAATTTCGGCATCGCCGATATCGACTTTGGGCACGGCTTGTCTTTCCTGAGTCTCTTTTTTAGCGTGGCTTCAGGTATCAGGTATCGTTCATACCCATGGCGCGCTCGATCGCGACGACATCGGTAGGGCGTTCGAAAGGCTCCGGCACGGGGTCCACCGGCCGGCGCGGCCTGCCGATGGTCTCGAAGAAGTCCTCCAGCCCGGCGGGCGTGATAACCCACAGCATGACCAGTTCCTCGTCGCCGTCATTATGGATCGCATGCTTGACGTCGTAGCCGAGAAAGCAGGACGAGCCGGGCACGAGATCGTGGCGTTCGCCGTCGACCATCACATGGCCCTTGCCCTTGAAGCAGATCTGCAGTTCGACCTGGTCGGCGTGGGAATGCTCGCGCACATGACCGCCGACCGCGATGGTCTGATAGCCCATCGACACATCGCCGAACTTCGTATTGGCGGGCATCAGCATGGGATCGGCATGGCCGTTGGCGGGCATCGGCTGCCAGAAACTCGGCCCGTCCCCGGGTTGCATTACAACTGCGTGTCCGCGGAAATCTTCTGTACCGGTCATGCTCTTTCTCCCAACGGATATCGTCGAAATGGCATTGTACGACGATCCGGGCAAATGCCAAAGTCGACAAGGAAAGAGCCGGGGTCGGGAGCGCTTCTCTCGACCATCGGGAATTATTCTATTTTTTTGCGTCGACTAACCGAGTGCCGAGAACCCGCTTCACTGCAGGACCGAGAACGCATAGCCCCGCATACAGCAGCATGATTCCTATTGACGCGTGAATCGCGTTTCCCACCAACAGCGATATATTACTTTCTTGCACGACCAACGGCACGATCGCGCCAAACATTCCCACCCGAACATAGACGTTTCTGAGCCGCCCGATGCAAACGATCGCTCCGGACAGAAGCGCGCCGAGAACGGCGAATCCGGCGACACTGCCAAGATACCCGAAGTTCCAGTACAGCTCTGCTGTCCATGGTACGTTTTCGCTTGTGGTCTTGTCCCAAGGATTCAGAAACTTAAATCGTCGGCCGAAATCGTTCCCAAGTTCCTCGCGCGGTTTTGAGGGAAAAAACACGCGCGGAATCACCGTAGAGAGAAGAGGTTCCAGGGTGCGCCCATTCTGAAAGGATTCCCGTGCCGGAACAAACTGAGTGGTCCTGAAATATCGCTCATGGAGAGACACGCGCCGCAGCAAAGATGAGGCATATCGTCCGCTCGGCGGTATGATACAAGCCTCCGCCGACACAGCCTGGGCAGGATCTTCAGACCGCCGCGATGGCAGGTAGCTCAACATGTTGTCAAACGTATCCGCAAGGCAGGGGCGCAATTGCTCCAATGTAAACGGCGAACGTTTGATTGGATGCAGCATCAGCACGATCGCCACCCCGGCGAGTACCAGAAAAAATACGCTGTATTTCCTCTGCAGGACCAGGACCATCAAAGCCACGAGCAGAAATTTCACAAAACTGAACCAAAGAGGTTGCGCCGCATAAACGGCGATCATGGTGACGAGCGCCAAAACACAAACAATCCTCTCCGATTGCCGATGCGCGGTTCCCAGCAGATAAACGCCAATCCCGAACATCGGAAACATCATAGATTCGATCAGATTGTTCAATGGGAAGGTCCATCCCGCCAGGTTCCGTCCAAGAGCGATTCCTGTAAACGCTAGGAAAAGGATGAAAAAAACGGGACGCAATGCATGCCCGTCGTGCAACGCCGTGGATGCCGTATCGTGATCTGGCATGCGCCGCCGGTAAAGAATCCAGGCCAACGGGAATGCAAACGCAGCTATCCCCAGAACAAGCGTCGCGACAGCTTCGGGTTTTTTCTCGGACAGATAAAACCCATAGAGAATGCTGTCCAGCTCAACCGCCTGAACGAAAATCAAAGTCTGGAAAAGCCAAGGGAGAATATACGCGGCGAGGAGAAACAGTCCGAAAAAACTCAAGAAAAACCCAGCGAACCTCTTGGAACTCAGGTCTCCATTTGCCTGACCGTTGTTAATAGTCATCGATGCACAAAATCGATCTGTTCCAAAGTTTCCATATTGTTCCGATCTATTCCGGATTGGCCAGAAATAACCTGACTGGAACTGCCAGTTTGTCGTGGCTTTTTAGGTAAACTGGTAGAGATGTTTCATCTCCATTGCGACGCGTTCATCCATATGCCTGAACCCCTCGCGGATATCGGCACGAAGCCTCGTCTTTCACGCCCTAACTTTTGAGAGTGTCACGAAATTTCCGTGCAAGGTTTATCAAGGCTTTTTTCGCCTTGCCTCTTCATTTCTCACTCCTAGGCTACGTGATTGTCACTGTAGAAATCCCGGTATGATCTAATCATAAAGGTTTCCATTTCACAATTTTTTTATCATGCAGCGTGTTTTTACACGCGCGTCTGGGTGGTCGGAAAACGGACTTTCACCATACCTGCCGTAGCAGGGCTGAACGGGTGCATAGTTACCTTCCCGGTACTTGGGCTCACACTCAGTAACAAGCTCGAACCTTATCGGGAAATCATCACTTTTCCAGCTCCGCCAGCGGCCAGCGCGGGCGGGGGGCAAAATCGAGGCCGTTCGTGAGACCGAGCCGCAGCCGCTCGATCCCGGCCCAGGCGATCATCGCGCCGTTATCGGTGCAGAGCGCAGGCGGCGGCACAACACATCGGAAACCGACCAGCGCGCACAGCCCTGTCAGCTTTTCGCGAAGCGCAGCGTTCGCAGCGACGCCGCCGGCGACGACAAGCGTTTTGCCGTCCGGGTGTTTTTCATCGAATTCGGCGATCGCGTGGGCGCAGCGGTCCGCCAGTACATCAGCGACGGCGGCCTGGAACGAGGCGGCGATATCGGCGGCGTCGGAACCGGACAGGCTTTGACCGGGAAGATCGAGAATGGCCTGGCGTACCGATGTCTTCAGACCGGAAAACGACATATCGCAGCCGGCACGCCCCTTCATCGGACGCGGAAAGGCAAATCGTTTCGCATCGCCCGCGCGGGCCGCCGCCTCGACCGCCGGGCCGCCCGGAAATCCGAGCCCCATCATCTTCGCGCATTTGTCGAATGCTTCGCCGACGGCATCGTCGACCGTGCCGCCCATCAGGGTATACCGGCCCGGCCCGTCAACCGACAGGAACTGGCAATGTCCGCCGGAGACCAGCAGCAGCAGATAGGGAAACGCGACATTGTCGGTGAGCCGCGCCGTCAGCGCGTGGCCTTCAAGATGATTGACCGCAATGAAGGGCAGGTTCCGCGTCGCCGCCATCGCCTTCGCGGTCATGGCGCCGACAATGACGCCGCCGATCAGCCCGGGACCGGCGGTCGCGGCGATCCCGTCGAGATCTCCGACCGTCAGATCGGCCTCGGCGAACGTGCGGCGGATGACGTCTTCCACAATATCGAGATGCGCCCGTGCCGCAATTTCGGGCACGACCCCGCCAAAAGCCTTGTGTTCATCAAGCTGGGAATAGATAACATTCCCCAGTACACGGCGTTCGCCGGTCACGATTGCCGCCGCCGTTTCATCACAGCTTGTCTCAATACCTAAGACGATCATCGAAATGACTCTGTACTCGAATTACCAGGGGCCGCGACCCTACCCCAGAGCCGCCGCAAACGCCACGGCGGCGGCCTTCAATATCCGCCATATGCCCGGCGGGGTGCGGGCAGGTTTCTGCGGCGAACCGATCCGGTTTCGGGTAGGGTGGTCGGCATGACGGTTCCCATGGTTCGTATCGGTACGCGCGGCAGCCCGCTTGCGCTCTGGCAGGCCAACGAAGTGCGCCGCCGGCTTGGCGAGGCCCATCCCGAACTGGCGGCGGAGGATGCCGTTCATATCGAGATCATCCGGACATCCGGGGACCGCATGCAGCAGGGCCTCTTGTCGGATGTCGGCGGAAAGGGTCTTTTCACCAAGGAAATCGAAGAGGCCATGCTGGAAGGGACGATCGATATCGCCGTCCATTCCATGAAAGACGTGCCGACCTGGTTTCCCGACGGGCTGATCATCGACTGCCTGCTGCCGCGCGCCGACCCGCGCGATGCGCTGATAGCGCCGGGATCCGAATCGATTGCCGATCTGCCCACGGGCATCACCGTCGGCACCGCCTCGCTCCGGCGCAAGGCGATGCTGCTGCACCGTCGCCCCGATCTGAAGGTGGTCCCACTGCGCGGAAATGTCGATACACGTCTCGGCAAGGTGTCCGCCGGCGAGGTCGATGCGACGTTTCTCGCCCTTGCCGGCCTGAACCGGCTTGGGCGGGACGATGTGGGCGCCCGCCCCGTCGCCCCGGAAGAGATGCTGCCGGCGGTCTGCCAGGGCGTCGTGGGGATCGAACGCCGCGAGAACGACAGCCGTATCGCCGAATTGCTTGCCCCGCTCGGCGATGCAGAGGCCGCGATTACGTCGGCGGCCGAACGCACGCTCCTTGCCGGGCTCGACGGATCTTGCCGTACACCGATTGCCGCGCTGGCCGAGGTCAGCGGAAGCGATATGTATTTTCGCGCCGCGATCGTCCGCCCCGACGGAAGCGAACTGATCGAGACGGAGCGCCGCGGCGCCACGGCAGATGCCGCCCGGATGGGCGAGGACGCCGCAGACGAACTGCGCGGCAAGGCGACCGGGGTTTTTCATCGAAGCGGAAGATGAGTGAGCGCCGACGCAAACGCGCGCTGATCACGCGCCCGCAGGAGGATTCTGCGGACGCGGCAATTGCCCTCGCCAGGCGCGGTATCACCCCGGTCCTGGCGCCGATGATGCAGATCGAATACGCCACCCCGGACATCGAAAAAGAGATATCGCTGGCCCAGGCGATCCTTTTCACCAGCCGCAACGGCGTCCGCGCGTTTTCCCGGCTTTCCCCCACCCGCGACATCCGGGTGCTGGCGGTCGGCGATTCAACCGCCGCCCTCGCCCGGGAAATGGGGTTCGTCAATGTCGAAAGCGCGCAGGGTGACAGCGCGGACCTTGCCCGGCTGACGATCGACCGCCTGAAACCCGCAGATGGTCTTTTGTTCCACGCCGCAGGAAAAACCGTCGCCGGAGACATGTCAGAGGCGCTGAACAAGGCCGGTTTCAAGACGATACGCCGGACATTGTACGACGCAAAGGCCGTCGATGCCCTCGCCGAGGACACCGTAACGGCGCTCCGTGACCGGACGCTGGACTATGTGCTCTTCTTTTCGCCGAGGACGGGACGCATCTTTGCCGACCTGGTCGAAAAAGCAGGGCTCGCCGGGACCTGCGACAGCCTGAAAGCGATCTGCCTGTCGGACGCGGTGGCATCGGAAATCGGCGATATCGACTGGCGGGAAGTCATCGTCGCGCAGCAGCCAACGACGACAGCCCTGCTGTCCGTCATCGGGAAACTGGACGACAGTGGCGTACCGGTATCGGAGACCGGCCCGAAATCCGGGCCAGAGACGGATACGGACAAACGCCGGACCCCGGTTGAACAAAGCGCCGCACCGGACGAAGATGGTGGAAAGCCGGAAGAGGACGCAATGACCGATACCGACGCATCAAGGAAACCATCCGACAAAACGCCCGATCCCGACGATAAAACGGCACTGCCCGAGAATATGGATGCGGCAACCGCAGCGCCTGAAACTGCCGCGCCTGAAACTGCGGATACCGGCGGACCGGAGGAAAAAAAAGCTGCGGCTCAAAAGACGGATAGCGACTCGGCAGAGATGCGCGACGCCGCGGCCGCGCTGTCAGCCGTCCTTGCCAGCGCGCCCGCGGCGGCTGAGGCCGGCGGCAAATCGCGTATCGGCACAGTGCTTGTCACCGTCGCCGCCATCATCGTCGTGCTGGGTGCAGGGTATGCGTCTTTTCCGTACTGGCGCGACCGGCTGCCGCCGGTCGTACAGGAGCACCTTGCGAGTCAATTCGCAGGTTCCGACGCCCTGCAGGAGGAAATTCGCGCCCTTCGGGCACAGGTCGCCGATCTGTCCACCGAACTGGCGGCAAAAGAGAACGCGCTCGCCGCCGCCGGCGGTCGGGTCGCAGAGATCGAAAGCAAGGCGGCAGAGCTTAACGGCCGCCTCGCCGCCAGCGAAAGCGCCCTGAACGAGCTGCGCGCCGCGAACACGACGACAGGTACCGTCGCCGCGCAGAACGCGGCGCTTACCCAACGCGTAGAGGCACTGACGGAGGCGCTCGACGCCGAAAAGACAGCCCGGGCCGCGGCGGAAGCTGCCGCGCAGAAAGCCGAAGCCCTGGCGCTGGAACGCGCCACCACCGCCGGCAGGATTGCGGAAACGCTGGATAACGCAAACGGACGAATTGCCGGTCTGGAGAAAAACCTGGAAGCTGCGCGCAAGGCGGCCGTCATCGCCGGCAGGACAGACACCATCGCGATGGCGGCCCGGAAACTGCGCGATGCCCTGGACAGCGCCGCCCCGTTCGGGGCGGAAATCGCATCCCTGAAACAGGCGGCAGGAGAAACACCTGCCGTCGCGGCAGCCATCGGCCCGGTTCAAGCGCTTGCCTCCGGCGGCATCCCGACCCGCAGCGAATTATTTGCGCGCCTGCCGGCGGCGGTCGCCGCCGCCATCGCGGCCGACCGCCGGCCGAAGGAAGACGGCTGGATCGACAGAGCGATGGCGAAACTGACCGGTTTCGTGACCGTGCGCCGGATTGACGGCAAGGGCGCAGGCGTCGACGCCATCGTCGCCCGCGCCGAACTTTCCGCACGCAAAGGCGATCTGTCCGGCGCGGTGGCTGAAATGTCGTCCCTGACGGGTGCGGCCGCAGAGGTATCTGCCGGCTGGGTGAAAGCGGCGCAAAATCGCCTTGCCGCGGATCGCGCCCGCGCCGCCCTGGACAAGATAGTCCTGACAGGCGTCACCGCGGGAGACCCGTCATGATCCGGTTTACGATCTCGATCATCGTCGCGCTGGCCGTCGTCGTCGCCGCAGCGATCTGGTTCAGCGACCGGCCCGGCAACGTCTCTATCGAATGGCAGGGCTGGCTGATCGAAATGTCCGTCGGCCGTTTCGTGCTTGCCGCGGCAATCGTTCTCGCCGCCGCGCTGATCGTCATCGGATTTTTCCGCGTGATCGGGCGCGCACCGGGACGCATTCGCGAAAGCATGCGGTCGTCCCGCCGCGAACGGGGCTATCGCGCGCTCACCCAGGGCATGGTGGCCGTTGCGGCCGGAGACCCGGACGAGGCCAACCGCCAGGCGCGGCGCGCGGATGTCCTCCTGAACGAACCGCCGCTGACGATGCTGCTGTCGGCCCAGGCCGCCCAGCTCAATGGCGACGAAGAGGCCGCCAACCGCTATTTCAGCGCCATGCTTGACCGTCCCGAAACCGCATTCCTCGGTGTCCGGGGGCTGCTGATGCAGGCGCAGAAAAACAATGACCGGCGCGGTGCGCTGGCATATGCCGAAAAGGCCTACCGGCTGCAGCCGAAAACCCCGTGGGTCCTGAACACCATGTTCGACCTGCAGGTGGCCGAAGGTCGCTGGCGGGAGGCCCTGTCGACGCTTGAGGAAGCGGTCAAACGCCACGCGGTGACCGCAGAGGCGGCCCGCGACCGGCGCGCGGCGGTCCTGCTCGGCTGCAGCAGCGAGGCCGAGACCGGCGGCGACGTGAACGAGGCACTGAAATTCGCCCGGCGCGCAAATACGCTCGCCCCGGCGTTCCTGCCGGCGGTTCTGCGAACCGCAGAGCTGATGATCCGCGCCGGCAAGACCCGCCGCGCGACGCGCATGATCCAGGATGCCTGGAGCCGAACCCCGCATCCCGACCTTGCCCGTCTCTATGGCGACATCGACAAGGCAGGCAGCGATGCGCTGAAGCGGGTCAAGCGGTTCGAGCGCCTGCTATCGTTCAACCCCGGAAACCGTGAAAGCCATATCGCGCTAGCCGAAGCAGCGCTTGCTGCGGATCTATGGGGCGAAGCTCGCAACCATCTTGAAAAAGCCGCCGGCGAAGATCCGCCCGCCCGCATCTGCCGGATGATGGCCGACCTGGAAGAACGGGAGGGCAAAAATCCGGACGCGGTGCGCACATGGCTGCTGCGCGCCTCGACCGCCCCGCCGGACGCGGCATGGATCTGCACCGATTGCGGTGCCGCCTGGGGAGACTGGACCCCGGTCTGTGGCAATTGTCAGGCCCTCGGCACGCTTGACTGGGAACCACCGGCCCGCGCGCCGGGGCATGGTCTTCATCTGCCCGGTTCAGGCGGTCTAGTGCTCGATCAGGATGACGACACCCTGCTGCTGGAAAACGAAATCGCCGATGAGACATCCCATGGCGATCCAGGCGCACCGCAGGACACCGGACAGGATGGCAGACCATCGGACAAGCCGCCGGCAGCAGAAGAGAGCGATGGCAAGGACGCACCGCACCGACCCTGAAACGACAATTCGGTTATCCTCTTGTTTGTCCGCGCATTAGGCGTTATTTCTCCGCCTGCAATCGACAGGCAGGATTGCAGGGGCCGCCTTAGCTCAGCTGGTAGAGCATCGCATTCGTAATGCGGGGGTCGCGTGTTCGAGTCACGCAGGCGGCACCATTTTCCCATTTCCATTTCGCGAACCACGGTCCCGGAAACGCGACAGAGATCCATCGAAAAGGGACTATTGTGGCAGCCAGA
>Ga0255755_1003767_pt1 | contig 11407 bp, 15 predicted proteins | sample 011ome_18_FD_179955 | JGI IMG/M metagenome (GOLD analysis project Ga0255755, IMG submission 179955) | Coastal salt marsh microbial communities from the Groves Creek Marsh, Skidaway Island, Georgia - 011501BT metaG (version 2) | ecosystem: Environmental > Aquatic > Marine > Intertidal zone > Salt...
GTCGCCCGCACCTCTTCCTAAATACGGGACCGTAAGAAATTGACGCTCCATTAAGTTCAAACGTCCTAAAGCGCGCTCCTGTTCTGTTTTTAAAAGTAGAAGTGTTTCACCTTCAACATTATTACCCCCTACACCACTTCCGATTACTCCAACAGGAACGATTGCAGGTTGAGAGGTAGCAAACTGTATTTGTTCCTCATGGCTATTATCGCTAAAATAGTTGGTGGTAGTATAACTCGCATATCGGTCATTTTGAAGTGTAGTTTGTGTTAAAGTTCCGGAATCATCCTCAATACGGTCCTGATTGTTGAATTTGTAATTACTAGCGGACATATTCTTTTATATAATTCATATATATTTTGTATGGGGGGTGTATACGTTATTTATCTTATCTCAGCGAGGTTCGTGGATTATCGCGAGTTAATGCAATTGCATTACCTTCTTTTCCTGATATCATGTCACCATAACAAAATTCCGCAAAACCTGCCTGGTTGTTTGGTATCGTTGTATTTGCGGTGCTATAAAATTGACGCAATGATTGTTCAAGTTCCATATTTGTATTAATATCATTATATAATTTTTTTTCAATGTTAGGTTGCCCTGGATTTAAATCCTGCACCATATCTTTTGTATTTTGCGCAATCACATCATTACCGGACTTGGTAAAAGACGGAGGTGCAGGTTTTTTGTTAGGGTTATAATCATAATCACTCATCAATACATTCGACAATGGGTTGTCAGGTGTAGGTTTATCAAATGTCGCATCGAAGTCGCCCTCTACATCTACAATTGGACCTTGATAAGAAAACAGTTTTTTATGTCTATCGACCGGATCCAATACATATTTATCATTGCTAAAACCCTCGATGTTATTTGACCTTCTCTCGCATTGTTTTTTTGGAGTTGCATAATAACGAAGAAAAACAGCTAAAATGGTCATTAGTGCTATGCTAAGTATACGTGTATTCCGTGTAAATAAATACGTGATTACAGTCATTACGACTACTGTTCGTGTAATCGCATTCAAACTTTGATTGAAAGTCATATCGCTTACGGGAAAAAATTCCATTATATAAGCAGGTTTTACGAGAATATTCGGGTCTTCTGTCCAAAATGGTATCTCTTTTTTCTTTAATCTAGATGAGGGAGGTTTAATATTACTTGTCACTGGTGCGACAGATGGTGTGGTTGTTTTTGGTTCATCGATATCCACTGTCTCAACCATTTTCGGGGTAGAATCTTCTAAATTATATGTTAATGCATCATCATTTACTAATGTCGGATTTAAAGAATTCATTATATATATTCTTTGTTATAAAAAACTAGACATTTCGCCCGTCATGTAAACAAAGAATATATTAGTCAAATTTGTTTTTACATTTTTCTTCTATCTGAAATGTTTCACATTTTTTTGTTTCAGGAACAATTTTTAACACACATTTTGCCTTTTTCCCATATACAGGTTCAATACATCCCTTCTCTACGTGACGTTTTGATTTTGTAGTTGTTCTACAACGTGAACGAAAATTTTCATATCGGTCTCGCACTTCGATATAATTCAACCCCGATTTTTTCCCTAACATTTCATTAATGATTTCATGTAATTTGTATATATATCTAGAGAACGTCGCACGATTCTTCATGTGTTTATACATCAGTGGATGCCGTTTAAAATTTTTGCATAAATTTTCGCGACATTTACCACAGGGCAACACATGTATTAAGTTTAATACATATTCTCTATAGTGGCGCTTCTCGTCACATGTAGGTTTTACAGGGTAATTAAAACTAATTGTGTGTAGAAAATGCCATGCACCTGGCCCCCATACGCTTGTAAGCATTCCATCGCTTGATTGATATTGTTTACGTGTATAGTTATTCTTTCCTTTTCGTTTATTCCGTGTTTTAGACATGTTATATTACTACGATAAATTTTCAGTTAACGTATTTCTAAATTCACGTTACTTTTACATAATAAAAATATTTCGATACATTATAATATGTCCACTGATATCGTAACCACACTATATACGGATTACGTGAAACCTTTTCAAACACATTTGGTCGTTCTGTTTGTAGTGATTATATTCACTCTCGCTTCATATATGGCTTACAAATGGTATATAAAACCAACTGTCGAAAACTTGAACGCATCTGATATATCAAACGACAACACTCGGTCAAGTGAATCAAAAATGTATTTTTTCTACGCAGATTGGTGCCCTCATTGTAAAAGTGCAAAGCCGGAATGGGACAAATTTCATAAACAATTCAATAACAAACAAATAGGAACTTATAATATTGTGCCGGTTGGCGTTGATTGTTCTGAAGGAGAAAACCCTCTCATTCAAGAATATGGCGTTGATGGTTACCCGACTGTTATATTAGTAAAGGGTGATCAACGGGTTAATTATGATGCTAAGATAACCTATGATAATTTAGTTAAATATGTTGAAGACGTTTTACAATAATCGCCTATCTAAAAACTCTTTTGCTTCTTTAACACCGGATTCTATTGTATTTTTCCTCACATTTTCATAATATGTAAACTCATATAAATTTGCAGCTGTGATTGGGTCTGATAAAATATTCACTTGGTTTTGTATTTTTTCCGCGTTTTTTCCTTCCAATTGGTCTAGTTTCGTGTCGTATAAAGTTGATTCTAGCAATTTATTAAATATATGAGTTGAATAATCGAGTAAAGTAGATTCTTCTGTAATCATATCTTCGTTTGTATTTGGTATTATTTTATTAATACCTAATATTTCCAAAGGGTTTATATCAGGAGTATTTAAACATTCTCTTAATGGATAGTTTACTAGTATTCCACCGTCGATAAATGTTTCATTCTCTATGCAAAGGGGTTTAAAAAATATAGGAAGACTGGATGATGTATATACAGCATCAATCACTCTCCAGTTGGGATATGTCTTATGTGATACACATCGTAATTTAAAACTATTTATTTCACATGTATAAAAGCATATATTCACATTTGTTTTTTCGTAAAACTCTTCTAATGTTATATCCATTTCTATATCCTTTCCTTTAAATAGTGGTTTAAATACGGACTCGAACATTTTATTGTCGAAAATACCACAATTATGATAACAATTCAATAACGTATGAATATCATATTTTACTATTTCATGCCATGGACGTTTAATCAAATAATCATCTAATGTTTCCCAATCATATCCCAATAATATCATTACTGCGACGACTCCTCCAATCGAGGTACAGTGAATATTTTCTATATTTTTAATATCCCAAAACCCTTGTTTGCACATTTCTTTCAATGCTCCGTAAGCTGCGAATCCATATGCACCACCGCCTGCTATTACCAGATGTTTTATTGTAGGCGATTCATCTTCATTATTCTCAGTTTTTTCACTGTTATCCATAATATATGTAGGTGCGCATTTATTTATACTTTTTTATAGGTCCATTATATTAGAATATGTCTTCATTTTTATTCACATCCGACAGTGATAATGTTGATAACATTAATATTGACGACCTTTATGATAAAAAACAAAGGCGGGATTTACGCCAAGTATCTATATTTAATAAAATTTTAAATCGAATTCACAAACGTATTACATTAACGGGTAGAAATAAAATCAACGAAAAACATATCTGGTTTACAATTCCCGAATATATATTCGGAGAACCTGTTTACGATAAAGCGGAATGTATCGCATACATCGTCGCGAAATTGGAAACAAACAAATTTCATATACGTTATGTTCACCCAAATACGTTATTTGTTTCTTGGGCAAATTGGATACCTTCGTATGTTCGAGATGAATATCGAAAAAGAACGGGTGTATCGGTAGACGAATCGGGACAAATTGTATCGAGAAAAAATGATGTGACTGAAATAAGTAATTCAAGCGACCCGAATGCTCAACTGTTAAATACGGGTGAAACACCCGATAAACCCCAGAAGCAATATACTTCTATTAATCAATATAAACCTACAGGAAATCTTGTTTACAACCCAGATATGTTCAATGGTATTGAAAAAAAGACGAGTTAGGCGTGTAACAAAGAACGTATCCATTGATATTTTGGCTGTTCACAAAATGTATTTCCGTACAAGTATTCAAGAATCATACCACAACATGTAGTTCCGTGTATCTCATTCAGATGTTGTGTTTTTAATTGTTTTCGAATTGCATTTTTATAGTATAAAATGTGATTTTCGCTATATTCATTTTTAGTTTGTTCTTCTTGGACATTCTCCCAATGAACATGTCCATCTTGTAACAAATACTGTAAAATGTATATTGCAGATATACAATCATCACTTCTAGATGGGTCTTCACCATCATGTATACGAATACTCACAAATTTAGGCGTGCCCAGTATTTCCAAACTGTCTGGTCTTTTTGGGCATATATTATATTTATCGTCCATATACACCGTAGATAAACCAAAATCTATCAAATACAGTTCATCATTTCGCATCATGAAATTTTGTGGTTTAAGGTCTCGATGTAATATGCCCAATCGATGAATAGTTTCTAGTATATCTATCATTTTAGACCCTATTTTCATAATCTGCATCTTGGACACTTCACATTTTTGTATCATGTCTTCCAACGACATTTCATATAACGGCATTATTAATGTAAAATATGTATCATATATACCATACCAGTAAACACTTGGTGTGTTAGTTGATCCCTTTGAATATAGATAATTCAATATATTTGCCTCATGTTTCAGTGTTTGTAACGCGCAATCTTTGTGTTCAGTTTTAATCGCCACATTCTCGTCTTTTATTAGATATTTGCCGTGATATACCGTTCCAAATTGACCTGATCCAATCTTGGACACTATACGATATTTGTTTGCTATAATTGTTGATTCCATTCTTATTCTAACAATATGTCCGTGTTTTTATGTTATTATAATATAGTATGGAAACGAAGACGATATATTTAACTATTCTTTATATAACATTAGTGTGCTTCTTTGGGTATATAATTGGTTGTTATTTCGCCAATACAAATGTTATCCGCGAAGGTGCGCGAACATATCCAAGACATGTTATAAATCCGATTACAAAAGAAGACATTCTTGATATTAAACCGTTGCCTCCCTATTATGGTGAAACATTGAACCAATTTATAGACAAAATTGTAGCTCAATACTTCGATAAAAGTGGTTATCCATACACAAATACAATAGAAAAATATAGCGATTTATGTATTGAAAATGCCGGAGGCGAGAAATTAGGAGTAACTACTGAAACGAACAAGCGTAAATTAACAGATATTGGCTACTATATATTAAACATAGTCATACCGAATATTCAAACTGTTGATAATCCAAGACCCAATGTCGCTTGGCCTGCTATTCAATGGACAAACGACGCAACATTCAAAACTCAGGTTCAACCAACCGCTACATATAAAATATATAAGGGACAAGCTTGGTCTTCTTATAGTAATGAAATGGATGCCGATAAAACGGCAGAGGCTAACAATGATAGTAATAACGATTCTAGTTCTAGTTCTGGTTCTGGTTCTGGTTCCGACGACAATGGTGGTGAAGACCCATCTGCTACATCTCCATTATGTGGTTTATACGAGGATAATAGTAATTGTCGTCTTACATGTCCATCGAATTGCGTAGCTGGTGCTCTAAATGCATGGAAGGAAGTTGATAAAATGAAGAAGGAAAAGGAGGATGCTGAAAAAGAAAATAATGGTGTCAGCACTGATGCGTCAACCATTGAAAACGCATATCCCTCAAATTCTAACCAATTTACTAAAAAATACCCGGGTGTTGCTTCATTGAAAAAGGGGTCTAACGTATTAATCATTGGTGATGCTACAGTAGATGGGTATCAAACCACCGATGTTGATGTAGATAACAATATTACATTGTTAAACGATAATGTAAACACTTTTATCAATAATTATTTCATCGAATCGGGACCTAACCAAGGTAAACCTACACAGAAAGCAATCGACGAATTTGAGTTATATTTTAATAAAAATAAAACCCCCATGGATGGAATTCATATGAATAAAATGCGCGATTTAGTCTATTATATATTGCAATCTATAATTCCCGGATTACCTACATCTCAACTTCCACGAGCATATGTAGAATGGCGCCCGATTCACTGGCTCAGTCGTTCTGAACCTAAATAAATAACACATATATACTATATTCTAAAGGTATAGTATATGAATCTTTCAATATTACAATCAATTGACTCTGCAATCGAGAATATATCTGCACCAATTTACTATTGGCTGGTGGGAACTATTTATCTAATATATTTCGTCTCCATGTTCGGTATTGCGTCTGTGAATCCTGATTATACCGATTATTTGAATAATATTGTCCAAGTATTTATAGCAGTTATTTTAATTATTCGATTCAACCCTTTACGTAAACTGAATTGCACTCCAAACGACCGCGTGTTAATAATGTCCAGTGCAATGTTTTTACTGATTAACGACGGCGTATCTTCTTTAGTGCGTAGGTATTTCCAAGATTTCATCCCATCAAAATCAAATATATTCGCAAATTGATACGATATATTCCCCATTACGAATATCGAGTCGAAATGGTTTTCCGCATCCATAAATCATATCTCGGTTCTTTAATTGGTCACATATTATTTTCAAGGCATGGGGGTCCATCTGTTTCCCTGTTTCTTTGATTATCCCGTGACGAAATATACCACAATTTAATTTTTCAATAATAATCGGGTCATTACAATGAGGACATATTACAATATTGTTCATTTAGTATATTATAAGACAATATTTAGTTTTTTACATAAACAATATTAACATTTACCATATTATATAGTAAATGTTAACCAACCATGTCCAAGATTTAATAGACAGTGAGAAAAATAATCCCGATTTAGAGTCCACATTAGACGTCCCTGCATTATTAGCTGCTGCGGAAAATGTTAGTTCAGACTTCTTAAATACACATTCACTTTCGACAATATCCCAAGATAACCTGAATGCGATACAATCAACTGGTATAATTGGTGAACAATTACAAAATATTACAAATAAACTAGTTGAATTCTACCATATTGACTATATTTATCAAATTCATAAAGGAAAGCATGTAAGATGGTTACGTAATGGACAACTTACAAATGGCGGAATTGTGGTAGATATTAAATTTCTAGATACAGGCACCCATATATTATGTAAATGTCGTCAACGATTTATTCAATATAAATTCGACGAATGTATCACATTTCAACGATTATCTACGGACGAAATGATGATACTACAATTGAAGTCGAGTTTATAATCTATTTTTTTCTGCTAGTATTATCTGGTGATTTTCGATTATTACGAGTATGTAATTTGCGACGAGTCATTTTTAAAAATTTTCGGACATGTTTGAATATTTGTTCTGAAGTATCCAAATCTATTTCCAAATAGTCCAAGGTTCGTTTTGTTGAAGACAACGAATAATTCTGCGTTTTATACCATTCATATAGTAAAGGTTGAATATCTTGGTTCATAAAGGTAGATATTTGTTTACCGAAGTAAGAATTTAAAAATCGCTCGAGTATTTGTTTGCGATTCATATAATGATAATAAGGACGAGGCTGTAAATAATAAACGTATCTATGTTCCATTTTTGCATAATGTTCATTATCTATAAAACAAAACTCAGTATCATATGGTAGTAGAAGACAATTCAATAAATCTTTATGGGCCTTTTCGCTCATGGTGCGTTTGTGTTCTACGATTTTACCATTTATTTTAAATGCGCGTATTACAGAATCAAACAAACCTTTCATATTCCACCTTTCTTCAATGAAATTCATAATAAAATAACACCATGTATCAGGTAAACATGAATTATTGGTGTATATATGAACACCCGAACATGCACCCGCGCGTTTTTTCTTATACAAGTAAGCCATTATAACATCGATACCGTGACGAAAAAACTCAGGAAATAATAATAATAATTCATCTACTAACAATTTTGGGTCTTTATGTAACGATGTGGGTAAACTATTTATACATTGAAACAATAAATACAACTCTGAAAACGAACCAATTGTTTCGTCCAAATCAAATATAAAATGTTTTGATTCAGATAAGCTTGGTGTCCCTTTTGTTAGCCCCTTACCTTTTTTAATATGTAAAACCGGTTCGTCCTGAATATCCATTTTTCCACTATAATATATTGAGAATACGAAGAATAACAAAATAATATAGATACATCTATTTATTATGTATCTATAACATGGAACGTGTTCAACAAATGGAACGTGTTCAATCAAGTGCACTTGATATGTTTCGGAAGAAAAATGCAGATTATGGAGATGCATTTGCAAAATTCGGGGTTGTTGGTGTGCTCATGCGTATCGAGGATAAAATTCAACGTGCTCTGTCTATTACAAAAAATGGTGTGAATATGGTAGATGATGAAAGTATTCGTGATACATTAATGGATTTACACAATTATGCAGCTATGGCGGTAATGTTACTAGACGAATAACTATTTTTTCATTCCTCTTCGTTTCACTTCATATTTATAATCTTTTTCCGTCAGTTTATACCCCCAATGTTGCAAAACCTGTCTTATTTTTGGACTCACTGATTCATCGTCCCATTTCGCCTTTCGTTTTAGTATTTGAGTTACTAAAAATCTCATAAACCGACCTCTTGGTCCAGCCAATGCTTTCCACCTTTTTATTTGTCGTTCGTCATCATCACCCCTCTTACCCATATAATAATCACAATACCAATGAACCCATCCGTATGGGTGAGATTTCATAATCCAATTTTTACTTTCCCAAAAATCAAGTGAGGTGCCTACTTTCACCCCGTATTTATTTTTTTTGATATCATAGTCAGTTGACGACAAATTTTCTTCAGGTATATTTTTCCACCAACTGTTTGGATATTTTCTATGAACATTTCTTAATTTATTTTTAAAAAACTTAGATTTAATTGGTCTCCAATAAGTCCCTCCAAATGAACCCAATTTGAACATTTCTCTGGGTGATAAATTCGGACTAAATTCCACATCCCTTCGTTTCTGTGTTTTATTATTTTTCAATTTATTATTCTTCTTTTGAGTCGTCATATATAATTATACACATATAATTTTCATTCGCTATCTACACTACACCAATCATCATCGTCGGAGTATTCACTATCGACACTGCGCCAATCGTCATCACATAAATCACCGGTATATTTTTGCTTTAAATAATACATCGTAAGTATCATACTGAACGCGAATGTTTTCTCTACCAATACAGGTAATAAATATAAGGAATTGTGTATTGTTACGAACATCTTGAATGTTACCATGGAAGATAACATGTTCAATAATAGTTCACCTTGGATATATCGAGTAGATAATCCATCTGCATTTTCACGTTCCATCATATGAAGACATTGCGGAACATGTTTGACTGAATGTAAAACCGATATTATTATATTTACAATTAGTAATGTTGATAGCATTCACACTACATTAGGGTCTGAAGAATGAAAATACCGATTATATAATCAATATAACTAACATTTCGTAAATGTGGGAACTTTTTCCCACAAATCCAGAAAACTAGTAAATATAAATAGATGAAAGTTTGTCATATTGGAACTTTTTGGATTATAGGAAAAAGTTCCAAAATAGAATATCCCAGGTTATTTATATTTCGTAAATTTCGGATTTTACGAAATGTTACTAAAATGCAGTAATTTGCAAAATTGATTTATAAAAATGACTGCACACATTTTCGAAAAAAATCGCGTGATTGAGTTGCGGATTATGTTTAGGCGAATGTTTCGGTTGTATATATATATGAATAATACAACTGAAAAATCGCATAAAACTCGTAAACAATTTTATTGTGAAAAATGTAACTATACATGCAGTAAAAAAAATGACTTCGGTAAACATTTACAAAGCAAAAAACACAATACAACAACTACAACAAAAATACAACAAGCTTCAATACAAGTATATGAATGTATATGTGGTAAGCAATATAACCATCGTGCTTCGTTATGGAATCACAAAAAGATATGTTCATTCATTCAACTTGAACTAGAAATAAAACAAGATAAGTCCGAAGAAGTCACATCAAATAACAAAGATGTTATGATAGAAAAGTTAGTAGAAGAGTTAACAGTAGAACGTGCAGAAAAGAATGATATGAAATCAATGTTTATGTTGATGATGGAAAAATACCAAGAAATGCAAATGCAAAATCAAGAAAATACAAGAGAAATATTGAAAGAAACTGTAAAAGGAAATCAGGAGTTGGTTAATAAAGTGATTGACGTAATGCCCCGGATGGGTAATACGACCAATAATAATACGACCAATAATAATACGTTGAATTTCTATTTGACGAATACATGTAAAGACGCCGAATCAATTCACGATTTCACAGATAGATACGTGAAACAATGCACCGAGTTTTTCATAGAAAATTATAGAAACATCGCAAATAAACAGATTTGCTTAGCTACAAATGTCTATAATATCATGTTTAAATGTTTGGAAGACAATCCTCAATATATGAATTTTATACAAACGACAGACATAAAGAACGGAGTTCATTATGTAAAGGAGAAAAAGAAAGATGAAAATCGTAAATTATATGGAGAAGCAGAATTCATAAAATACGTCGACGGTTTTGAAAAGGCAGGAGCTAGCATAGGTCATGCGATAAACAAATCGTTTTTTCCATTACAAGCAGAATTTGCACGTAAATTAGAGAAGGAGGTAGGAAATCCACCGGATGAAGACGATTACGAAGACGAAGACGATTATGAAGATGCGTTAGATAAATATAAAACACGTAAACGAGAATCAAGTAGCAGTTTGCAAACAAATGTATGTAATACGATGAGTTTGTTTGATAGTAAGACGCGAAAGATGGATATATTAAAAAAGACGAAACGGTCAAACGATGACGATATGAAAATAAAAAATGTGTAATATAATACATTTGATATGTGTATACAGTCAAATGTATTATCTATAATTATACGGAAGTGTTCATACCCGCAGACTTATATTTTGTCCATGAAATCTCTTTCCCTGTAATTTGAACCGGTGTTTCATTATCATTGCGTTCTTTATCCAAATTATCGGCTCTGCGAACAGCGGAATCTAGATATAAATCTTTCAATAAACGTCCAATTCGAACCGAACCATCTTGTTGGTCCATTTGCCCGTCTTCAATAAGCTTGAGAACAATAAGAAGTTTGGACATAATACCAATATCTAATTCGTCCTTCATAACACGTGTAAAAATATCCATGTAGTTATCGTATAAAAATTTACATTCAGCATAAACAATATTGAAAAATTGTTCGGGAGATTGTTGACGTAAAATGACGTGTTCACGCTTTAGGTCTTCCATTCT
>Ga0255755_1003769_pt1 | contig 11405 bp, 13 predicted proteins | sample 011ome_18_FD_179955 | JGI IMG/M metagenome (GOLD analysis project Ga0255755, IMG submission 179955) | Coastal salt marsh microbial communities from the Groves Creek Marsh, Skidaway Island, Georgia - 011501BT metaG (version 2) | ecosystem: Environmental > Aquatic > Marine > Intertidal zone > Salt...
AATACTTAAAATATCATTCATTATAATTTCTTATCAAATTTCCATATTTAATCTTTAAAATTAAACTATTGACATTATAAACATATAATATATTACTAACGATAATTAATGGTTATCAATAGTAATATATGAAACAAATAATTACAAACATAAAAGCATTACAAAAAGAAACATTATTAAACCTTCAAAATTCAAAAGCTAACAATACAGTAAGAGCTTATAAATCAGATTTTAATAACTTTGAATTGTTTTGCGCACAAAATGGATTTAAATCTCTCCCATCAGAACCAAAAATAGTTTCCTTATATTTAACTTATTTATCAACTAAAGACGTAAAAATGAGCACATTAAAGAGAAGATTAGTCTCAATAGGAGTTATACATAAACTTAAAGGTCACTATTTAGATACAAAACACCCATCCATTATTGAAAATATAATGGGTATTAAAAGAAGAAAGGGAAGTAATCAAAAAGGTAAAAAACCACTATTAATCAATGATTTAAAACAAATTATTAATGTAATAGATAAAGAAAAAATTGAAGAAATCAAGAAACTAAGGGACAGGTCAATTATCTTAATTGGATTTTCAGGTGGATTTAGAAGAAATGAAATTGTTTCACTTAACTATGAAGATATTGATTTTGTACAAGAGGGTCTTAAGATTAGTCTTAAAAGGTCCAAAACAGATCAATTTGGTGAGGGTTCAATGAAAGGACTACCCTATTTTGATAATTCACAATATTGTCCAGTGGTTTCAATACGTAAATGGATAGAAATATCAAAAATAAATTCTGGACCTTTATTTAGAAGATTTATTAAAGGATCAAAACTATCAGATAATAGATTAAGTGATCAAACAGTAGCTTTACTTATAAAAGATTATTTAGAAATAGCAGGTATTGAAAGCAGAAATTATTCCGGACATAGTTTGAGATCAGGTTTTGCAACGGTCGCTGCAGATTCTGGTGCTGATGAGCGAAGTATAATGGCCATGACAGGTCATAAATCAACACAAATGGTTAGAAGATATATTAGAGAGGCAAATATATTCAAAAATAATGCTTTGAATAAAGTTAAATTATAATTAAATTTTTTGAATTATTACTTGCTTCCAAACAATAAGATTAGAAAATTCATTATAATTTTTTTTGATGAAATTATTTATAGCTGTAGAGGGATTCATTTTTAAATTTTTATAAAACCACCATAAATAGTCATCTAATATCAAAATACCGTTTTTATTCAAAACTTTCCAAGCATTATTTATATCAATGTATACCTGATCACAAGAATGATCACCGTCTATATATATTAAATCAAAGTTACTTTTATTTTTATCAAAAAATTTGTTTGAAGTCATTTTAAACTTTTTCATACGATTTAATTTATGATGTTTACTTAGATTTGTATCAAAATTTTTTTCTATAATTTTAGAATCAAGATCTTTTTGTTCGTCACTACCACCCCAAGTATCAACACATGTAATAATTGAGTTTGAAAAACAATTTAAAAAAAAAATAGCACTTCTCCCCTCATAAGATCCTATTTCTAATATATTGTTAATATTTTTTCTATTTTTTAAATTAGATTTTAAAAAATAAAGATTATTACAAAACCATTTTTGATTCTCTTTATAACTAATAAAATTATCGTATATTTCTTTTTCTATAATTAAAGATTTTTTTTTGGTTTTATAATTAGGAAAAAAATTTTTTACGAGGTTTAAAATTATATATATAGGTGTATTTATACTAATTAACTTAAGAATATTTTTTATAAATTTACTCATGAAAAAAATATATAATACTTTTATAACTTAGTTAAATTTATTTAAAAAAAAACCACGTATTTTTTTAAAAAAGTTTTTTTTGGGAGGTGGCGTAGTGTATTCATAAAAATGAGGTATTTTTGTATAATGACTATTGCCCCTTAAATTGCAAAAAGTACCACTGTAACTTACATTTTTGAGATCAAAAATGTAGCTTATTTTAACTTTATTTGAGCTAAGTACGTTATAAAGATTGTGTAAAGTATGATAACCAGTATTGTCTGGAAGTAATCCTAAATTATTTGAATTTTGTTTGCAAATTTTATGCACATGTTTAATTTGATTTTCACCTATAAAATGCAACTGATCTGGAACTTCCTTAATTTTGTAATCATGAAAATGATTCCATTGAAATGAAAAAGAGTTTTTATCCAATCTATTTAAGGGAATTCTATTAAAAAATTTTAAATCAGCTCTTGTAATAATTGTTGATCCACTAAGACTTTTAGCAATTCTGAGAATTTCAATAAAAGACTCTGATTGATTTTCAAATAATTTAGGGTCTAACCTTTTATCAACAATTTCACCATCAAATTTTTCTTTGAGATATCTTGTTAACAAGTTATCTTTATTATTTTTATATGTTGCTAAGATAATTTTAATTTTAATTCCGTTTAAAATCAAATCTCCCAACAATGAATTAAAAATACTTTTAATACAAAATATCTGATCTTCTGTTGTTGTTCTAAATGTTGACCCTCTTAAAAAGAAATTTATTGTATCAGGTAGAATTTTAGGACATAGATCTTTAATTGTTATTGGTTCAATTAATTTGACCATTATTTATATTTCGTTTTTAATATTTAAAAAATTATTTAAATCATCAGGTGTTCCTAAGCCGTACATTTTTTTTACAGGATCAATTATTATTTTTTTATTATCTTCTATAGCTTCATTAAATACCGGACAAACATAAAATTCATTATTAACTCTAATATTTTTGCTTATCATTTGTTCTGCATATTTTACATAATCATTACCTTTCTTCCAAAAATATACACCAACAGTAGCATTTCTTGAAATAACTTTTTTTTCAGCAACTTCTGTAACTAAATTATTTTTGTCAGTTTTAGCGTAAGACCATTTCGGATGTATAGCTTCAAAAGTTAGTATACCACCATCAATTTTTTTCGAATTGAAATTGTACATAGATTTTACACTATCCCATTTTATGTACTGATCAGAATTTGCAATGATTAATGGATTTTTATTATCTATATATTTCTTTGCTAATAAAGTTGTGCAAGCGGCACCCTCTGTAAGGTGGTCTAACTCTATTATTTTACAATTTGGTTTTAATATTTTTAGAACACTATTTATGTTGTATTTTTTTTGATGTTCTTTTTGTACTATGAAAATAAAATTACCTTCTACATTTAAACTATCTAAAACGAGTTGTATCATTGGCTTATTATTAATTTCTATTAAAGGTTTAGGAAATATATATCCGGCCTCTTTAAATCTACTGCCCGCGCCTGCCATAGGAATAAGTATATTTAAACTTTGATCAGACCAAAAATTTAATTTATTATTTTTCACTTTATTTTTATTTAATTTATTAATTATTAAATTTATTTTTGAAGTTGTAATATCCGATATATCTTTAACGGTATATAAAATACAACCGGAATCTTGAGCGGCAAGTACACCATGATGAGAATCTTCAAATATTAAAGTTTCAGAAGGTTTTAAGCCCATCTTTATTAAGCATTTTAAATAAATTTCAGGATGTGGTTTGTTATTCTTAACATCTTCATTAGAAAATGAAAAAGAAATAAATTTTTTAATTTTTAATTTTCTTAAACAGACCTCCAATGTTTCTCTAACAGCATTTGTAGCTATTGATATTTTATATTTTTTAGAAAGATTAAAAAAAGTATTAAAAACTTTTTTATTAAATTTAATATTTTTTTTTAATAATCTAAGAGTAAATTGCTGTTTAATTTTTAATATTTTTGAATTATCTCTTTTGTTAACCAGTCCTTCTTCATTCAATAACTGTAATTTTTTTAAAGTTGGGAGCCCATCAAAATAGTTTAAATGATCATTATAACTTATAACAGTGTTTGAAATTTTTTTAAGCGCTATATTTAATGATTCAAAATGGATATTTTTTGTATCTACTAAGACACCATCTAAATCAAAAATTAATCCTTTGACTTTACTCATTTAATTTTTAAAAATTTATTTATGTTGTCAGTACAAACACCGTAACATTTTGAATAATCTAAATTATGTTGTTCTGGAAGAACACAAATTGAATCTTTAATCAATGGCTTTCCTGGGTAAACCCATATATAACCTCTGCTTGTTATTGTATAATCATCTTTTTGATGCCAAAAAAAATGTGATTTAGTTTTTTTTAATTCTTCTAATGCATTATTATTTTTTGCATGACACCAAAGCAAATCATTCTCTAAAAAACTTTGATTAATTTCATAAACTGGCTCATCATGACCAAGATAAAATTGGTTTTTATAAAAATATATGTCAATTTCTACATTAATTTTTTGATCTAATAATGATTTAATTTGTTTTGGATTGTTCTCAATTATTTTATCTGGGCCATTTATGAAACCACGATGAGATATAAAAATCATTTTCCTTCAATTTTACAAAATATATATCAAAATTAAAAAATTGTTTAAGACTAATTTATTAATTATATTAAAATATATGCATAAAAATTCATATTTTCTATATAACAATGAAATTGATTTAGAAAAAATTGCACAATCAAAAAATGAAAGTTATATACATGCTGACCCCTTTCCTCATGTTGTTCTAGAAAATATATTTGATGAAAAAATATTAAATAATATTTTAGATGATTTTCCAAAAAATTTAAATGAGATAGGAAAAAACTTTAATAATAGTGTGGAAAAAAAATTATCATTAAATAAATCGCATATGTTCACAAATAACATAAACAGTTTTATTAATTTTCTAAACTCACAAACTTTTTTGAATTTTTTACAAGAATTGACTGGAATTAAAGAAAAACTTATACCAGATCCTTACCTAGTAGGCGGTGGTATACACGAACTTAAAAATGATGGGTATTTAAATATTCATTCAGATTTTAATATGCATCCCACAATGAAATTAGACAGAAGATTGAATGTTTTAATATACCTTAATAAAAATTGGGATAAAAATTATGGCGGAAGTTTAGAGTTATGGGACACAAAAATGGAAAGATGTGTTCAAAAAATATCACCTGACTTTAACAAAATGGTTGTCTTTTCCACAACTGATTATTCGTATCATGGAAATCCTGATAAAGTGAATTGTTCAAAAAATAATTCAAGAAAATCAATAGCCATGTATTACTACTCTAATGGACGCCCAAATAATGAAAAAAAATTAGGACCTCATTCAACAATTTTTAGAAAAAGACCAAATCAAAATGAACCTGATGGATCTATAGAATTTAAAAAAATTTTTGGTCAGCTTTATATTAGACGTAAAAAAAAAATCAAAAAATGATAAATATAAAACAAAAAATATCTCAAATTACAATAGTTATAGTTTCTTACAAAAGTGAACAAAAGGTTTTAGATATTGTCAAAGAAAATAAAAATTTATGTAATATCTTAATTGTAGACAATTCAAATAATGAAAATTTAAAACAAAAAATTATAAAATTTAAAAAAAAAAATATAAATATTATTTTATCTAAAAATATAGGATACGGTAACGCTGCAAATTTAGCATCGAAATATATTAAAACAAAATATTTTGTTTTAACTAATCCAGATGTTTTAGGAATAAATTGTGTAAATTTAAAAAAATTTACAAATAAAGTAAAAAATTTAGGTAAATTTGGTTCTATTGGCCCAAGATATATAGGAAAAAATCACAAAAACCTTATTCAAACCACTGGAAGAAATGAAATTGAAAAGTTGAATTGTATAAGTGGTGCTGTGATGTTTTTTGAAACACAAACATTTAAAAAATTAAAAGGTTTTGATAAAAATTTTTTTTTATATTTCGAAGAAAATGATTTTTGTTTTCGGGCTAACAGAAAAAAATATTTTAACTATCAATTAAATTCAATTAAAGTAAAACACGAAAATGGTAATTCAGTTAAATATTCAAGTAAGAATGAAAGATTAAAAACAAATATTTTAAGAACATGGCATTTTGCATGGTCAAAAATCTATTATCTTAAAAAAAACCACAATTATTTTTATGCATTATCAATAGGTTTAATGGGTTTAATTAGATCGTTTGTAAAAATGGTTTTCTTTAATTTAAGAAAAAATAAGATTGAATATATAAAATACCATGCAAGATTTAACGCTATAATTAACTCCATAAGTGATAAAAAAGCTTATTTTAGATTGTCTGATGTAGAAAAATATTATGATTTATAAAAATTTTATTTTTATACATATTCCTAAAACAGGAGGATCTTCTATAAGAAGTTCATTAGGTGATAATTATGAATTAATTCATAATGCGTCTGAAGTAAATTTTCAACAATTGGGATATAATGATAGTAACGAAAAATTTGAAAAATATGATTTTACAATTCATTCTTTTAAAGACCATTTGCCATATCAATTAATAGCAAGAAAGAAATATTTCCCTAAATATAAATTTACTTTTATTAGAAATCCTTATAGCAGAGCTGTATCTTTATATTACGAGTGTATATCCGCAGAATTGCATCAAAATAATCTTGGTATAAGTAAAAATGTTAGTTTTGAAGATTTTCTTAGTTTGTTAATTAAAAATCAATATTGGTTTACTATTCCAATGATTGATTATATTGGAGAAAAAAACTTAAATTATATTGATGATATTTTCAAATTTGAAGATTTTGATGACGGAATTTACAAATTAAAAAAAAAGATTAAGATTTCTATAAAGCATCACAACTACAATAATGTTGCTGCATCAATAAATAAATTTTCTGATTATAGGTCATACTATTCAAATAAAGAAAATATAAAAAAAGTAAATTTTTTGTACAAAAAAGATCTAGATTATTTTAATTATGATTTTGATAAATTTATTAGATTTGAAAAAAAAAAAATGAATATTTTTACAATTTTACAAAGGATATTAAAAAGAAAATTTAGTAATTTTTTCAATTACAATTATGAATAAAAATAAAATAGTAATTACAGGTGGATTAGGGTTCATTGGAAGTAATTTGATAGATTTTCTAATTGATAAGAAAATTAATGTAATAAATATTGACAAAGTATCATATTCATCAAATTTTTATAATGTTAAAAATTACAAAAATAATAAATTGTATAAATTCTATAAAATTAACATTAACAATAAGAGTGAAATTTTAAAAATATTTAAAAAAGAAAAACCCAAATGTGTTTTTAATCTTGCTGCCGAAACACATGTTGATCGATCGATAGATAATCCATATCCATTTGTTTTAAGTAATATCAATGGAACTTTTAATTTGTTAGAGGCTTTTAGGGAATATAAAGAATATAATAAAAACATTAAATTTGTTCACATTTCTACTGACGAAGTCTACGGTGATATTGTAAAAGGAAGATCAAAAGAAAATGACTCATATAAACCGTCATCACCATATGCTGCAAGTAAAGCTTCAGCAGATCATTTGGTATATTCTTACTATAAAACTTATAAATTGCCTCTAATAATAACTAATTGCACGAATAACTATGGACCAAAACAACATCCTGAAAAATTTATCCCTAAAATGATTTATAATTTAATAAATAATTTAGATCTTACCATCTATGGTAATGGAAAAAATTCGAGAGAATGGCTTCATGTAAAAGATCATTGTGAAGCCATATATAAAGTCTATAAAAAAGGTAAGATAGGACAAACATATAATATAGGATCATATAATAACATAAATAATATCAAAGTTTGTCATAAACTTATAAAAATTAAAAAAAAATTTATAAATAACAACAAATCAAAAATAAAATTTGTTAAAGATAGACCAGGACATGATAATAGGTATGCACTTAATAGTAATAAAATTAAAAAAAAATTAAAATGGAAATGTAAAATCTCATTTAATAAAGGATTAGAGGAAACATTTTTTTGGTATTTACAAAATTACAAATATTTTAAAAATTTGAAAAAAAAAGATATAAAAAAAAGATTGGGGTTAAGTGATAAATAAGGGAATAATACTTGCTGGAGGCAAAGGTACACGAATGAGTCCTTTAACTAAAGCTGTAAATAAACAACTATTACCCATTTACGATAAACCATTAATCTTTTACCCATTATCAATTTTAATGTTAGCTAAAATAAGAGATATATTAATAATAGTAAACAAAGGTGAGATTGAACAATATAAAAAAATTTTACGCAATGGTAAAAATTTAGGTATTAACTTAGAATTTAAAGAGCAAGAAAAACCAAACGGATTACCAGAGGCCTTTATTATTGGAAAAGATTTTATAAAAAAAGATAAAGTTGCTCTAATTTTGGGTGATAATTTTTTTTATGGGCAAAGTCTATCCACACTTCTTTTGAATTCAATAAAATTAAAAAATGGAGCTAATATAATTTTAAATAAAGTAAAAAATCCTGAGCTCTACGGTGTAGCGAAAATTAATAAAAAAAAGAAAATATCCTACCTAAAAGAAAAACCAAAAAACAATATAAGCAATTATGCGATAACAGGTTTATATTTTTTTGATAATAACGTGATAAATCTTTCAAAAAATTTGAAAAAGTCTAAAAGAGGAGAATTAGAAATATTAGATTTGTTAAAAATTTATAACTCTAAAAATAAATTAAACTTTAAATTGTTAGGAAGAGGTTCAGTCTGGCTTGACACTGGTTCAATCAATGATTTTTATAACGCATCTTCATTTGTAAATACTATTGAAAATAGACAAGGCTTCAAAATAGCTTGTCTTGAGGAAATTGCTTTTAATAATAAATGGATTAAAAAAAAGCATATTTTAAATGCAATCAAATTTTATGGGAATTGTGAATATTCAAGGTATTTAAAAGAGTTTATTAAATGAAGATTATTAAAACTCCTATCAAAGATTTATTATTAATTTACAATCAAATTCATAAAGATAAAAGAGGCTATTTTAAAGAATTGTTAATAGAAAAATCAATTAATAAAAAATTTAAATTTATCGTTATGTCTTATTCTAAAAAGAATGTTATTAGAGGTCTGCATATTCAAAAAAAAAATACTCAGGGTAAATATGTTAGTGTTTTAAAAGGTAAAATATTTGATGTAGCAGTAGATTTAAGACCCAAATCAAAAACTTTTGGTCATAAATATTCAACAATTCTAAGTGAAAAAAACTCAAAATCGCTTTATATACCTGAAGGTTTTGCTCATGGTTTTTGCACCCTAGAAAATAATAATTATGTTATTTATAGCTGTACAGAATATAGAAATAAACAGAGTGAAATTGGCATAAAGTTTAATGATAAAGACTTGAATATTAAATGGCCTATTAAATACCCAATACTTTCTGATAAAGATAAACAAAACATATCATTTAAAAAATACTTACAATCGTAATGAAAAAATTAATTATAGTGAGTGGTGGAGATGGTAGATTTTCAAAAATTCTAAAACATAAAAATAAAAAGTTAAATTTAAAATTTCTATCAAAAAAACAACTCGATATATTAAGTTTAAAATCAATAGACAAATGTTTTTTAAAGTACAAACCAAAAATAATTTTTCATACAGCAGGATTATCTAGACCTATGAAACAACACGATAAAAATATTATAAAAAGTATTGATTTAAATATTATTGGAACTGCAAATATAGTTAAAATTTGCTCTAAATATAAAGTAAAATTAATTTATTTTTCAACAGGATATGTTTATGATGGAATTAAAGGTAATCATAAAGAGATTGATCCAGTAAAACCAATAAATAATTATGGATTATCTAAACTAGGTGGTGAGTGTTCTGTTCTCATGTATAAAAACTCACTCGTATTAAGATTAACTATGACAGAAAAACCATTTGCTTATAATAAAGCTTACTCTAATTTATACAGTAATTATATGTTTCATGAAGAATTGGTAGATATACTTCCAAAAATAATTAAGGAGAAAGGCATAATTAATATTGGAGGAAAAAGACAATCAATATTTTCCTTTGCAAAAAAATATAATAAAAAAGTAATAAAAGTCAAATTGAATAAAAAATCAAATATCCCATTAAATCAAACAATGAGTTTAAAAAGGCTAAAGAAATTGTTGTAAGTTTTATTATTTAAAATTTTTTAGTATTAAATAATAATAAAAAAGTTTGCATTTTAACAAATCAAATAAATAATTAATATTAATTAAAGGTTTACTTAACGGACCATTATATTCATTAAATATTAATTTTTTATTTTTATCTAATCCTGAATTAAGATAATATTTTTCAAAAAAATTTATACTTATTCGCCATTTTTTTAAAAAAATCTTATTTCCCCTACTTCCTAAATATGTGAATAGTGATTTATCTTTTTTTCTGGTGGTTATTGATCCAAAATGATATGCAAGCGATTTACCCAATCCTTTATATATTCTAATATTAATTTTCCATAATTTCATAGCAAAGTCTGTATCATCACCACCTGTAGGTGAAAATTCTTCACTCCAGCCGCCTACTCTTTCCCAAATCTCTTTGTGAACTAAACCTGGGCATTTTGTAGTACCTTGAAAATCAATTGTTTTTATGTTTTCTAAATTATTTAGTAGTTTGTCTTCATCAAAAGTATCAACTGTTTGACCCGCATCAAATAAAACTTGACCAGCTCCAACCATAGTTGAAGATAGATAAAAATTTTTATGATTAATTGAATTTACATTATTTATTAGTTCTTCATCCCAACCAGGACAATAATAAAAATCGTCATGTGAAATTAATATATAATCTTTCTTTGATAATTTTGATGCTTTATTTAATGCTTTTGGCATTCCAATATTTTGATCACTAAATGTAAATTCCAAATTACTATCTTTAATATAATCTAATGTCCCATCTTTACCTTCATTAACATGAACAATTATTTGATGATTAAATTTTGAATTTTTTCTAATACTGTTAATACAAACCTTTAAATACTCTAGATTGTTGTATGTTGGAATTAATATTGAAAACATTTATATTTTATTATGCCAAAAAGGATTTTTAGAGTTATTAAGACCGACACATTTTAAAATATAATTTGAAATTACTAAATTATTCATATGATTGTGGTATTTTTTATAACCTGCCTTTGCAAATTTAATTCTTATTTTATCATTTGTAGAAAAATAATTAATTTTATTAGTTAAGTCTTTTTTATTATCAAAGAAAACAACTTCTTCATTGTTAAATAATTTTTCAAATTTAGTTTTTTTGCTTATAAAAACTAGTAGACCATTTCCAATTAATGATGAAATCCTATCACTCGAATAAAGATTTTGATAAGAACCTCTACTAATATTTAATGCCATTTTAGATTTTGATAAATAATAATAATAGTTTGAACCCCAGATAGGTTCAAAATTATCCATCCCAAATGATGCAAATTTTATTTGAGGTAAAGCATTAATTAATCCTTTAATAAAATTTTCTCTTTCATCAGT